>Ga0181535_10006263_pt1 | contig 12392 bp, 11 predicted proteins | sample PEATcosm2014_Bin_44_FD_119774 | JGI IMG/M metagenome (GOLD analysis project Ga0181535, IMG submission 119774) | Peatland microbial communities from MTU Mesocosm Facility, Houghton, MI, USA - PEATcosm2014_Bin17_30_metaG | ecosystem: Environmental > Terrestrial > Soil > Wetlands > Peat | place...
GGGCCACCGTCTCTTCGTCATTCATCGCCATGCGGCGGAAGGTCTCGCGGATATCCCGTGCCGCCGCGACGGGGTCGGGCTTTCCATTGGGCCCTTCCGGATTCACGTAAATCAGGCCCATCTGCACCGCGGCCAGAGGATTCTCGAGCTCACGATCGCCGCTGTAGCGCTCGTCGGCCAGCCACTTGCCCTCCGGCCCCCAGTAAACGTCTTCTTCCGGCTCCCAGATGTCCTCGCGCCCGCCGCCGAAACCGAAGGTCTGGAGTCCCATCGATTCCAGAGCGACGTTGCCGGTGAGGATCATCAGGTCGGCCCATGATATTTTGCGGCCGTACTTCTGCTTGATCGGCCAGAGCAGCCGGCGTGCCTTGTCGAGGCTCACGTTGTCGGGCCAACTGTTGAGGGGCGCAAATCGCTGGGCCCCCGAACCCGCGCCGCCGCGACCATCGGAGATACGGTACGTGCCGGCGCTATGCCACGCCATACGGATGAAGAGCGGTCCATAGTGGCCGTAGTCCGCGGGCCACCAGGCTTGCGAGTCCGTCATCAAGGCATGGAGGTCCTTGATCACGGCATTCAGATCGAGGGTCTTGAATTCTTCCGCATAGTTGAACTCCTTGTCCGTCGGATCGGACAAGGGGCAATGCTGGTGCAGGATCTTCAGGTTCAACTGGTTCGGCCACCAGCCCGCATTCGCTGTGGTCCCAGCCGCGTATCGGCGGGCGCCTGCTACCGGGCACTTGCTTTCGGTTGCCGAGGTTTGCTTCTGATGAGCGGCGACAGGCGGCGCCGCTGGGGTGGAGAGTGCTTTATCCATATATTTGTCCTCCTTCGAATTAGTCAAAAGAATTTTGACGAACTACCAAACCATCCTGGCTTTCCCCTTCGCACCATCGGCGCCGGAGATGCGCTGCTCGTCCCGCATCCACGCGCGGGTGGCGCTTAAGGGGAGGCGCGCTGCGGAGCGCACTTCGTGCAGAGGCCCCGGAAAATGAGTTCGCATTCGCGAACAACGCGCTTACCGAGGGAGCCCCGGGCAGGCTTGGGCACGTCGAACCACTCCATGTCCTCAACCTTGCCGCAGCGGTCGCAGATGAAGTGGTGATGCGGCATGCCTTTCGCGTCGAATCGCGCGGAGCGGCCCTCGACGGCCACTTCCCGCACCAACCCCGCCTGCACCAAATCCCGCAAATTGTTATAAGTCGTGGCCCGGGAAGAGCGCGGATCCATACGATTCACGGCGTCGAAGATTTCCGCCGCGGTGGGATGCCGGTTGTGTTCCATCAAGAAGGCCATCACGGCATAGCGCTGCGGAGTGCACCGCAATCCGCTGGCTTCCAGGGACCGTTTAATCGCCTCGGAGTGCATTGATCTGTTAGATTAAATCTAATGTGATAGTTTGTCAAGACTTATGCGCTTGGGCGTAGCGCGGACCTGTTCTTTAGGTCCGCGGCTTTTCGTCGTTGATTGGAGAAGGGCCGCGAACCCAAGGAACAGGTCCGCTCTACGGGCGCTTAGGTGGTAAGTTCGCAATGCAGATCCGTGTTTCATAGCCCCGCTGGGGAAGTGACACAGGCACTCCTGGCTGCGTCCGGAAGGCACAGGCAGGAGTGCCTGTGCCACTTTGCGAGACCGAAAATCGGGCGCCCGCCTGCCCCAAGCTGGCGACAGCCGGCCGGATTTTGATCGCGCTCGCCTGCCCTCGTCACAACGATCCCGGTGACTTGTTATACCAGCGCAAGACTCGGAGCGCGCGGAGTGTGTTCCAGCGGCTTGCCTTTCCGACATCAGTCTCCATCTCCAAGGGAATAGATTCAGGATGACGGTGGTTGAGCGGCCAACGCCCGTTCTGGTGGCGACGCTCAATCACGATTTTGATGGCGTCCTCGATGCGGCGGTCGGGTTTGATTCCTGCGCTGCGCAGATAATCGAGCCCGCGCAAGACGTCGTAGTGCCAGAACGGCGGGAACGAGAAGCGCAGCCAGCGTTTGTCGATGACTTCGCCCGTTCGAAGCGAGCGGGACATGCGGCGTTCCAGTAGATAGTTTTCGCCCCTCTTGCGGGCCCTCGTGACGGCGGCCGATTTACGCCCTGCTCGTTCGTAGTCGAGTAGTCCCTCGAGGACACAGATGGTGGTGTGGAACGAGGAGCGCTTGCTGGGGGGGCGTTTCGTCGGCATAAAGGGCCATGCTTCGCAGTTCCAGCCGCCATCTTCAAGCTGCTCGTTCAAGAGTTGCTTGGCCAGTGCGTCGTTGGGTTCCTTGAAATACGAGTCGACGCCGAGGATTCTTCCATTGATGCAAGGCTCCGTTTCGCCGTGAAGGTAAGGACGGTTGTTGAGCCACTTGAACACCAGTCGCTTGTCCACCCGGTCGATCATTTTGCGAGCCTGCCTGCTGGCGGGGTCGAGGCCGAGGTCCTTCAGGACGACCAGACTGAAGAGAGCAATAAGGTCCCACTTCGGCCCGCCACCCCAGTCACCGGCAGAGGATTGGCGCGCGAGAAGTTGTGCTCCCCAGCCTTCGGTTGCGACGCGCGACCGCTCGGCTGCAATCGCGTCAGGGGCGGCATCGGTGAGGTCCCTCATGACCTGCCAACGAACGGACGGGTCAGAAACGAGGAGCCATTTAAGGTGCGCGGGCCGCGGTGAGTAATCGTCGAGACGCATGGGTCGATTATAGCGCGTGTTCTGTAAGTTTTGACCCGTGCGCCGAGCGACGCTCACCCTGTTCCCCGTGGCCGAAGCCGGCGGGACAGCCTTCAGAACGGGCCGTCGGCCCGTCGAAGATTCTCCCGAACCGGGACCGGCGTCCCAGAGGATTCGCCAACTGTCGACGCGCCGACTAGGGGTGACTAGGATTGCCCGACAGCGAGTGCGCTGGGACATTGCGTCCAGAGGTGCATACCTGTAGATTAAGGGCTGACCAGGGAGCAATCGCGGGAATAGCAGGGCAGCGCGCGCGTTTCAATTGTACCGCTGGCGGTACGCTGAAATCGGCACACTGCTAAATGTTGGGGATCCGGGGACAGTAATCAGCCCGTCTGGAGGCGGTTCGATGTTGCGAAAAGACCTCGCCTACGCTTGGCGGACACTCAGGAAGAGTCCCATGTTTGCCGTGACCGCGGCCATAACGCTGGCCCTCGGAATTGGTGCGGCTACGGCAATTTTCAGCGTGACCAATTCCGTTCTTCTGCGGCCTCTGCCTTACCGGGATCCGGACCGCCTGGTGCTTGCCTGTACAGACATGACGCGTCGCAACGTGCGGGACTTCCCGTTCTCCGACGCCAACTTCATCGACTTGCGCAACGGGTCGAAAGCTTTCTTTGAAGACTTCGCCTCCGTGCAGACCGGCCGCGACGTCGTTTCGAGGGAAGACGGCACCCCGGAGCAAGTGCGTTTCGCTGCGGTCACGCCGAACTTCTTCCGTCTGCTCGGGGCCAGGATCGCTGTGGGGCGTAATTTCACGGAGGAGGACGGCTTGCCACGGCCACCGCAAGCCGGGGCCGACGGCACTCCCGGCGCCCAGGGAACTCAAGCCGCGCCGAGACTTCCCACAATCGCGATCCTCGGGTACGGCTACTGGCAGCGCCGGTACGGGGGAAGCACCGCCATCCTCGGTCATGGCATCCGGGGCGCCGGAAACGCCGGCCCTCAGATTGTCGGCGTGCTGGCTCCCGGGTTCGAGCTGTTTTTCCCCGGCAGCATGAACATTGAACCCACCCCCGACATCTGGATTGCGAGCCGCCTTACTTATGACGCGACCAAGCGCCTTCAGGTCTCGATGCAGGCCGTCGGAAAGCTGAAGAAGGGGGTCTCGCTAGCCCAGGCACGATTGGCGGCCAATACCATCGCGGAGGAAACCCGCCGGACTTCCTCCATTTTGCAAACGTCGGGATACAGCATCCGCCTGGAGCCGATGAAAGCTTATCTTGTAGCCCAGGTGCGTCCGGCGATCCTCGCGCTGATGGGGTCGGTGATTTTTCTGCTGCTCATCGCGTGTTCTAATGTGGCCAATCTCATGCTCGTGCGGGCCTCGCTTCGCGAGCGCGAGTTGGCGGTGCGCGCCGCTCTAGGCGGGAGCCGGTGGCAACTGGTCCGCCAGATGCTCGCGGAGGCTCTGCTGCTTTCCGCCTTCGGCACCGCGCTCGGTCTCGGCCTGGCCTGGCTCGGCATCCACGAACTCCTCGCCATTGCGCCCGCGAACCTGCCGCGCCTCGAATCGATCACGATCGACCCGGAGGTGCTCGCATTCGCGGCGCTGGCGGGGGCCGCGGCAACGGTGCTTTTCGGAACCGTGCCGGCGCTGCGAGCGTCAAGGCCCAACGTGACGCAGGTTCTGGCGTCGAGCGCTCGGACCGCGGGCCTCGCCGGCGGACACGCGCTGCGAAGCGCCGTAGCGGTGGCAGAGGTGGCCCTTTGTTTCGTCCTGCTGATCGGCTCGGGCTTGATGATTCGCAGCTTTCTTGCCCTCCAGCAGATTGACCCGGGCTTCGACGCGAATGGCGTTTTGACCTTCAACGTGCTGGGCGTGTTTGAGGACAGGCCCAAACCCGAGCAGCGCGCGGCGCTGATGCGGGAGATTCAGGAGCGGCTCCGTCAGCTGCCCGGCGTTCAGAACGTTTCGGCCTCCTCGCCGTTTCCCCTAGCGGGCGGATTCTTTCCGATCCGATGGGGCCTTGAGCCGGCGCTCACCGACCCCCGCAAATTCCAGGCCGTCGATAACCAGACCGTGCTGCCCGGGTATTTCGAGACTCTACACGCCCCGCTGCTCGCCGGGCGTACTTTTACCGAGGAGGATAACGCCCCCGACCGCAAAGTCGTGGTTGTCGATCAGGCCCTTGCCGCCAAGGCGTTCCCCAATGAATCCGCGGTCGGGAAGCGCATCCTGATCCGCGTTCGCACCCCCGAGCCCGAATGGGTGGAGATTGTCGGTGTAGTTGCCCACCAGCGCGACACTTCGCTGGCCGAGCCGGGCCGCGAACAAATCTATTTCACGGACGGATTCTTGAGTTATGGCATCCCGGAAACATGGGCCATTCGCGCCGGGGGTAACCCCGCGAATCTCGCGGGACCCGTGCGCGCGGCGGTCGCCGGGCTGGGCGCGCACCTTCTCATTACCCAGGTGCAGCCCATGCAGGATCTCGTGACCAACGCGCAAGCGGGCACGCGGTTTTCCCTGCTGCTGATCGCTGTCTTTGCTGTGGTCGCGGCAATACTGGCGGGCGTGGGGCTCTACGGTGTTCTCTCCACTACGGTCCGTCAACGCACGGCGGAAATCGGTGTGCGCGTAGCCCTGGGCGCGGCCCCCGGAGACATCCTACGGATGGTGGTGGGGCAGGGGCTCCGCATCAGCGCGGCCGGCGTCGTGATCGGGCTGATCGCGGCGCTGGGCTTGACGCGCTTGATCTCGAGCTTGCTGTTGAGGGTCAGAGCCACCGACCCAGCCACCTACGTAGTCATGGCAGGGTTCTTCTTTGTCATCGCGACGCTGGCGTCATGGCTGCCCGCTCGCTCTGCCGCCGCCCTGCAGCCCTCCGCCGCGCTGCGACAGGAGTAGGGAAGTGCGGGCAGGTTATCGATTCGCCATCCAGAACGGTCCGATTCATGGTATACTTCTAACAGTGGTTACCTTGGTTTGAGTGACCCCGCAGTTGATGGATGTCGGTCTCACCACGGTTTTCATGACAGTTGACAAGGCACGGCAATACCAAGTATAAATACAGGTTTGTAACCTGAGGATTCGAACGGAGAGAAGAGTGGGGACATATTTCGCCAAGGCGAGTAGAGGGCAGATAAACTGGAACGTCGTTGATGCAGAGGGTTGGGTGCTGGGACGGCTGGCGGCGCGGGCGGCGCAGGTGTTGGTCGGCAAAGATTCGCCGGACTTCACCCCGCATTCGGATCACCGCAGTGGTCTGATCATCATCAACGCTGAAAAGATTCGGCTGACCGGGAAGAAGCTCGACCAGAAAATCTACCGCCACAACACCGGGTATCCGGGTGGGCTCCGGGAAATCACCGCACGCAAGCTTTTCGAGACACAACCGGAACGGCTGCTGCGGGAAGCGATTTACGGGATGCTACCCAAGAACCGGTGGCGGGACCGATTGGTAAAGCGGTTGAAAGTGTACGTGGGATCGACCCACCCCCATACGGGGCAGTCCCCCCATGCCCTTTCCCTGGCGCGATAATTTGAATCCTACAGAATCTTAACTAGAGCGGAGTAACTGTGGCTGAGCTTGTCCAATTTGTGGCAACAGGTCGTCGCAAGACTGCGGTGGCGCGAGTGATTCTGCGTCCCGGCGAAGGCAAGATCGTCGTCAATCACCTACCCTTCACGACGTACTTCCCCTCCGAGGCCCTGCGGGCGGAAGTGCAGTTTCCGCTGGTGCATACCGAACTGGCGGGGAAGTTCGACATTTTGGTGAATGCCGCCGGCGGCGGAATCCATGGCCAGGCCGGCGCTGCATCGCTGGGCATCGCGCGGGCCCTGGTGATTTTCAACGCAGAACTTCGTCCGCGGTTGCGTCAAGGCGGCTTCCTGACGCGTGACCCCCGAGCCAAGGAACGAAAGAAGTACGGCCAAAAGGGCGCGCGCAAGCGGTTCCAGTTCTCGAAGAGGTAGAAGGGAAGCTTTCAGCGGTCAGCTCTCAGCTAAGGCACTAGCTGATCGCTGAGAGCTGATGGCTGATTGCGAGCAAAGAGAGGTGAGGGTTTGTCCACTATAACGATGAAGGAATTCCTGGAGGCTGGCGTTCACTTTGGCCACCAGACGCGCCGATGGAACCCCAAGATGAAGGAATATATCTATGGGGAACGGAATGGCATTTATATAATCGATCTGCAGAAGACCCTCAAACTCTTTAAGGAATCTGCGCGCTATGTCGCTGATCTTTCCCGGGAAGGGAAGACGATCCTGTTCGTCGGGACGAAGCGCCAAGCTCAGGACGCCATCGCCGAAGAAGCCGTCCGCTGCGGGATGTACTATGTCAATCACCGCTGGTTGGGCGGGCTTCTGACCAACAATTCCACCATCCAGAAATCTATCCAACGTCTGCGCGAGTTGGACGATATGAGCAAGGACGGGCGATACGAGCTGCTGACCAAGAAGGAAGTGTTGCGGCTCGAGCGCGAGCGAAAGCACTTGGAGCAGAACCTATCGGGCATCAAAGATATGCCCGGACTGCCCGACGCCATGTTTGTGGTGGACTCCCACAACGAGAATATTGCAGTTCAAGAAGCGCGCAAGTTGGGAATCCCCGTTGTTGCGATCGTGGATACCAATTGCGATCCCGATATGGTGAATCACGTGATTCCCGGCAACGACGACGCGCTGCGAGCCATTCGACTGTTCACCTCGCGCATCGCCGATGCCATCCTCGAAGGCCGTCAAGCGGCGGAAGATAAGCGTCTCGAAGAGGAGAAAGTCGCAGCTGAGAAAGCCGCTGAGGAGCTTGAACAACAGCGCCTGCGCGAGGCCATTGCCGCAGGGGAGATACCCCCGCCAGGGTATGAGGGCGTGGCGCAGGAGTTTGCGGTGGATCCCGAGACCGGGATGTCGCCTACGGTTCTGGCCGCCGAGGAGGTTCTGGACGGCCGCGTGCGCACCCCCAGACCGAAGCGGAAGGTGGGCGGCGAGTTCAAGCCCAGCCGGCGTAAAGGCGACGAAGGGACGACAGACCTTCCCTAACACCCCAGAATTTTCTTGACGACACCAGAAGGCTGGCGGCGAGCAGAATGGCGCCGGCCTCGCGTGTGTCGGGAGGATGTAATCCAGAATGAGCGTTACCCCGGAGCAGGTTAAGAAACTACGCGAGATCAGCGGCGCTCCCATGATGGAGTGCAAGCGCGCCCTCGATGAGGCGCAGGGTGAAATGGAGAAAGCGTTCACCGTTTTGCGCAAACGCGGCCTGGCCACGGCGGCGAAGAAAGCCGGAAGGACAGCTTCCGAGGGTGTAGTGGGTTCCTACATTCACGCGGGCGGAAAAATCGGCGTGCTGGTAGAACTCAATTGTGAGTCGGATTTCGTGGCCCGTCATGAGGAGTTCCAGCAACTGGCGCACGACATTGCCATGCAGATCTGCGCTACCGATCCGCGCTTTATCCGCAAGGAAGATGTCACCGAAGAGGCGCTGCAACGCGAAAAGGAAGTGCTTCGTTCACAAGCAGCGGCGACGGGAAAGCCCGAGAATGTCCTGGACCGCATCGTGGAAGGGAAGCTGGGAAAGTTCTACGAGGATAACTGCTTGTACGAGCAGCATTTCATTAAGGACAGCGGCAGTGCGTTGACCGTCGGCGAGTTGATCGCCTCCAAGATCGCCAAATTTGGCGAGAATATCGTCATCCGCCGCTTTTCGCGATTGAAGATCGGGGAGACGGCGGCCAAGCCGGAGGCCGAGTCTGCCCCAGCGGCAACAACCTAAGATCGATGCGAGGTATGGTTGGTCGAAGAAGCGATACTGGCCTTCGGGTAAGAATAATGAGTGCCCGAGAGTCGGCGCCATAGGAAAAGCTGGAAATTATAGGCCGCGGACGGATCGCGGTCCGTGAGCAAATGAGCCAACCTGCCTTTCGTCGAATTTTGCTGAAGTTGAGTGGCGAAGCCCTGATGGGCAAGCAGGGATTCGGCGTTGATCCCGAAGTGGCCTCAAGGATTGCCTCGGAAGTTTCGGAAGTCCGGGGAATGGGTTTGGAAGTCGCCGTGGTAGTGGGCGGCGGGAATTTTATCCGCGGTGTGGCGGCATCGGCCATGGGAATTGACCGGGTCGTCGCCGACAACATGGGCATGCTGGCGACCGTGATCAACGCCCTGGCCTTGCAGGATGCCCTGGAGAAAAAAGGGGCGCACACCCGGGTAGTCACGGCGATTGAAATGCGCGAAATTGCCGAGCCCTTTATTCGCCGCCGCGCGATTCGCCACTTGGAAAAAGGCCGAGTGGTGGTTTTTGCCGGGGGAACTGGAAACCCTTACTTCTCCACCGACACGGCAGCCGCGCTCCGGGCCATGGAGCTCAAGGCTGAGGTTATCCTCAAGGCTACCAAGGTAGACGGTGTTTACGACGCTGATCCCAAGAAGGTTCCCGACGCGAAGATGTTCGCCGAAATTACTTACCTGGACGTTCTCGCGCGGGGATTGGCAGTGATGGATACGACGGCGATCTCGCTCTGTATGGACAACCGCTTGCCCATCATCGTTTTTAACTTGAATGTTCCGGGTAATCTCAAGCGAGTGGTCCTGGGTGAGAAGGTAGGCTCGTTAGTTGCCCCCTAGGACCCGGCCGGAAAGGCGGGTAGGATGATTAAAGAAACGATGGCGCAAGCACGAACCCGCATGGCGAAGGCGGCGGAGGACCTGCGACTGGAACTTGCTGGTGTCCGCACCGGCCGCGCTTCTACGGCACTTTTGGAGCACCTTAAGGTGGAGTACTACGGGACGCCCACACCGCTCAATCAAGTGGCCACGTTGGGAGTTCCGGATCCTACGATGCTTACCGTGCAGCCCTGGGATCCAAGCCTGCTCTCGGTGATCGAGAAAGTTATCCGTTCGTCGGACCTGGGTTTGAATCCGATGAGCGATGGTAAGATCCTGAAGGTACCGATCCCCCCGCTTACGGAAGAGAGACGCAAGGATCTGGTAAAGCACCTGCATAAGGCGATGGAGAATCATCGTACCGCCGTGCGCAATATCCGGCGTGATAGTAATGAAGAACTGAAGAAGCTTCTGAAGGACAAGAAAATCTCGGAAGATGATGAGCGGCGCGGTCTTGACGAAGTTCAGAAGTTGACCGATGACTTTATGGAAAAACTGGAAAGTCATGCGAAGAGCAAGGAACGGGAAATTATGGAGATGCGTTGAAAGTCTCAGATTTTCCTGTACGCAACCCCTTGACAGTTTTTTGTCAACTCTGTTACATTTGTAAAGATTTGGCGTGAGCCAAATTACACCCTATACGTGCGCTCGTTAAACGCGACGCTAAGTAGGGATTGGCGAAAGGTTTTGGAATGCCCACGTTTAGTCAAATGGTACGTCTCGGCCGGAAGTCGCCGCGCTACAAGACATCGAGTCCGGCTTTGGAAAGTTGCCCGCAAAAGCGCGGGGTCTGTATTCGCGTGTACACGCAGACGCCCAAGAAACCGAACTCCGCGTTGCGCAAGGTGGCTCGCGTGCGTTTGACCAATAGTATGGAAGTGACCACCTACATACCCGGTGTGGGCCACAATCTCCAGGAGCACTCCATCGTGTTGATTCGGGGCGGACGCGTTAAGGATCTGCCCGGCGTTCGTTATCACGTCATCCGGGGTACCTTGGATTCCGCGGGCGTTACCGATCGCCGGCAAGGGCGGTCCAAGTATGGAGCGAAGCGGCCGAAGGCCGCATAAGTATTTGTAGGGCCGAGCGTCGCTCGGTTTACAAGCCGAAAGCTGAGAACTATTAGATGCCACGTAAAGGTACGGTAGAACGTCGAGAAACGGGTCCCGATCCGGTATACGCAAATTCTTTGGTGCAGAAGCTCGTTAACTGTGTCATGTTCGAAGGCAAGAAGAGCGTTGCCCAGAATATCGTGTATGACGCCTTTGAGTTGATCAAGCAGCGGGCGAATGATGACCCGCTGAAGCTTTTCAAGAAGGCGGTTGATAACGTCAAGCCAGCCCTGGAAGTGAAATCACGGCGAGTTGGTGGTGCCAACTATCAGGTGCCGGTGGAAGTTAATCGGAATCGTCAGACCTCCTTGAGTCTCCGATGGATCATCGGTTATGCGCGTGAGCGGGGGGAAAAGTCCATGGTGGAGAAGCTTGCCGCGGAATTGCTGGATGCAGCGAACAATCGCGGCGGGGCCATCAAGAAGCGGGACGATACTCACCGCATGGCCGAAGCCAACAAGGCTTTTGCCCATTACCGCTGGTAATCCTGTTTAATCGGGATGACCTCGAGCAATTCGGGATGTGGCGCCTCCCCGGCCCACGATCCGAACTGCAGTCCGTCAACTGACGGATCCTGTGGCTCAAAACAATGCGGGGGTTCCGGACCTTAATCGATTGAGGTCGGGTCCGGTGCCTGTCCCCTTTTGCTTGCGGCGCCAAATGGTGATTGGCCCCGTGGCCGAACACCGTTCGGCACCTCGATTCATATGGCGAGAGAAGTACAACTCGAGAGATATCGCAATATCGGCATCATGGCCCATATCGACGCCGGTAAGACGACCACCACGGAGCGCATCCTCTACTACACGGGGAGAACGCACAAGATGGGTGAGGTGCATGATGGCACTGCCGTCATGGACTGGATGGAGCAGGAGCAGGAGCGCGGTATTACCATCACCTCTGCGGCCACGACGTGTTTCTGGAATGACATCCGAATCAACATTATTGATACGCCGGGACACGTGGATTTCACGGCGGAAGTCGAACGGTCGCTCCGGGTGCTTGACGGAGCGATTGCAATTTTAGGAGCGGTCGAAGGGGTGGAACCCCAAACTGAGACGGTTTGGCGCCAGGCTGACAAGTATCGCGTGCCCCGCATCGTGTTCGTCAACAAAATGGATCGCGTTGGCGCTGATTTTGAGACTTGCGTTAGCCAGTTGCGTTCCAAACTCCATGCCAACCCCATTGTCATTCAGTTGCCTCTCGGAGCGCAGGACAGCTTTGATGGACTCATTGATTTGGTGACCGAGCGCGCCATTGTTTGGCGGGACGAAACTCTAGGTGCGGCATTTGATGAGTTGCCCATTCCTGCCGACCATGCGGAAAAGGCCCAGCGCGCTCGCGAACAGTTGATCGAGTCATTGGGCGAAGTGGACGACGCCATTATGGAAAAGTACGTTCACGGCGAAACGATCTCGGCCGAGGAGCTTCACGCTGCCATTCGCCGCGCCACCATTGCCATGAAGGCCTTTCCGGTGGTCTGTGGCTCCGCATTCAAGAACAAAGGTGTCCAGCCCTTACTTGATGCGGTTGTAAGTTACTTGCCCTCGCCCCTGGATGTTCCCCCCATTGAAGGGCTTGATCCTCGCGATGAAGAAAAGACGCTGACCCGCACTGCGGACGATTCGGAGCCATTCGCCGCCCTGATATTCAAAATCATGACGGACCCCTTCGTTGGGCAACTGGCCTTTCTGCGGGTTTATTCCGGAAATCTCAAACAGGGCGACTCGGTTTACAATCCGCGCCGTGACCGGAACGAACGTGTTTCCCGTCTTCTTCAGATGCACGCCAATAAGAGGGAAGAGATTTCCGAAGTTTATGCCGGCGACATCGCCGCTGCTGTGGGTTTGAAGAATGTCTCGACCGGCGACACCATTTGCGATGAAAACAACCCCATCGTTCTGGAAGCCATGGATTTTCCTGCGCCCGTCATCTCTGTGGCCATCGAACCCAAGACCAAGGCCGACCA
>Ga0181535_10006264_pt1 | contig 12392 bp, 9 predicted proteins | sample PEATcosm2014_Bin_44_FD_119774 | JGI IMG/M metagenome (GOLD analysis project Ga0181535, IMG submission 119774) | Peatland microbial communities from MTU Mesocosm Facility, Houghton, MI, USA - PEATcosm2014_Bin17_30_metaG | ecosystem: Environmental > Terrestrial > Soil > Wetlands > Peat | place...
CGAGCGGATTGAGCTGATGATCCCCCGGGTCATGGTTCCGCTCAGCCCGAAAGGATTGCCGATCGCGTACACCTTCTGGCCCACCGAAAGTCCGCCGGAATCGGCCAGCGTCACCGGCGCCAGGTTGGGTGCATCCACCTGCAGCAGGGCAAGATCGTGCACCTTGTCTGTCCCAATCACTTTGGCTGCGTACCGGTGCTTGTTGCTCAACATCACTTCAACGCCGCGATCGGCCCCCTCAACTACGTGATAGTTGGTCAGCACATGGCCGGCTTTGTCGAGAATGAACCCCGAGCCCTGCCCACGCTGGGGCACGACTCCCTCAAAGAAGTCGAACACCAGGCTTGTGGAGGTGATGTTCACGACCGAGGGAAGCACCCTCTTGTACACCGCGATGTTGTTTTGCTCTTCAGAATCATAAGTGGGCGCGGCTTCAGCCTCAGTCAGCTCCAGCGGCGAACCGGCGCTCTTGGCCCCCAGGACTGAGAAATGCGGAAAAGCCGAACTGCCTGGAGTTGAAGAGAAATGTGAAGTGACGAACCAGAATCCGCCAACGATCAGGACAACAAAAAGTGCGAGACGCAATGGCTTCATGGCTTTTTGAACCTTCTTGACCTTCCATACACAGATACGCTCGCGGCTCGCCGAGGTTCCATACCGTCGGACGACCGTCAATGCTTATTCTAAAGACAGTTTTGCTGTGAAATTGTTGCTTTCGGCCTTCAATTGCTGCCAGAGCGCGACAGTCTGGTCCAGGAGCGCGGACTTATCTCCCGTGTTGTCCAGTACATAGTCGGCATGCTTCACTTTTTCAGCATCGGGGATCTGGTGCGCGAGCCGACGCCGAGCGTCGGCTTCAGCAGCTTCCCGGCTTGCATAACTTACGCGACCTTCTCCCGCCTGAAAGATCCTGTCCACATAGCGGGCGATCTTCACGTCGTCAGACGCTGTCACAACCACTAACCGTGTGATGCGCCGCCGCCAATCCGCCAGAATGCTGTCCTTGTCGCCGCGTGCGCGCGCATCCCGCTCGACTTCAAAGATCAACGCTGACTCAACAACCGCTACCGCCGCCGGATCGCGCTCGAAAACCTCGTTCATCCACAGTTGCTGCGCGGCAATCACCGCCGGATGCACAATGGCGTTGAGCTCGTGAATCCTGTTTGCCTGAAATGCCAGCTCAGCCAGGCGCGAGCGGTTCAGCCGCCCATCTGCGCCCACTACATCCGGTCCGAAGACGCGCACGATCTCCGCAGAAACCCGCTGGCCAGGCTCCATCAACTTGCGGCCCAACTCGTCAGCCTCAATCACCTCGGCGCCAAGCTTGCCCAAATATCCGGCGACGGTACTCTTCCCGCTCCCAAGCCCGCCGGTCAGGCCGACACGCAACATTGGCTAGATTCCCCGCCGCATCTTCGCGGCAAGTACGGTGTTCGCCATCAGCATGGCAATCGTCAAAGGGCCAACGCCGCCGGGAACAGGTGTATAAGCCCCTGCCAACTCGAATGCCCTGGGATGCACGTCACCCACAATCGTCGTTCCCCGCTTGGCGAAAGCCGCTTCGCGTTTGGCATTCCCTGCAAAAAACCGTTCGAATTCCTCACGGCTGCTGATGCGATTAATGCCCACGTCAACAACCGTCGCGCCTGGCTTCACCATCTCTGGAGTGATAAACCCGGCACGACCGATCGCTGCCACCAATATGTCAGCCTGTCGCGTAATCTGCGGCAAGTCGCGGGTCTTCGAGTGGCAGATCGTCACCGTGGCATTCTGATGGAGCAGAAGCATAGCCGCTGGTTTGCCCACAATGTCGCTGCGACCTACGACCACGGCGTGCTGGCCGGCCATCGGAATCCCGCTGCGCTTCAAAATCTCAATCACCCCGGCTGGTGTACAAGGCGCCAAAGCCGGGCGTCCAGCCTGCAGGCGGCCTGCGTTTACCGGGTGAAGGCCGTCCACATCCTTCGACGGCGATACAGCATCCAGCAGGGCCTTCGCATCTACCTGTGCAGGCAAAGGCAACTGGATCAGGATGCCGTCTATGTCATCGCGGTCGTTCAGGCTCCGCACAACATCGAGCATGTCTTCAGTAGTGACCGTCTCCGCGGGCGTAATCAGCTCGCTGAAGAGCCCCAGGTCGGCACAGGTTTGCACCTTGCTGCGAACATAAATCTCTGAGGCTGCCACGTGACCCACCAGCACAGCTGCCAGCCCCGGCCTGATACCTTGCGCGGCCAGAACCTTCACTTCCTCGGCAACTTCCTGCTTGATGGCCGCGGCAATGGCCCCACCGTCCAGAATTCTTGGCATCTTGCGCTCCAGGATTTATCGTATCGCCTCCCGCCCCTGAGCAGCATTGCCCGGGCACGACAGCCACCTCTAGAAACTTCTTTACTTCCAATATCCTCTGCGCGTTATGCTTGCGTCATGCTTCCCCGCTGCGTGCGATTCCTCCGTCTGCCAGCCCTTATTCTCCTTGTGATTGCCGCCGCCCTCGCCCCTGCGGAGCAGGCGCCTGGCGCAGCTCCCAAATCTGCTCCCACGCTGGTCCTGGACGGCCTGGGCAAAGGCACGTCCCTGCTCGACGGGCCCTGGCAGTTTCATCTCGGTGACGACACGGCCTGGGCCGCTCCAGGCCTGGACGACTCCCGTTGGGAGCAATTGGCCGCCGACAAGACCTGGGGCATGCAGGGCCATGCGAACTACAACGGATTCGCCTGGTACCGCCGCCACATAAGCGTTACGCCCGCACCCGGCGCCGATCCGAACTTCGCCATGTATCTTTCGCCAAGCCAGGACGCCTATGAAGTCTATTGGAATGGCGTACTCGTCGCGCGTCACGGAGAATTCCCGCCCAATCCAGTCTGGTATTACTCGGTGCCTCCGCAAACTTTTGGCCTCGGGCCTGCCCGCAGTGGGGTGCTTGCTTTCCGCTTTTGGAAGGCTCCGCCGGTTTCCTTCGATCCAGGAACTGGCGGGGGCTTCACGGATGCGCCGGTCCTTGGCAGCCCCGCTGCCATTGCCTCCCATAAGGACACCAATGATTTCCGCTGGCTGCAGCGCAGGCAGTTTATCTGGGGTATCGACTCACTCATGGCTCTTGTCGCGCTCCTGGCGCTGCTAGCCTGGTTGCGCGACCGCTCACAATGGGTCTTGTTCTGGATTGCCGGCTACTCTCTGGCACCACTCGCGATTACTGTTCTGCTTGGGTTGCGGATTCCATGGTCCTTCAACTTTTCAATCGGCATGGCGCAGCCTTTCTTTGGGATGATCGACATTTCCCTGTGGTTCGTACTGATCTGGCTTCTTGACCTGCACGAGAACCGACGGCTGGTCCGGGTGGCGCGCTTCCTCGGTATTCTCAACATCACTGTTACGTCGCTTGATGGGCTGGTTTCCCTTCCATTCTGGCCCTCCGGCTGGGAGATTCAGGCAGAGTTTGCGGACGGCGTTTTTACCGGCATCTTCACGGTTTGCGAATCCTTCGCGCTAGTGCTGGTGGCATACGCTGTCCTCAAGCGCAGGCACCTTGATGTTGCGCGTTGGCTTGTGGCCATCTTTGCGTTTCTCACCAACATGATCTCCGTCGTGCGTATCGCCTCCGAGCAAGGGCAACGGTTTACGCACTGGACGATCGCGGACAAGATATCCGCCCCTTTGTTTACAGTGAACGGCAATCCCATTACCGCGACCAATATTTGCCAGGTATTGCTGCTCGTCTCCATCGTTTATGCGGTCTATCGCTATCTTGTTGAAGATCGCCGCCGTCAGGCTGCTCTCGAACAGGAGTTCAGGAATGCGCGCGAGTTGCAACAAGTGCTCGTTCCTGAGGCACTGCCGTCGCTGCCCGGATTTGCCGTCACCAGCGCCTATCGCCCTGCCCAGGAAGTTGGAGGAGACTTCTTTCAGATCATTCCGCTTGAAAGCGGATCTACGCTGGTGATCCTGGGCGACGTGAGCGGCAAAGGGCTCAAGGCCGCCATGGCGGTCTCACTGATTGTGGGCGCAGCCCGCATGATCGCGGAATACTCCAGCAGCCCCGCGGAGATTCTGGGCGGCCTTAACCGGCGTCTTTATGGCCGGCTGCAAGGCGGTTTCGCCACGTGTATTGCCTTGCGGCTCGATCCCGATGGCAACTGTGCGATCGCCACCGCCGGTCATCCAGCTCCCTTTCTCAACATGAAGGAAATGAGCCTTCCAGGTGCGCTTCCACTCGGAATTCAGACCACTGCCAGCTACGACGAGACAACCATTCGCCTCGGCGTCGGCGACCACTTCGCGCTTTACACGGATGGACTGCTTGAAGCCCGAAGCCAGACAGGCGAGCTGTACAGTTTCGCACGCCTGCAGACCCTCTTCGCCACTCATCCAAATGCGGCCGAAGCAACTCAAGCCGCAGTCAACTTTGGCCAGGACGACGACATTACCGTCTTGACCCTCACGCGTCTTGCCACCGGTGAAGAATCCACCGCGATGCATATTGCCCCGACGCCCGCCACGGCCTGACGTCCTCCAGACCCGAGTGATTCGAACGTTGCACTTGGCAGCGTTCATTCGACGCGCTTTAAGCCCGGCACGTGCGCAGCGTCACATTCGCACGTGATTCAACTCACATACAGAGCAGCAACACCTTCCTGTACGGTGAGGCATACCAGAAGTGCTCCAGATCACTTTGAGAACCTTCATGAAGGCTTCTGGCTGCGATGTTGAGGGGTTAAGGCCGCATGATCGTCTTCAAGGAAGCACGGCATCTTTTCCATTTTGCGGGGCTTTTTGTCCTCGCCTTCCTGGTGTTCCTGGTGGCGCGCCACTATGTCGTTCCAAAGAGCTTCGGCGAGTACGGGCACTATCGCGGTGCGGCCATCGGCGAAATGGCCGCGCATCCCATCAAGTTTGCCGGACACCAGGCCTGCGAATCCTGTCATTCCGATGTTTTGGACGTGAAATCAAAGGGCAAACATGCCCATGTCAACTGCGAAGCCTGCCATGGAGCTCTAGCCAAACATGCTGACGATCCGTCAGCGATGACGCCGGTTCTCCCTGACTCTGCTGTGCTTTGCGCACGTTGTCATACTGCCAGCGCAGCCAAACCAAAGGGCTTTCCTCAAGTAGTGCCGGCGGATCACTCCAACGGCTTGCCGTGCGACACATGTCACAAGCCGCACAGCCCGGCGATGGATGCAGGAGGTGCAAATTGAATATTTCAAGGCGTCAGATTCTGATTCTGTTGCCCGCGGCCGCCGTCGCATGGAAGTCCGTTCTTGCCGGGACCCCAGAAGCCTCACCGAATTACAAGATGACCGATCACTGGTGGAGCATGTTGATTGACATTCCCAAGTGCATCGGTTGCGGCAACTGTGTCAGGGCCTGCCAAATTGAGAACGATGTGCCGGATGGCAATTTCCGCACCTGGGTTGAGCGTTATCACGTAACCGATGAGAACATGGTCAGCCCCGAGGTCATCTCGCCTGATGGCGGCAAAGAAGGCTTCCCGGTCGCTGCTGAAGACGCAGGTAAATACTTTTTTGTTCCCAAGATGTGCAACCAATGTGCCGATTCGCCTTGCACGCAGGTGTGCCCAGTCGGCGCAACGTTTATCAGTCCTGATGGGGTTGTCCTCGTCGATCAGAAGTACTGCCTGGGCTGCGCTTACTGTGTGCAGGCTTGCCCGTATGGATGCAGGTACATTCATCCGGAAAAGAAAGTCGCGGATAAGTGCACGCTTTGCTATCACCGGATCACCAAGGGGCTTACGACCGCTTGTTGCGAAGCGTGCCCCACAGGCGCGCGCCAGCTTGCAGATCTGAAGAACCCGAACGATCCGATTCATGAGTTTCTGAAGACGCACAGCGTGCAGGTGCTCAAGCCGCAGATGGCGACCGGCGCAAAGGTCTATTACAACGACCTGGACGGATCAGTGCGATAGGCAAGCTGTATAAGTGAGGGGTTATGAACGGTGTCGAAGGCTTCATGTATCCGAACGAGGTTGGTCTCCAGTGGAGCGTGCTGATCGTTCTGTACCCGTACATCACGGGTCTGGTCGCGGGCGCATTCATTCTGGCATCGCTTGAACGTGTCTTCCGGGTTGAAGCGGTCAAACCCACCTATCGCCTGGCGTTGCTGACGGCCCTCGCGTTTCTGTGCGTCGCTCCGCTGCCCCTGCAATTGCATCTAGGGCATCCGGAGCGTTCTCCTGAGATGTACTTCACTCCGCATAGCACCTCGGCAATGGCCATGTTCGGCTATGTGTATCTGTGGTACTTGATGGCAGTGCTGGTGCTTGAGATCTGGCTGGACTACCGGCGTGAAATCGTGCTCCTTTCGCAGTCAAGCAAGGGATTGCTGCGCCTCATCTATAAGGTCATGACGCTGGGCTCCTCCAACATCAGTCCGCGGTCATTGGCCATCGATGAGCGCGTAGGCTACATCGTGACTCTGATTGGCATTCCATCCGCTTTCCTGTTGCATGGATATGTTGGTTTCATCTTCGGCTCGATCAAGGCCAATCCCTGGTGGTCTTCGCCCCTGATGCCGGTCGTCTTCATCTTCTCCGCGATGGTCTCGGGCATTGCCGCGGTCATGATGTTGTACATGGGCATTTCGAGGCTGCGCAAGCAAACGATCGACATGCGCTGCGTGGATTCGATCGCGATGTACCTCTTCTATATCTTCATCATCGACTTCAGTCTTGAGATGCTCGATCTGATCCACCGCATCTACGAAGCCGACGAATCGTTCCGAAGCCTCGATTTTCTCGTCCATACTCAACTGTTCATTCCGCACATTGTTATTCAGATCATGCTTGGCACGCTGGTCCCCATCATCCTGCTGGGCATTCTCCAAGTGACAAAACTGCCTGAAATCGCTCGCAAGCGGATGTACGTTGTAGCCGGTACTTTGACGTTGATCGGAATCTTCGCGATGCGTTGGAACGTTGTGATCGGCGGCCAATTGTTCTCAAAGAGCTTCCTTGGGTACACCACTTACAAGATGGCCCTGGTCACGCGCGAAGGCTTGTTGCCGGCGATCGCTCTCACCCTTTTGCCATTTGCCTTCCTCTGGATTCTAGTTAAGTTGCTCCCTCCCTGGCCCGAGAAGAAAGAGCATGAGCCCGCGGCCGCGGATTGAGTGCGAATGCGTTCTGAGCACGACGTTTCTGTCGGGTGGAATGAATGGAAGATCTCCCCGAATCCGTAAATCGACTTGCTTCACGTCTCGAGTCGCTGGAGCTTCGCGTCTTCGCGCTGGAACATCCTTCTGAGGCGCTCAACCCACTCCCCGTTCAGGAGTTGGCTTCGTCCGAGACAGTTGAGGACCGTCCCTTCGCTGTGGCGGGTGGCGCCTTTTCAGTTCTCGGCAAGGCCTTGCTTGGCATTGCCGGCGCCTACCTGCTGCGCGCTGTTGCTGAGTCCACATCACTTCCAAAGCCTGGCGTCGCGGCCATTGCCATTGCTTACGCAATGTTCTGGTTGGTGTGGGCGTCGCGCGCTCCGGCAGGCGCCTGGTTCGCCAGCGTCACCTATGCCTGCACCTCTGCGCTAATCCTGGCGCCCATGCTTTGGGAACTCACCCTCAGCTTCAAAGTGCTGTCGCCGGAGTTCACCGCCGGAGTTCTGGGAGCTTTTGTCTGCGTGGCTTCCGCATTGGCGTGGAAGCGCGACCACGCCAATGTCCTCTGGGTCGCCTTTTCAAGCGCCGCCGTGCTGGCTATCGCCCTTTCCATCGCAACACACCAATTAGAGCCGTTTGCGGTAACCCTGTTGCTGATGGTTCTTCTTTGCGAACTAGCCTCAATGCACTATCCCGGGCCGACTGTTCGCCCGCTGGTGGCTGCCGCTGCCGACATTCAAATATGGGCGCTGATTTTCATTTATGCCGGCCCGCATGCTGCACGCACGGAGTATTCGCCGATTGGCGTGCCCGCATTGCTTGCGCCTGCATGCGCATTGCTTCTTATCTGCGGGGTTTCTGTAATCATCAAGATCATCTTCTTAAAGCAACAGATCACAATGTTTGAGACCCTCCAAACCATGACTGCCTTTTTGCTTGCGGCCGCAAGCGTGCATTACTTCTGGCCTCGTGGCGGCCCATTCATCCTTGGTGTTTTGTGTCTGATCTTGTGCGTTGCTGGCTATGCGCTCGTTTTGGCCGTTTTCAACCCCATCCGCGATCGGCGGAACTATCAGGTGATTTCCACATGGAGCGCAATTCTGCTGCTGGCAGGATGCACCCTATGCATTCCCCCAACCTGGAGTTCGGCTTGCTTGAGTTCGGCAGCCGCTGCTGCAACATTTCAGGGTGTGAGACTCGGGCGAATGAGATTTCAATTTCACGGCCTCTTGTTTTTGCTTGCTGCCTCGGCTTCGAGCGGACTTCTGGATTATGCGCTTCAGGCGCTGACCGGAACGGTTCCCGCAGCGCCGTCGATCAGCATGTACCTTGCGGCAATTGCTGCGCTTTTCTGCTATGCGGCGGGAAAATTCAGTCAGGCAGAAGCGTGGAGCCAACAGGCTTTGCACACGGTCCTCGCTCTGGTGGCAATTGCTTCTGCTTCGGCGATGCTGGTGCAAGGCCTCATGACTCTCGTCGCGTTGAGCACAAATCCAGGCGCGCATCATCTTGCCTTTGTTCGCACACTCATCGTTTGCGCAGCAGCTCTTGTGCTTGCCTACAGCGGTGCGCATTGGCGCCGAATGGAACTCACTCGAATTGGATATGCCACGCTGGCGCTGGTGGCCGCAAAGCTTGTTCTTGAAGACCTGCGCCACGGCCATCTGGGGTTCATCGCAGCTTCAATCTTTCTGTTTGCGGTTACTTTGATTGCTGTTCCGCGCATTGCTCGAATGGGAAAACCTGTTTGAGCAAACCAGTCAATCAGAGCTGCATGTGGCAAACCCCGGGTCTCGCAGGCCAGGACCGCGAGACCTGCGCACCCGGGGTCAGCCTGCGGTGATCAACGAATTATCTGCGGCTCTTCACGACGCTGTTCACCGTTCAGCTTCAGTTTGCTGATGTGAACGTCGTATCCGGTGGCAGGCAGCAGGGATTCAAGCACAAACGTCTCCGTGCCGCCCGACTTGAGTTCGCGATAGCGATACACGCCAACCTCACCTTCGCTGCTCTCCGTGCCGCCGGTGGGTGCATTCAAAAAGCGCTGTGCATCATCTACGGTTGCTGTAGAGGACTTGTCGCCTTCGCTCAGGCTCTCCGCCGCATAGGACCGCGCCAGTTTGGTCCAGTAGCGGGAAAGCAGTTCGGTATCTGCAAAAAGGTCAGCCCATACGATCTCGCCGCGCACCGCCACGACAACTCCGATGGCATGTTCCTCACGCAGCCTGGCAAGCACCTGGTCACGGGACTTCATCACTGGAGCAATCTCTTCATCTATCTTTGCGCTTACGCCGCTGTCCTGCATGGCTTTTGCATAGCTCGTAGTGTTGAAGCTCCTGTAAGCCCCGGCCGACCCTGACGAGGATGGTGAAGCAGAAGGCGCCGCGGCCGCCATGTTCAAGATGGCGCCGCTCACTGAATCCCACACATGCTGCTGGCTCTTTGAGACCATCGCTTCCTGGCGAACTGTGGGCTGAACCATGAAGCTGCCCACTTTGCCCATGCCTGCGGCTCCGAATTTCGCCGATGTCTCTGTCCACCGACCGTGCTCGATGCAAAATACCGAAAGGTCGATGGGATCACTGCCCGCGGGAACAATTCGATCCTTGGCAATGATTCTGTCCTGTTTGCCACCGGTCACAATCTCGCCCGCAAGCAGCAGCAAAGGTTGACTGGAGTTGTTCACCAGTACCAGCGTGTTCACCATGTCGCCGCGATAGCGATCTTCCCAAACCGGCCCATTGCCTCTGGGGCGAACGAGCCCGCGGACCTTTCCCGCTTCAGTCACTTCCACCTGTCCACCCTTGATCCCTTCGTCAAGGGTGAGAAATGGAGTAGCGCCGGGAGACTTGCTATTTGCTCTCACAACCGGGAAAAGCAACAGGTTGCCGCTCTCGATGGGCGCCAGCACCTTGAAGTCGTTTGCCGGCTCAACCGGCCCTCCGCCTGCCATCACGCCGCTATGCTGCTCAAATGCTGCGAGCGCAAATAGCGCGGCGCCCGCAAGACCAATTCTGCCGAGATTCATCATGACTCTCCTTCGCCGGCTGCCTGCGCTGCCGGGCTCTACGTCAGGAACGCCCGCTGACTGCTTTCTTGCAGTCTTTTTTTGTGTCACCGGTTTGGCGTATCTTGAGGGCAGTGGGGATTACACCGTCTCAACCCGTTGAGAGCACGCCCGCAGGCAAAGTTTTCGTCCTGCCCGGCAGCATCGATCTCGTGTTGTTCGAAGAACTTTGGCGAGAATGCGGAAAGGGCGCTTTCGGCCTGACGCGGGAAGAATTCAGCGCGATTCTGATTCGCGCAGGCACCACTCAGGACTATGGGATGAGCCCCGATCTGCTTGCCGGATCGCCCCCTTCAACCCAGCAGCAGGCGACCTTCTACCATGGTTTGAAGCTGGCAGACCTGGTGCTGGCCCAGGCCTGCGCGCAGGGCAACGAGCGAGCATGGGAGCACTTTCTTGCGCTGTACCGCCAACCCCTTGAGCGGGCAGCCATTGCAATTACCGGAGGCGTATCGCTAGGACGTGATCTTGCCGACCAACTCTATGCAGAGCTCTACGGGATGACAACAAAAGACGGACAGAGGCGCTGCCCCCTCGATTCCTATCGCGGCCGCGGGTCGCTGATTGGCTGGCTCAGAACCACTCTCGCCCAGCGCCACGTGGACCACCACCGGCGCACCCATCGTGAGCAGCCGATTAAAGAAATGCATGAATTTGAAGCGCCGCCTCTCGATTCAGAGTTGGAAAACTCTGACAGCGAACTAAGTTTGCTGGGCAAGGCCATTGCAGCGGCTCTCGCAGAGAGACAGCCTGAAGAACGATTCTTGCTGGCAACCTACTATCTTGATGGACGAACGCTTTTTCAAATCGGCCAGGTCCTCCACGTGCACGAAGCCACCATCAGCCGGAAGCTGCGTCGTGTTGTGGAGGACCTTAGGAAACAGGTGCTGAAGCGTCTGCAAACGCTGGGAATGAGCAAGCGCGCCGCCGAAGAGGCGCTTGGAACTGACCCGCGAGACCTTGATATCAATCTGAAGAAACTATTGCAAACTTCGCAATCGGATGCGTTCCAAGAGAAGGCTGCACAATGAGCTCAAACCCTCAACTCGATTTCCATCCCGATGCCGAGAGCTTGAGCGCTTTCGCTGAGCAGGCTCTGCCCAAGCAAGAGCAGGAGCAGGTTCTTGCTCATCTGGCCCTGTGCAGCCGGTGCCGACAGGTGGTCTATCTGGCTCAGGAGGCAGCGTCAGAGTTGGAGATGACCGAGGCAGCCGCCTATCGGCCAGAACTGGATCCGGCAGCGGCGTTCCGCTTCGCAGCCGCAATGCCCGCTGCTCCAGCCATGGCCGCTTCCGCCAGCACAGCTGGTGATCGAGGCCCCACGCAGCCACCCTGGTGGTCAGGAAGCTGGCGCATCGCGTGGATTCCGGCGGGAGCGCTGGCGGCAATCATCGGCATCGTGATCCTGGTTCACCTTCGCCAACCCCGGCAGGGTCCGGATGCTGGGACGGAAATGGCCAAGACAGTTCCGCTATCCGCACCCGAGCAGTCCGCGCCCCGCATTGGCCAAAAACCAGGCGAACCTTTTCTCAAAGGGAAGGGACTTGCGGATACCGGGCGGCCGGCGCCGGCACAGACCAACGCAATTGTTCGGGCCAAAAAAACTTCGCCCGGCCCATTCGTCGCTCAAAGGGAAGAGCAGCCTAAAGCAGTTGCACCTCCTCCGCCGGCCGCTGCTGCTTTTGGAGCCATGCAGATGTCGCGTTCCGATTTGGATAGGGAAAGGGTGCTGCAAAGTGAACAGCGGCAGGCGGTTGCCGCGCAGGCGGATTCGGGCATGTTCAGTCGGCACGCCGCGGCGGGTTCAACGCCAAGGCCCGCAAACGCCGGCAGCGGGAGTTCCGACAATACGGTAGAAGCAAATGCCGCGCCGGTAATTGTGGACGGCGCGCCGTCAGGAATAGCTGGAGGTGCAGCAGCACCGCCCATGCCATCTGCGCCCCCGGCAGCCGTCAAACCCGAGTCGATTGGCAGTTTTGTAGTCTCGTCGCAGCGACTGACGCAGCGTTCAGCCGGATTGATGGCTGTCCACAAATCGAATACTGTGATGCTGCCGAGCGGGCTCATTGCTGTATCAACCGTTTTTGCCAGACAACTTTCGTTGGCCGTCGACCGGCTCGGCAATGTTTATCTCAGTCAGGATTCTGGTGCCCACTGGGATTCCGTGGACCGCCAATGGAGCGGACGCGCGATCGTCGTTCGCCTTCAACGCAAG
>Ga0181535_10006267_pt1 | contig 12387 bp, 13 predicted proteins | sample PEATcosm2014_Bin_44_FD_119774 | JGI IMG/M metagenome (GOLD analysis project Ga0181535, IMG submission 119774) | Peatland microbial communities from MTU Mesocosm Facility, Houghton, MI, USA - PEATcosm2014_Bin17_30_metaG | ecosystem: Environmental > Terrestrial > Soil > Wetlands > Peat | place...
CACACCGCAGCCGGATGACGTGAAGAAGTATGCCCAAACAGGGGTTGTTCTTGTCAACATCTACATTGAAGCATATCGGAAGAGCAAGTGGCAGACGGATATGACGCAGATTCTCGATGGAAGCGCACAATTCTATATTTATAATGAAGATGGCAAAGCCATCGTGCCACCGCATTTTGTAGCTCTGCTAAAACACGGTTTAGGCTACATCTGCGAATTGCCCAAAGCAGGCACATACACGTTTGTTGCATGGATTGGGGATGCACATCCGGGCAACCTCGGCATGAAGAAAACCGTAAAGCTGGACGCTTTCTAAATGGAGCACACAAGGAGAATATTCAATCAATCGCAATCCAGCCGCCTGGAAATATGCGATGCCGTGCCACTACTACGCGCTGTATTCGTATACTTGCCGTAAAACGGCGTGACAGGCGCAGACGTAATGTTTGCGTCATTTCGCTTCCACGAGACCGGTGCGCTTCCTCAGCCATTCGATGGATTCGCCCACAGGCTGGTAATCGGGTTTGCGTGGAGCTCCGGAATACGAAGCCATGACAAATTCCGCGACAGGCTTGCCGTCAATCCTCAATATATCAGGCGGTTCAATCCCCTGCGATGCGGCTTCCGCGCAGAGGCCGGCGGCAAAGGCATCGCACTCCTCTTCTATGCTCGTCGCATGAAATCCGCCCTTGATCGAGTGAAGCGCTTCGTGAAACAAGACCTCGATCAGTTGCGACGGCATTTGATGAAGGTATTTCTCGCGGTTTACTCTAAGGATCTTTATGTAGACTATTCTCGGTCTCCACCATTCAGACCATGAGAGGCCTCTTTTTCCCTTGAGCGCTGAACTGAACACTATGCGATCGTCTTTGAGAAGCGATTGCACTTCGGCAATGAGAAGCTTGCCGCGCTTAGTCCTGCCGAAATCCGACGCGATCAGTTTTGGCAGTTCAGCGCGTATGATCGCCTTGCCGCCTTCCTGCATGTCGCGGGGCGCCGCCGCAGGCCGTCGCGCATGCGACACCGCGATTGCGGCAATGGCGCACGCGATCAGAATATATAGAAGCACAACGGTTTGTTTGCGAATCTTTATATGACCTCCACGAAAGCAATATGAAGAAATCCGGCGGTAAATCAAGCGCTGTGTCAGTTGGCAAATGGCGCTGATGTAGCCGCGTCTGCGCCGCCTGCAGCTTTCTCTAATTGTATACGCTATATCCAATCTGAAACGACTTACAGGGCAAAAAAATTCGGGGGAAGAAAAGCAAGACAACAAAGCTGTGAAGAGATGAGAGGATTTGTAGGAGCGGCTTTATGCCGCGACCACCACAGCAAAGCTCATTGGTAAATCATCGCGGCATAAAGCCGCTCCTACCTGTGTATGCATGTGATTGAACAACAATCGCAAATCAAGGCAGCGTTTTCGGCGCGGAAGTTTCCCGGCAGAATTTTGGATTGTTGCCTGCGATTACGATGGTCACTTCACCTTTGATCTTCTTGTCCGCAAACTCTGCTTTGAGGTCACTCAGGAAGCCGCGCGAAACCCGCTCGAATTTCTTGGTCAGCTCGATGCACACCGCTGCCTGGCGGTCGCCCAGCGCTTCAAGGGCCGCCGCCAGCGATGCTGCGACGCGGAACGGAGACTCAAAGACGATGAGCGTGTGCGGCATGTCTTTCTCTTCTTCGAAGAAACGCCGGATCGGCCCGCCCTTTCTCGGTGGATATCCCTTGAACGTGAAGCTGGACGAGGGCAACCCGGAAAGCACCAGTGCTACAGGAACCGCCGAGGCGCCTGGAATTACTTCAAATGCTATGTTCTCGTCTATCGCCAGACGGACAAGCCGATAACCAGGATCGCTTATACCGGGAAAACCTCCATCCGAACAAAGCGCCACTTTCTTGTCCTCTTTCAGCAACGCAAGCAGGTACTCGCCCGCTCTTCCTTCCTGGTGTTCGCGATACGAAACGAAATGACGGGGAATCGGAATCTTGTAATGATCAAGAAGTATCCGTGTGCGTCGGGTGTCTTCGCAGGCGATTACGTCAGCTTCGCGCAGCGTTGTCAGCGCCCGCGCCGAAACGTCATCAAGATTGCCTATTGGTGTGGCGACAATGAATAACATGTTCACTCCGCAATTTCGGTGTGCCGGGTCCAGCGCGGATGTTTGTCGCCTATTTCGAAAATACCCGCGAGTCGTTCGATCATGATCTGCTTCACTTTGTCCAGCCCGTCGCCGTTCATGGCTGAAATCTGGATGGCGTCCGGATGTGTGGCGACAAGGTCCGGCAGGTTCTTCTGCGCTTCCGGCGAGTCACACTTGTTCAGCAGCAGAAGAGATGGCACTTTGTCCGCGCCGATTTCCTTGAGCGTTTCGTGGACTACGCGGAGATGGTCGCCAGATCGCATGTGATCCGAATCCACGACAATCAACAGAAGATTGGCATTGACGGCGACATCGAGCGTTGACTTGAAGGAGGCCACCAGCCCGTGAGGGAGATTCCTGATGAATCCGACGGTATCTGCCATCAGCACATTCTTTCCTTCAGCGAGATAGACCATCCGAGTCTTCGTGTCGAGCGTCGCGAAGAGGCGGTCATCAACGTATGCATCCGAGCCGGCGAGCGTGTTGAGCAAAGTTGATTTGCCGGCATTGGTGTAGCCGACGAGGCATGCCAGCGGCCATTGACGCCGGACGCGCGTCCGTTCGCTCCTTTGCTGAATGGCCTTGAGCTTCTCCTTGAGATCGCGCATGCGACGCTGCATTACCGCTTTGCGCATCTGGAACGGACTTTCGCCAGGCCCTTTCATGCCAATGCCGCCGCTGAAGCGCGCCTGACGCTCGGAAACCGGCACTCTTGACACGAGATATTCAAGTTGCGCCAATTCCACCTGAACCTGCGATTCCGCAGAGCGGGCGCGGCGGGCGAATATCTGTAGAATCAACTCCGTGCGATCTATGACCTTGATGCCTATGGCAAGGTCAATATTGTTGACTTGCACCGGCGAAAGCTCGTTGTCGAAAATGACCATGTTGGCTTTGGCCTGGCGGCACGCCAATTGGACATCTGCGAGCTTTCCTTCGCCGATCAGAAAGTTCGGCGTGGGTCTGTCACGTCGCTGTGTGATTACGCCAACGACAGCGGCCCCGGCGGTGTCGGCCAGGCGTTCCAGTTCAAGCAGCGAATCGGCGGCTTCATCCCGATCCTGCCTGCCATGAACAAGCTGAACGAGCAACGCGCGCTCTTTCGGACTCGTTTCTATTTTTTTTGCAGGTTTCATAAATTCTTGTATTTCAGGCATTAGTATGACACATGGATACCGTGCGATCAAGGTGAGAACGGAACTTTTCTGTTGATATACTGCGGGATACATTTACATTACACGGAAGAAACGGAGGTTCCGTTTATCCGATGGCGAGCGTAGTTCAGTTGGTTAGAACATCAGATTGTGGATCTGGGGGTCGCGGGTTCAAATCCCGTCGCTCGCCCCATTCACCCGCCCGAAGAAGATCAGGGTGCTCGGCACCCGCCGTTTCCTGATGAATTCGTTGAGAGCAAGGCACCATGCGGTATAGCTGCAAACCAGTGCGAAAATGCCACTCCTGCCTGCTCAACCTTGGCGATCATTGTTGGCTCTATAAGTATCCTCGGGGTCAATGGCGAAACGACCGAACGTGCCCGGCTTTCGAGGATGAGACCGTATATGCCGAGTTCAGGCAATCCCAGAAAATGCCGGCCATCAAGACCAGCAGGGAAATCCGGCGCGAATTCTTCAGGGGAAAATCGAAGGAACCCCGGCGCCAGTCCCCACGCATCAGGTAGCCTGGATCTTTATCTTATGGCGACCGGAAGACCTGTAACCAAAAATAGAATGTTACTATCCTCGCGCCCTGCGATAACGCGCTGGCGTCGCACCGGTGAGACGGCGGAAATGTTTGATAAAGTAGCTCTGGTCGCCAAAACCGGTTTCATAGGCAATCTCTGCGCAGCTCTTTGAAGTACGCTCCAACAGGTGCTGTGCATGTTGAATCCGCACCTGCTGAACGATCTGCAAAACAGTCTTGCCAGTAAGATTCTTCACCAGATGTGAAAGCCGCGAAACACTGAGTCCCGCTTCCTCCGCAACGGCTGTGAGCCCCACTTTTCGCGCAAAATTACGACTTATGTAATCCAACGCCTTTCTGACGCTGGCATTGGAGCGATTCATTCCGTGCAGATAAATGCCGTCAATGAAATCGTCCAAAGCGTCCATCAATTCCTGCGACAGCTCTTCGAAACTCCTCGCCTTCACCAGCCTTTCGGTCCAGGCGTGATTGCGCTCGATCAACGGTTCCATCAGCGGATTGTCCTCTATCGCCGCCCGTGTCAGGCAGCTCATCATCTCGACTGCCCTGGCGCGAAGTACGACGAGCTGCGGCGACGACAGGTAGATCGTGGCAAGCATTTCGTTGAGAATTCTACGCGCACCCGTCCGGTCGCCGGCGCGGATGCTCGCCAGCAGAACTCGCTCTTTCTCGAACGCGTAAATAGCGGTGTCTTTTCCGTATTTCTTCTGTTCCTCGATCGCCTCGCTTATCTGCCGCCGCTGCTGGTTCTTGAGTTGGTTTTCCTGCATCAGCTCAGGGTTCCAACCGCTGATCTGGTAGAACGTGTTCTGGAGAAATTGGCCGGCTTCCTCGACGCGCGATTGCGGCCAGACCTGAAGCCCACTCACAAACGCGGCTGCCGCCCGCCTCGACATGCCGTGCGAGACCAGATAGTCAAAATGTTCACCGTCTTTCCGTTCCTTCTCCGCTGCGATGACTTCTCCGCCAATCAGCCCCCCATGGACCATTCGTCGATCCTCCAGCGCAACGACCCATGCGACTACCGTCGGTGCCGGTTCGAATGTGACCGGACCGCCCAGATTCAGACTTTCCTGGAGCGCGTAGTTTCTCTTTTTCCGGATGGTCGAGAGGAGCGCCAGACTATCGGTGGACGGCTTTGCGCGCCCAGACGGATCCATCAGGAGCGGTCGCAGCCCATACTCCCGACGGTATAATCTGCCAACCTCTGCAAGAATTCGTTTCGACAAGATCACCATATTCAACCTATCGTTCGTACTGCAAAATAGGTTGTTTCGGACATTTTTCAAGATCAAAGCAGCAGGATCGTTATATTGTTCAATAAAAACCGTCTATCTTGATTGGACGGCTGAATGTTTAATGGCGACCGTTTTGCAGAACAAGAAACCAACATAAAAGGAGGACAAGGAAATGGGCATTCTCGAACAGATGTCGGAAAGTCTGATGAAGGGCAAGGCGAAGGATGTGGCGGCGCTTGTAGAGCAGGCGTTGAAGGAAGGGCAGAAACCCGGAGACATACTCAACAAGGGACTGCTGTCGGGCATGAGTATCATTGGCGAGAGATTCAAGAAGAACGAAGTCTACGTTCCAGAGGTTCTGATTGCCGCCCGCGCAATGAAGGCCGGCATGGCGATTCTCCAGCCGAAGCTCACATCCGCCGGTGTCCAGCCGATCGGCATCGCTGTCATCGGCACCGTCAAGGGCGATCTCCATGACATCGGCAAGAACCTTGTCTGCATGATGCTTGAAGGCGCAGGATTGAAGGTTGTTGATATCGGAATTGACGCATCGCCGGAGAAGTTCGTCGAAGCCGCGAAATCCAGCAATGCCGCCGTGATCGGTATATCGGCGTTGCTCACAACGACGATGACCAACATGAAGGCCGTGGTTGATGCGGTCAAAGCTTCCGGAATCAAGACAAAGATAATGATCGGCGGAGCGCCGGTCACTCAGGCGTTCTGCGACGAGATCAAGGCAGACGGCTATGCCGCGGATGCCGCATCCGCCGCCGATCTCGCCAAGAAGCTCATGGGCGTATAGTAATTCTCAAAACATCGAAAGCATCGAACAGGCGGAGTCATTGCGACTCCGCCTGTTTTGTTTAAAAGGAAAAGTGTTTATGCAACGCTTCCACGTTGACCTGTACGTATGGCGCTTGTATGGTGCGAACGTTTTTCCGAAACAAAACTGAGGAGCAAGTCATGAAAATACCCGGGTTCATAGTTGTTGGCGAAAACATCCATTGCACAAGAATCTTGAAAGTGGGCGGCAAGTCGGTTCAGGCAATCGGCAACGGGCAATACGCAATTATCTACAAGGCTGGTGCGCAGACCCGGCAGCTTCCAATTTCGGAAATTTTTACAAAGACAGCGGACTGGCAGAATGCGAAGGTCAAGCACTGCGCCGTCGCGATCTGGCAGGGAACCCACGGCGACGCCACCAGCAAAGCTGCCGGCATTGACTATCTCCAGAACATCGCTAAGCAGCAGGAAGCCGCCGATGCGGCTTTTCTTGATATCAACGTGGACGAATTCAGCACTGACGTTGCGGAACGAGCAAAGCTCATAAAATGGACGATCGACGTAGTCCAGCAGGCAGTAAAGATTCCAGTCAGTGTTGATTCATCCAACGCCGAGATTCTTCGCGCTGGACTGGAAGCGACCGACAAATCGCGCGGCAAGCCGATGGTCAATTCCGTGTCGCTCGAACGTGTGAGCTCAATCGCAGTGGCAGCCGAATTCAAGGCTTCGGTGATCGCGTCCGCCGCCGGCGAGAGTGATCTGCCAAGCACGACAGAAGGCCGGCTCGCCAACCTCGAGAGATTGATTCAAAAGTTGAAGACCGCTGGATTTGATAAGAATGATCGGATCTACATTGATCCGCTGGTTTTCCCCATATCCACGGATAGCAACAACGGGAAAGCGTTTTTGGACGCAGTTTCGGCGATACGCGGCAAGTATGGCAAAGACATCCATATCTGCGCCGGACTCAGCAACGTGTCATTCGGTATGCCCAGTCGGAAGCTTATTAATCAGGTCTTCTCGTGGCTTGCGATCGAAGCAGGCGCGGACGGCGGGATAGTTGATCCAGCCCAGATCAATAAGAACATTCTGGAATCGCTGGACGAGCAATCGGAAGGTTTCAAACTGGCCAAAGCCCTGCTGCTCGGCGAAGACGAGTTCGGCATGAACTTCATCAGCGCGGCGAGGGAAGGAAGCATATAAGAGGAGAGCATCAAGAATACACAATGTTCAACACTCAATATTCAATTCTCAAGTAACTTGAATATTGAGAATTGAGTGTTGTGTATTGAAAATTCTAATCTCCGGCCTGTACCTGCAAAGCGGCTTCTTCTCCATACTCACGCAGCTTCCTGTGCAGAGTGCGGCGGCTGACGCCAAGCTCAATCGCCGCTTTTGTCCGGTTCTCGTTGTTCTTCTTCAACGCCGCAAAAATCATCCTCTTTTCTGCATCAGCCAGGGAGATGGGGGTAACAGCGGTTTCAGGCGAAAAGCTCGCCGCGGCACCTGCGCCCGAGAGTCGCGTTTCCTCCTTGATATTCATCGGCACATCGCGAGCCGTCAGTTTGTTGCCATGCGCCATGACGACCATCTTTTCGATGGTATTTCTTAATTCCCGCACGTTTCCCGGCCATTTGTATGACGAGAGCATGTTCATAGCTTCCGGCGTTATGGATGTGACGTCTTTGTTGTTGTCATCGCTGAATCGTTTGAGGAAGTGACTGCATAACAGCGGTACATCGTCGGATCTTTCGCGAAGCGGCGGCACGATAATGTCAACGACAGCAAGCCGGAAGAACAGATCCTCGCGAAACTTGCCTTCTGCCACGAGAGATTTGAGATCCTTGTTTGTGGCGGCGATGAGTCGTATGTCCACATCTATTGTCTCACGTCCGCCAACACGCTCGAATTTGCGCTCCTCGAGAACCCGAAGAAGTTTCACCTGCACGGACGCATCTATTTCCGATATCTCGTCGAGGAACAGCGTTCCGCCATCCGCCATTTCGAAGCGTCCCTGGCGTTGCGCCACGGCGCCGGTGAATGCGCCTTTCTCGTGTCCGAAAAGCTCGCTCTCCAACAGCGTTGGAGAAAGCGCTGCACAGTGAATTGCCACAAAAGGTCCCTTCGATCTCAAGCTGAGTTTGTGAACCGCATGGGCGACCAGTTCCTTGCCCGTTCCGCTTTCCCCTTGTAGCAGCACCGTGGCCTGGGTGGGCGCGGCCTGCCTGATGATCTCAAACAGTTGGTGCATTGCCGACGCGTTGCCAACGATATTTTGCAGTCCGTACTTCGCGTCCAATTGCTCCCTGAGGTTGACATTCTCAGATTCCATTTCCGATGAACGCAGCGCCCGCCTGAGCAATAGATCGAGATGATCCAGATTCACCGGCTTCATAAGGAAGTCATATGCGCCCCTCTTCATGGCTTCTACCGCGGTTTCCACATTTCCGTATGCGGTAAGCAGGATGCAGATCAGGCTGGGGTTCTGCGCCAGCCCGCGCTGCATGAGTGTGAGGCCGTCCATGCCCGGCATGCGCACATCGCTGAGCATGACATTAACGCTTCCTTCGTTCAGCATTTGGATTGCGCGTTCGCCGCTCTCTGCCAGAAGAACCTTGTACTCACTCTTGAGCGCCAGATCCAATCCATCACGGGTGCTCTTGTCATCGTCGACGACCAATATCGTTGTTGTTTCTTTGTTCTTGCTCATTTCCCAACTCCCGGAACGTATCATTCCCCAAAAGGGCAATACGCATTTGCGTCGCAATTGTAGAAGCGGGTTTATCCCGCGATGAACGATCGAAACGATTGAACAATCGCGGCGTAAAGCCGCTCCTGCACTCTCATGGTCACATTTCCATTCTTCGCTCTTACTATTGAACGATCGCGGCATAAAGCCGCTCCTACATTCGCAATTCGCCGCAAACGACTATTCTTCCGTCCCTCCGTTCTCTTCTTCTCCGCGTGTCAAAAGCCTTACTCTGCGCTCACCCAGCGGCAGGAAGATCGTGAACACCGCGCCTTCGTCCTCCTTGCTTAGCACTTCAAGCCGTCCGCCATGATCCTGGACAATACGTTGTACGATCATCAATCCCAGACCGTTGCCTTCGGACTTGGTGGAGTAATATGGCTCAAAAATGTGGCCGAGGTGTTCCGGTTTGATCCCGACACCCGTGTCCCGGAACGCGACCTTGACGAATTTATCGGAACTCGAAAGCGATATACGCAGCTTTCCACCGTCTGGCATTGCCTGGAACGCGTTCCTGATTATGTTCACGAATACTTGTTTGATTTGATCCTTGTCAACCTTGGTTCTCGGCAGCGACTCCTGACATTGTACATCCACGTCTATATCGCGATTCAGGATTTCCTGCTTAAGAAGCGACATGGTTTCCTTAAGAATGTTTTCTATTTTGTACAAGGCAAATTTCGGCTTTGCAGGGCGCACTGCGCGCAGGAACTGGCTCACAATCAAGTCGAGCCGGGCCATCTCGTTCTTCGCCACCCCGACCAGTTCCTTCAAGTGCCTCTTGTCTCCTTTTGAGATTCTATCGATCTCGCGATCCAGAAGTTGAAGGTGAATGTTAAGCGCATTGATGGGATTTCCTATCTCGTGCGCCACGCCGGCGGCAAGCAGCTTGATCGCGTTGATCCTCTCGGACTCCAGCACCGTTGTTTCGTGTGCACGGTCAGGCGTCACATCCCTTAAAATCACAACCGCGCCTTTCTCTGCATTTTGCGCCTGTGACAGCGGCACGACATAGAACGCGACGAATTTATGCTCGGGATAGGTGATCTCTATCTCGCGAGTGATGAGCTTCGTCCATTCTTTCTCATCGAATTTCAGTATCCCGTTCCAGTCAATGTTGCGGAGATAATTCGAGACCGGTCTGCCTTGTGCCGACTCAGTCGAAAAGCCCATCAGTTGTTCCGCAGCTTTGTTCGCGTACGTCAGTTTTCCGGAACCATCAATGACGATGATGCCTTCCTGGATTGACTGGAAGATCGTTTCGATCAACCCCTTTTCCTGCGCCAGTCGCAGAAAATGCGTCTGCAGGCTCTTCGGATCAATTCGATCCAGCCTGTCTATCAACTTGTCCATGAACCCCGATTTCATTGCACCAAACTCCTGTTTGTAGGGACAATTTGACCCATACAATATTCCCATTCAGTGCAAGAGCAAGCCAAATGACGGTTTGACCTGCAATTTAGCGCTATTGCAAAAGGTAGTTTCAAAGAGTTATAAGCAGGATAGACATAATCTGCTTCTCGTTTTGGTAGCATAAATGTTGAAAACCAAAGTTATCTCGGCCGCAAATGAAGACATTCTTTGAAGCTGCGATTGAAAAGAGCATTGCCATGACAGCCGCGAGGGTCGCCTTGTGCGTTGGCTCTATTCTGGCGTTGATCAATTATGGCGACCGCATATTCCTGCGTGGCGACATGCGCGCCATTGACTGGGTGAAACTAGCCGTCACATACTGTGTGCCATACTGCGTTGCCACCTACGGCGCTGCCCGCTACGCCATGAAACATTCCAAGGAGCAGGGCGACGACACGGCAACCAGGGAGAACAATTGAAAATAGAAAGAGCAGTTCAATTGTTCCTTTGTGTTCCAGCGCCGATTGTTCTTTTCCTTGAAACAGTGGAAACTTCCGAAAACGAAGATTCACGAACTCTTGCGCCGTGGCATGATCCGTCACTGGGCCGTGATGATCGGCAACACCCGCAAGGGTGCTTGGCGACTCAGTAAACACGGTCAGGTGATCCACGCATTGCCAGACAAATACTTCACTGCAAATCTCGGGCTTGTTCTACTTGGATAGTGGCTTGTTTGTATCAGCCGAATCGCCGTATACACGATCTGTACGTACGGTGAGGTGATGTGGGAGGGGACTCAGCGATGAGGCCCCCTATCCCGATCGCATGTCATGTAATTGCTTTTTCGAGACGTTGGGCGACCCAGACCTTGATGATGGATTGTCGAGTCACACCGAGCCGCTGGGCTTCTCTGTCTAGCGATTCAACCATCCACTCCGGAAAGTCAACATTGACACGCTTCGGTTCCTGTCCGGGGCGCCGAGCTCTTGACAAGTCAAGTGTGCGAGAAAGATCTTCTCCCTTGTCGAACTTGGCATCAAATTCCTTTGCCTTCATAAATCTCAACCTCCTTTTGGCTGGCAGGCCTAACAGAAATGAGTCTGATGTTGACATCTCTGTAGGTGATTACGCCAGCCCATACTCTGTCTCCGATCCTGCCTATTACCATGAATCTCGGTTCATCCTCCGTCCGAGCCGGAATCTCAATAAAATCCGGATCTTCCCACAAGGTTTGAACTTCGACGAAGTCAATCCCGTGTTTCGCCTTGTTCGTCTGACTCTTGCGGTTGTCGAACTCGTATTTCATATGGTATAAAAACTATACCACTCGCCGTCCTGTGTCAATTGCTGTTTCAATGCGAACGTCGAAAATCAGCGGCGAGCGAAATCGAGTACGCTGATTTGTCTTGTTCGATTCTCGGTTTATTTCTCCCCTGGCAAACGATATCGACGTGCCGCATCCCTTCGCCTGTTGGTCGTGTCGCCCATGGCAAATCCGATTGCCGCTGCCGTTGAGCCAATGAAGTGAGCCCAAAAGTACGGTCGGAGCAGCCCTCGGTTCTGAATCCAAGTCACACCCAGTACTACCGAACCAAGGAACCAGATCGCCCATAGGATACGGTTCTGCCACCATCGACCGTTAACCCATTCTTCAGGATCATTTCTCCAGGAACACATGCACTGTGGGATGTGTGGATCGGGTCGACTTCAGAAAAGTCATCAATTCCCCAAGAGTGAGAGATGGGGAGGCGAATACAAAGAGCACCGGCAGGCCGGTGCCTTGTTCGTCGAGCGTTCTGCGCAATGCCGATGGATCGGCGATTTCGTAGTCCGTAGCTTTAAGTGTAGGACGATCCTGATTCTCCTTCCATGTCTCTTCGATTTGCGTCAGCTTTGCCGAAACTTTTACATCGGATTTGGAAAGATGGAGTTCCCACGGTTGGGCCATTCGTTTGCTTCTATCCCGAAACTGTTCGCTTGGCACAAATGCCTTGAAATAGAGTGTGCCTTCCTCCGGCGGCTCAACCCGGATTCCCTTTTCGGTGTTGATGGATGAAAGGATCGAACTTATGTCGTGGGCCGCCTGGATTGTCAGCGTGTAGCCAAAATGCAGAGTCACGAACGGATCGCGTCCACGATCCGAAAGCGAGCTGAACAAGCCTAGTGCGGAATTGAGTGAGCCGCCGCTGTTGAGCTGTTTGCCATCGGCGTCCCTGACAATGAACTCAATATCGGTCATGGTTGCCGCAACGGAACCGGGCTTGGCATTCATAGAGAGCGTCAGATTGAGAACGCGTTTTCTGTCGTCTTTGTATTCGGGTTCGATGACGATTTGAAGTAGCTTGTTAGTGGGAAGCAGGAAATTCGGATTCGGATGGTAATTCCCGTAGAAATCGCCCTGCGGAACCTGTCGTGGAAC
>Ga0181535_10006268_pt1 | contig 12385 bp, 12 predicted proteins | sample PEATcosm2014_Bin_44_FD_119774 | JGI IMG/M metagenome (GOLD analysis project Ga0181535, IMG submission 119774) | Peatland microbial communities from MTU Mesocosm Facility, Houghton, MI, USA - PEATcosm2014_Bin17_30_metaG | ecosystem: Environmental > Terrestrial > Soil > Wetlands > Peat | place...
CATTGCCCGGACGGTCACGACCTTGCGGCGCGTGGCGCTGTGTTCCGGGGCAGTGGGCGCCTTGTTGCTGTTTGCCCTCAGCGGGCCGGTTTCATGGCTGACTTTTGGCGACGTTCGACACGTTGGCGCCGTCGCGCTGTTGTCGCTGGCTGTGTTTCTGGGCGACATCTCCAACGCGCAGGCGGCGCTGGTGCAGGGCATGCGCCGGATTGGGGATCTGGCCCGGATGAGCATTTTGGGAGCGCTCTATGGGACGGTGTTCAGCATCGTGATCGTTTACTATTTTTACCGGCAGGGTGTGGCGGAAAAGGGTGTGGCGCCGTCCGTGGTGTGTTTGGCAGCCATGAGCATTCTTACCTCCTGGTGGTATGCCCGGAAGATCAAGGTCGAACGGGTGTTGCTGACGTTGCGCCAGGTGAAGGATGAGGCTTCCGAACTGGTCAAGCTGGGGGTCGTTTTCATGTCGAGCGGACTGATCACCATGGGTTCGGCCTATTTGGTGAACGTGCTCTTGTTGCACAAGTTCGGCCTGGCCGGGGCCGGGTTTTATTCCTCGGCCTGGACCCTGGGCGGTTACTATGTCGGGTTCATTCTCCAGGCCATGGGGACGGACTTTTATCCGCGCCTGACCGCGGTGGCCCATGACAATACGGAATGCAACCGGCTGGTGAACGAACAGGCCGAGGTGGGTTTGTTGTTCGCCGGTCCGGGCGTGATTGCGACCCTGACTTTTGCTCCCCTGGTGATTCATTTGTTCTATGCCGCGGCATTTTCGCCGGCTGTGGAAATTCTGCGCTGGATTGGTCTGGGCATGCTGCTGCGCGTGGCCAGTTGGCCGATGGCCTACCTGCTGGTCGCCAAAGGCGAACGGAAACTTTATTTCTGGAGCGAACTGTTGAGCAATGTGCTTTCCGTGTCCCTGGTGTGGATCGGTCTGGTGTTTTTCGGATTGACCGGGGCAGGGATGGCCTTCTTTGCACTATACGTGGTTTATTGGGCCGGCATCTATCTGGTCGTCCGCCGGGTGAGCGGGTTCCGCTGGTCATCCGCCAACCGGCAGTTGGCGCTGCTGATTCTGCCCACCGTCACGGCCGTCTTTGCCGGCTGGTATTTACTGCCCCGTTCGGGTGCCATGGTCCTGGGGGGGGTGCTGACACTGCTGGCTGGCTTGTATTCGGCCAAAACACTCTGTGCCCTGGTTCCCTTGGAACGGTTTCCGATGCCGGCGCGAAAGCTCATTCTGTTTTTCCGGTTGGCGCCATCCAGCACGAATGGTTAAACCGGCCGGTTGTCGATTCGTTCAGAACGGAAATCAGTTAAAAGGAAAAAAAAAGGAGAAAAAATGCCAATGAAAATAGCCGTAATTGGGTTGGGTTATGTCGGGCTTCCCCTGTCGCTTCAATTTGCGCGCTCAGGCGTCACGGTGTTGGGTCTGGATATCGACCCCGCCAAGGTGGAATCGCTCACCCACGGCCGGAGCTACATCAAACATATTTCCGCCGGGGCGATTTCCGAGGCGGTGAAGGCGGGCAGCTTTGTGGCCTCCGCCGATTTCCGCCGGGTCAAGGAAGTTGAAGCGATCATCATCTGCGTGCCGACGCCGCTCAACAAGAATCGGGAGCCGGATATTTCGTTTATCACCGACACCGGCAAGTCCATCGCGCCGCATCTGGCCCGGGGGACCTTGGTGGTGCTGGAATCCACGACCTACCCGGGTACCACCGACGAAGACCTGCGGGAAGTGCTCGAAGCCGGCTCCGGGATGAAGGCCGGCGTGGATTTTCACCTGGCCTTTTCGCCGGAACGGGAGGATCCGGGAAATGCGCAGAGCAAGGTTGAAATCATTCCGAAAGTGATCGGCGGGTACACGCCGGCCTGCCTGGAACGCGCCCGGGCACTTTATGGCCGCGCCATCAAGACCCTGGTGCCGGTTTCCTCCTGCCGCGCCGCCGAGGCCACCAAGCTGCTCGAGAATATTTTTCGCAGCGTGAACATAGCGTTGGTCAACGAATTGAAGCTCGTTTACGGGGCCATGGGCATTGACATCTGGGAGGTGATTCAGGCTGCCAAAACCAAGCCGTTCGGATTCATGGCATTCTCCCCGGGACCGGGATTGGGGGGGCATTGCATTCCCATTGATCCTTTTTATCTGACGTGGAAAGCGCGTGAATATGGTCAGCACACACGTTTCATCGAATTGGCGGGCGAAATCAACACGGCCATGCCCGCGTACGTCGTGAATCGGACCGCGGAAGCGCTCAACGCGTTGCGGAAACCGATGAACGGCAGCCGGGTGCTCATCGTGGGACTGGCCTACAAGCCGGATGTGGATGATGATCGCGAATCACCGAGCTATGTCCTGATGGACCTCCTCAAGGCGCGCGGCGCGGAGGTGGCCTACTACGATCCCTTCGTACCGGTCATTCGCCTGACCCGGGAACATCCCCAATGGGCGGGCACCCGCTCGGCCGACTGGAACCGCGAAACCCTGCAGCATTTCGATGTGGTCGTCATCGCCACCAACCATCAGGCGGTCAATTATCAGGAACTGGCCGATTGGGCCTCCTGCATTGTTGACACGCGTAACGTTATGGCCGGTGTGAAAACAAAATCACGTCAGGTGTGGAAAGCCTGAGTTTGCCGGTTTGAAAAGCAATTTGCCATGATCCTGCTGCTGGGAGCGAGCGGTTACATGGGGCAGGCCTTCGCCACAGAGCTGCGTCGCCGGAGGTATGGTTTTATCCCGCTCACCCGCAAGGCGATTGATTACACCGACTTCGACCTTTTGTTCGATTACATCCGGAAATTGAAGCCGGAATTCATCATCAACGCTGCGGGGTATCCGGGCCGGTCGAATGTGGATGCCTGTGAGACGGCCCGGGAGGAAACCCTGTGTGCCAATACACTGCTGCCCCAGACCATTGCCCGGGCGTGTTCGATGACGAGCACCCCCTGGGGGCATATCTCGTCGGGGTGCATTTACCACGGTGCGAAATGGATTGATGATAACGGCACCCGGATTGTGGAGGGCACGGAACTGCGGCAACTGTTTGCCGCAACCCCCGAAAAAGTCTTCGGCTACACCGAGTGGGACGAGCCCAACTTTTCATTCCGCAACGCCCCTTGCAATTTTTACAGCGGCACCAAGGCTTTGGCGGAGGAAGCCATCCGCGGCGCCGGAGGGGCTTATCTCTGGCGTCCGGGCATGCCCTTCAACGGACGGAGTGAACCCCGGAATTTTCTTTGGCGAATACAAAACTACGCCCGGGTTTTTGACGGGGTAAATTCGCTGTCCCAGCTTGACGATTTCGTGCGGGCCTGCCTGGACCTTTGGGAGCGCCAGGCGCCGTTTGGAATTTACAACATGACGAATCCGGGCGCGGTTTCAACGCGGCAGGTCATCGAAATGATTGAACGGACCCTGAAGCCAAACCGGCACTTTGAATTTTGGAAGGACGAGGAGGAATTTTATCGTCTTGGCGCCAGGGCGCCGCGCTCCAATTGTGTCCTGGACGTGTCCAAGCTGCTGGTGGCCGGGATAAAAATGCGACCGGTGGAGGAAGCCCTGGAGGATTCGCTGCGCCATTGGAATGTGGCGGCCTTGCGCGCCGACAACGGCACAGCGCGAAATGTTCCCCTGTTTTCCTCCTGGAATCCGGAACCCGGAGTGACGGACCGATTTTTATGAACCTAAAAACCAAAGCGAAACGGTTGTTTGCCCAAACCCACAGGAATCATTGGCTGTTGCGGGAGGTGGTGCTGCTGGGATTGCTGGCGCTGAGCCGCAAAACCCAGGCGCAATCGGTGATCACCTCCACACCCGAAACTCCCGAAACCCCGCCCGCGTTACAGCCTTTCGCGACGTCGGACATGGACGTGTTTGTTCCCGCCGGCGCGGCGCCCGGCCAGGAATTGGCACAACCATTCCGTTATAAATTTTTGACGCTGCGCCCGCACGTCGATTATCAATTTCTCTACGGCGATGGAATCCTGGTTGCCACCAACCAGCCGGAGAACACCGTGATTCAGACTATTGCGCCGGGATTTGGGCTGGATGTTGGCCAGCATTGGACGGTGGATTACACACCCAGTTGGACGCTTTATTCCAACAACCATTTTCAGAACACCTTTAATCAGGTTGCCAAATTGATCGGCGGCACGGTTTATGGGAACTGGGTTTTGGGGCTGACACAGGGTTATGTCGTCTCCGACACGCCGCAGGCCGAAACGGCGACCCAGACCAAGCAGACCACGTACGCGACGGCCATAAACGGCACCTACACCATCAACAGCAAAATGTCGCTGGATTTGGCGGTCAACCAGGATTTCGTTTCGGCGGACCAGTTTCAAAGCTACCGCGAATGGTCAACCATGGACTGGCTGAATTACCATTTCTGGGTTCGGTTCGATATGGCCCTCGGGGTGGGGGTGGGCTACGACGACGTGGATGCCAGTCCCGACATGCTCTTCGAACAATATCAGGGACGAATCAAATGGCGGGCGACGGACAAAATCAGCTTCCAAATTAATGGCGGGGTGGAAGATCGCCAGTTTTACGGCGGAGCCTCCGGCGACCTGCTCAATCCCGTCTTCGGCGGCGGCATTCAATATCAGCCGTTTGAGCAGACCAGGATTTCCTTGAATGCGGAACGGGTGGTGGCGGTGTCTTCGCTGCAGAATCAAATCTCCGAGAGCGTCGGTTTCGACGCGGATTTAAACCAACGGTTATTGGGCAGATTGCACCTGGATTTGAGCGGTGGCTATCAAAATATCAAATACGTCGATTCGGGCGTCAACCCCGCACCAAACCGGACGGACGATTATTATTACATCAATACACGGCTCAGCACCTCCTTTCTCAAACGCGGTACCGTTGCGATCTTCTACCAAATCAGCAGCGATTCATCCACGGCCGCCGGATTTGGATTTACCAGCCACCAGGTTGGATTCGAAATCGGCTTCGCCTATTAGGACCCCGCCTTGGAAAGCCGCTTGGACGACCGGAGTCAGAACCAGGAGAATTTTTCCGGCACGTAAATAATGTCGGACGGCTTCAGATAGAATGGCTCGTTGATCTTCCCCTCCATTGCCCGCTTCAAGTCCAAGTGGTAAGTCTTTGTCTGGTCTCCTTCCTGCCGGATGACTTCCACGGCTTTCAGATTGGCCTTGGTGTAGTCAAACCCTCCCGCCTCCATGATGGCCTCCAGGGCCGTCATGGGATGATCCGATGTAATTTTCCCCGAGCGGAGCACTGCCCCGGTCACATAAACCGGGAAGGAGGAACTTTCCACCTCCACCGTTACCTCCTTCGACGACAATTGCGGGGCGTATAAATCCATCAATTTCTGCTGCAAATCGATCGGCGTCAGTCCGGCCGCCTGCACTTCCCCGATCAGGGGCAATGTGATTTTGCCGTCGGTCCTGATCTGCTGGACATTATTCAGGTTGGGAGATCCGGGAAAGGTGATTTTCAGGACATCACCTTCCCGCAGGGTAAACGCCGACGCATTGGTTGTCGCCGGGGGGGTGACGGACTCGGGAATGACCGGTTGCAGTGAATTGGTAACGGCCGGTCCCGGCGGGGCGAACGGGGAAGGCTCGGTTTGACATCCCGTGACCACTGCCAGCACCGCCACGGCCATCGCCAACATCGCCAGCCAGGAGCCAAAACGAACTCCACGGCGCACCGTGTTTTCAGGAGAATTTTTTATCATCGTTGCCTCGTCATCTGAATTATTCATGGTTGTGAAATTTATGTGGCAAAGGTCACTCTGCTCTGTTTATCCACAGGGTTCAAGGCTACAACGGTTAAAGTCAGTTAGTCAAAATGAAATCCAGGCCCAGGGCGGAGCTGGCGGAACCGGCGAATTGGTTCGGATCTGAAAGGCGGCCGGGCGCGTTGGTGCGCAAAATCTGCGCGCGCCGCGTCGATGTGAGAAACAATTGCGCGGAAGGCGGCCGGGCCCGCCTCATTTTGTTGGGGTTTTTCAGTTGGCACATTCCCTGCCTCGTATCAAACCGGTGGCCGTGTGCGTGAATATTGTGTTTCGCGGCAACGGCTGAAAACAAGTTAAACCACACTTCAACACGAGCACATTTATGATAAAATCAAACCGAACATTTCTAATCTGGGGTGTCGCTGCTGCCTTGTGCCTGAGCGCGGGCAGTCTGCTGGCACAAAATGACAATGGCGGAGGCGGCAACGGAGGCGGGCAGGGCGGGTTTGGTCGGGGCAACTTCGACCCGGCCCAGTTCCAGCAACGCATGATGGACGGTATTCGGGATCAACTCGGCTTTACCAACGACACCGACTGGAGCGCGGTCCAGCCCCTGATCCAAAAAGTGATGGACGCGCGCCGGGATGTTGGTGTCGGCGGCGGCATGGGCCGCATGTTCCGAAATCGTGGCGGCAACGGCGGCAACGGTAACAATGCCAACGGCGGCAATCGTCGGGGCGGTTTCTTTGGCGGTACGCCCAGCCCGGAGGCTGAAGCCCTCCAAAAGGCCATTGATGACAACGCGCCCGCGGCCCAGATTCAATCCGCGCTGGCCAGATACGAAGCTTCGCAGAAGGCCAAACAGGACAAGCTGCTGCAGGCCCAGGATCAACTCCGTGGTGTGCTGACCGTCAAACAGGAGGCGCAGGCCACCTTGTTGGGATTGCTGAATTAACTGGAATTGGTGGCGGCGCTCCCTGAGCGCCGCCGTTGAAACTTGAGAACGGCGGCGGTCGCATACTGCCGCCACAAAAATAAGTGAACGAAACCGTCAATCCAGAGTCGGCGTTAACGCAATTGCTGGAGCGCATGGTTGCCGCCCGGCAATTGTCCGCCGTCGACGCGGTGGCACTGGCCCGCACCCAGCCGCCCGTGCAAAGCGAGGAAGACGTCCTGCGTTGGCTGGCCGGCGAATATGGCGTCGACTATACCACGCTGGATGACGTCGAACCGGACCGTCAGTTGCTCTCCCTTTTCCCCGCCCGTCTTTTGTTGAAGGAGGAACTGCTTCCGCTCAAGCGCCTGAACGGCACGGTGGAGGTCGCCACCAGCCGCCTGTTTGCGACGCAGGGCCTCGATGCGCTCAAGACCATGACCGGCTTGAATCTCAAGCCGATTCTCGCCTCCAGTGAAGCCATCCAGCGTGAAATCAAGAAACGCCTCGGCGTCGGCGCCGATACCATCGGCACGCTCGACGAGGAAAAGGGCTTCGAAGTCGTTGATGAAAACGCCGAGGACACCAACCTCGACGGCGCCGGGGAGGATGAAGCGTCCATCATCCGCTTCGTCAACCAGGTGTTGAAGGATGCCATCGAACTGCGTGCCTCGGACATTCACCTGGAACCCTTCGAGGACGAATTCCGCATCCGTTACCGCATCGACGGTGTGCTGCAGGACATTCCCGTGCCCGCGCAACTCAAGCGTTTCCAACCGGCCATCGTTTCGCGCGTCAAAATTTTGAGCCACCTCAACATCGCCGAGAAACGCCTGCCGCAGGATGGCCGCATCAAGGTGCGCATCGATGATGCCGAGGTGGACATCCGCGTTTCCATCATTCCCATGCTCCATGGCGAGGCAGTCGTGATGCGTTTGCTCCGGCAAAACGCCACGCTCCGCGGCCTGGCCGAACTCGACATGGGCCAACGCGAACTCGACTGTTTCCGGCGCGTCCTGCAATTGCCCCATGGCATTATCCTCGTCACCGGACCGACCGGCAGCGGCAAAACCTCCACCCTTTACACCGCGCTCAACGAAATCAACGATTCCGTCCGCAAAATCATCACGATCGAGGACCCGGTGGAATATCAACTCAAGGGCGTCAACCAAATCCAGGTCAACGAAAAGTCCGGGCTGACGTTTGCGCGCGGATTGCGTTCGATTTTGCGCCACGACCCGGACGTGATTCTGATCGGTGAAATTCGCGACAAGGAGACGGCGGAGATTGCCGTGCAGGCATCGCTTACCGGCCATCTGGTTTTTTCCACCCTGCACACCAACGACGCGCCGGGCGCCGTCACCCGCCTGGCGGACATGGGCGTCGAACCCTATCTGGTCGCCTCGTCCCTCGAAGCTGTGCTGGCCCAGCGCCTGGTCCGCGTGCTTTGTCCGCATTGCAAGCAGGCCGACGATTCGCCGACCGCGGCGGCGCTCAAGGAAAAACTCGGCATCCCCGCGAACACCACGATTTACCGTTCCACCGGCTGCCGGGAATGCCGCAACACCGGTTTTTTTGGCCGGCACGCGATTTTCGAATGGATGGACACCGGCAGCGAAATCCGGCAGCTCGTTTTAAAAAACTCCTCGACCGACCAGATCCGCGACGCGGCCCGCCGCGCGGGCATGAAAATGCTGGCCGAAGACGGCTGGCGGCTCGTCCGCATGGGGATCACGACGGTGGAGGAGGTTTTAAGTGTCACCACGGCCAAGGAGGTGGCGCAGTCGGCGAAGGATAAATCGCCGGAAGCGCAAAGTCCCTCCGGCGTTGCGGTGGCGAGGTAAATTTTATGAAACATTCAACTCTCAACATTCAACGTCCAACGCTCAATGGCGTCATTTTACCGTCCCGTGAATGTTCGGTGTTGAATGTTGAATGTTGAATGTTTTCTGGAATCTAAAATGCCCACTTTTTCCTACAAAGCACTGCAGCCCGACGGTCAAATGGCGGAAGGCCAGCTCGATGCCGGGGGCCGGCCCGATGCGCTGCGCCAGATGGAGACCCTGGGCCTGCGTCCGGTGAATCTCGTGGAAAAGGCGGTGGCCGCCGCGAAAAACGGTTCCGGCCTTCCGGCCGGCCTGGACAACCTCGGCAACCTTTCCTTCAAGTTCCAGTCCCGGAAAGTCTCCGCCAAGGCACTGGAGAATTTCACGCGCCTGTTGTCCAGCCTGCTGGCCTCAGGCGTGCCGTTGAGCCGCGCGCTGGTGATTCTTTACAAGGAAACATCGTCCCCGTTCGTGGCGGCGAAGTGGAGGGAGATTCACGACCTGGTCGTGGACGGCATGTCGCTCGCCAATGCCATGGCAAAGTCGCCGGATGTCTTTCCGCGCGTCTATGTCGCCATGGTGGAAGCCGGCGAGGCCGGCGGGTTTCTTGACGTGGTGCTGGCACAAATCGCCGATTTCCAATCGCGCGAGAAGGAGCTGAAATCGAAGGTGCTCACGGCCATGATTTATCCGTGTATTTTACTCTGTCTGGCGCTGGTGGTGTTGACGGTCCTGCTGGTTTTTTTCATCCCGAAATTCCAGACGGTCTTCGCCAGTGTTCACGGCGCGTTGCCGTTGATCACCCAGCTCATCATTGGGGTCAGTCATGTCGTGCGGTCCTACGGATTGTTTGTCGCGGCGGGTCTGGTGGGAGCGGTGTTTTTGGTGCGAACCTGGTTCGCTTCTGAAAAAGGCCGGCGGGTCTGGGAGGGGATCGTGTTGCGCGCGCCGCTGATCGGCCCGCTCGTGGCCCAGTTCGCGATGGCGCGTTTTTGCCGGATGCTCGGGACGTTGCTGGGCGCCGGTGTGCCGCTGGTGCAGGGGTTGAACGTCGCGCGCAAATCCATCGGCAACCAGATTCTCGTGGATGCCGTCTCCGAATCCATTCAGCGGGTCCAGCAGGGCGGCCGGCTCGGTCAAAGCCTGGCCGAGTGCAAGGACTTGTTCGCCGGCTCCATTCTGGAAATGATTTCTGTGGCCGAGGAAAGCGGCAAACTGGACGCCGAACTCGTCCGCATTGCCAGCGTCACCGAGGTGGATCTGGATCGGCACCTGAAAACCGCGGTGGCCTTTGCCGAGCCGCTGATGTTGTTTTTGATCGCCGGGTTCATCGGCATCATTTTCATCGGCATGTTGCTGCCGGTGTTCTCACTGCAGGATTACATCAAATAAAATTTAACCACCCGCAAATCATGAAAATTGAAATTCGAAATTCGAAATCTGAAATCCGAAATCGCCAACGCGCGTTTACCCTGGTCGAAATGTTGCTGGTCATCACCATCATCGGCATCCTCGCCGCGCTGGTCATTCCCAAAATGGTGGGGCGCAGTGAACAGGCGCGCCAGGCGGCCGCGCACGCCGACCTTTCCTCGATCAAAACCGCGCTGGACGCGTTCGAGGTGGACAATGGTTATTATCCGAAGAGCCTGCAGGATCTGGTCCAGCAGCCGAGCAACGCCAAAAACTGGCATGGGCCGTATCTGGACAATCTTCCCCAGGATCCGTGGGGCAACCCTTACGTTTACACTTTTCCCGGCAGGCACAATCCCAATTCGTACGACCTGATGTCGGTCGGACCGGATGGCAAGGCGGGAACGGACGATGATATCGGCAACTGGACAAAGTGAATGAAATTGCGAACGACCAGTCGCAGCTGGCAGGTGACAGGTGGCAGGATTGCGACTCGCGCGTCGAATCGCTCCTCCTGCCACCTGTCACGTGTCACGCGTCACGGTTCCGCGTTCACCCTGATCGAGTTGATTCTCGTTCTGGCATTGCTGGTCATCATCACGTCCATGGCGGCACCGGCGATGTCGAATTTTATCCGCGGGCAGGCGTTGAATTCCGAGGCGCGCCGGCTGGTGGCGCTGATGCACGCGGGCCAGAGCCGTGCGGTGTCGGAAGGCCTGCCGATGGTGTTGTGGGTGAACGAAAAACAAGGCGCCTACGGACTCCAGGCGGAGACGACCGGGCAGAACGGCGACCCGAAGGCGGAGAATTTGATGGTGGATTCAGCTTTGCAGATCACGGTCGTGAACACCGGTTCGGGCGGCACGACCAAATTCAGTGGTTTGCCGGCCATCCGTTTTTTGCCGGATGGCACGGTGGACGAAAACAGTCCGACAATGTTGCAGTTGCTGGACGCCAAGGGCCATGCCCTGTGGCTGATCGAATCGCGCAGCCGTAATGGTTATGAAATACGGAACACAGAAAAGTGACGCGCGGCAGGTGACGCGTGGCATGAAAAAAACCGCCGGACGGGCGGGTATTTCGTGTCACCTGTCACCTGTCACGTGTCACGCTTCCGCTTTCACCCTGGCGGAGGTGCTGGCAGCCATGCTGTTTCTCGCCATCGTGATTCCGGCGGCCGTGGAGGCGTTGCACGTGGCCAGTCTCGCCGGTGAGGTTGCCGCGCGCAAAGGCGCGGCGGCGCGCATCGCCGATCGGATTTTGAACGAGAGCATCGTGACCACCAACTGGAACACCGGTTCACAAAACGGAACCGCTGCCGAAGGTGCCGGGGAATTCCGCTGGACGTTGAGCAGCCGGAACTGGCCGGTGGACACGACGGCGGCAATGCGTTTGCTGACCGCCGAAGTGACCTTTTCGGCGCAGGGTCATGACTATTCGGTCCAGTTGAGCACGCTGGCGGGTTCAACAACGCCGGCCGGGACCATGACCGGTTCAAGCCAATGAAAACCAATTTCACATCTGGTCGAGCGTCGAGCGTCGAGCGTCGAGAGCCAGCACGGGAGGTGCGGTTATTTTGTTGCACTCGACCCTCGTCCTTCTTGCCGAGCCCAAGCGAAGCGGCGGCGGGCGGCCTTCGACTTTCCTCACGCGCGTTTACGTTGATCGAAATGATCCTGGCGGTGGGCGTGGCGGCCCTGGTGCTGGCCGTCGTCAGCAGCGTTTTCTTTGCCGCCCTGCATCTGCGGGACGTAACTCAGGCGGCGGTGGACAGCGCGACGCCGGTGGACCAGTCACTGGCCGTGATGCGCCGTGATTTGGAATGTGCGGTGACGCCCACCAACGGAACCACCAAGATTTTGTCCGGCGATTTCCGGGTCGGGATCCTGACCAGTCCGGGCGTCAGCCAGCCGGTGGCCGTTGAAATGTTCACCGCCACCGGAGCCGTGCGCGATAATGCGCCGTGGGGCGACATCCAGAAGGTCACCTACGAATTGCGGGATCCCACCGACCGGAACGAGCCGGGCAAGGATCTGTATCGCAGTGTCACCCGGAATGTCCTGGCGACCACCGCGGTGCCCGATGTGGACGACCAATGGATGCTGGGGGGGGTGCAAAGCATTGAATTTTCCTGTTTCGATGGTTCGCAGTGGTCCGACACCTGGGACACCACCGGGGTCACGTCGGTGAACACCAATCTGCCCGTGGCCGTCCGCGTGCGGATTCAACTGGCCGGGAACAATCCGGCCACCACACCGCCGATTGAAATGCTGGTGCCGATTGATTCGCAATCACGCACGAATGCTGTTCTCAATACGACCTCCACCGGAGGCTGAAATGAAATTGCGTCATTCAAAGATCAGGCTTGATGAGCGGTGCCAAACGGCATCGGTGCTTATCATTGTGCTTTGGGTGTGCATCGGCCTGGTCGCCATTGCGCTCTATTTCGCCAATTCCATGACGTATGAACTCCGGGCCTCGGACAACCGCGCCTCCGG
>Ga0181535_10006270_pt1 | contig 12381 bp, 10 predicted proteins | sample PEATcosm2014_Bin_44_FD_119774 | JGI IMG/M metagenome (GOLD analysis project Ga0181535, IMG submission 119774) | Peatland microbial communities from MTU Mesocosm Facility, Houghton, MI, USA - PEATcosm2014_Bin17_30_metaG | ecosystem: Environmental > Terrestrial > Soil > Wetlands > Peat | place...
CATCACCGCACCAAACCCTACTCCCCCCAGACCAACGGCAAAGCCGAACGCTTCATCCAGACCGCCCTGCGCGAGTGGGCCTACGCCAAACACTGGCAAGACTCCCAGCAACGCAATCAGCACTTGCAACCCTGGAACGCCTACTACAACTTCGCCCGACCTCATGGTAGCCTCAACTACAAGCCGCCCATCAGCCGCGCCGATCCGGGTACAACCTCTTGAGAATCTACAGCCACCCGCCCGCAAAAGTTTCACGGTGCATGGACTTCATACAAGAAGCGTCCAATAAAAATAACAGCACCGAGGTAATTCAATGCGACTAACCACCAAAATTCCTTCGGCTCTTTGGCGCGGTAGATCGAACCACGATAGCGTCCCCACGTTCTTCCGGTACACGTCCCAGCCACAGCTAGGAAAAGTGAGATGACCCCAACTATTAACGGAACATATGCCGGCCTTAAGTCCGAATCAGGCACGAACAACGTTCCCTCTCCTTCTGCCACGAATTTCGCCGTCTACCTCAACTTCAAAGTGGTGAGTGCAAACAGAGCAAACACCAGCGAAGCAATCCAGAAACGAACGATGATCTTCGATTCCGACCAGCCCATCAACTCGAAATGATGGTGCAGCGGAGCCATCTTGAAAATGCGCTTCTTGCGCAGCTTGTAGGAGCCCACCTGCAAGATCACCGAAATTCCCTCGATGACGAAGATTCCGCCGATGAATGGCAGCAAGAGCTCCTGTTTGACAATGACCGCCACGGTCGCAATCGCCCCGCCGAGCGCCAGCGAGCCGACGTCACCCATGAAAATCTCTGCCGGATGCGCGTTGTACCAGAGGAAGCCGATGGACGAGCCGACCATAGCTCCGCAGAAAATTCCCAGTTCACCCACACGAGGCAAATAAGTAAGCTCGAGGTAACTGGCGAAGATCACATGCCCGCTGACGTAGGTGAGCACGGTCAGCGCACCGGCGGCGATCACCGTGCAGCCGATCGCCAGTCCGTCGAGTCCGTCGGTGAGGTTGACGGCATTACTGGAAAAAGTGATCACCAGCACGATGAAGATCACGAACGGCGCAAACGCAAGCGGCCAGAGATACGGGTTGTGCTGCAAGCTGGAAATCACGAGGTCGGGATGGAACCGCTTGAGAAAAGGAACGATGAGGTGGGTGGAATACCCGCCCTTGAACTGGAACATGATGAGCACGACGGCGATCACGAAACTCGATATGCCCTGCAGCATCAGCTTGGCGCGCGCGGTCAGTCCAAGATTGCGTTTATGAATGATCTTGAGATAGTCATCCGCAAAGCCGATTGCGCCGAAGGCGATGATCGAAAACATCGCCAGCCAGATGAAACGATTGCTCAAATCGGCCCACAGCATGGTGGGCACAAGTACCGAGATTACGATGAGCACGCCGCCCATGGTCGGGGTGCCAGCCTTCTTCTGGTGAGCCTGGGGACCGTCTTCACGGATGTACTGCCCAATCTGGAATTCGCGCAGACGGCGAATGACGGACGGACCGATGACGAGTCCCATGAACATCGCCGTGATGCTGGCAAATGCGGTGCGGAACGTTAGATATTGAAAAAGACGAAAAGGCCCGACATTAAAATGCCGGAAAACCTGTTCGTAAAAAAGCCAGTAGAGCAATTTCTCTCCGTGCTACTTCCACCCCAACCCGCGCAATCGCACCGCGTGCCGAGGGACCCGGTTCGGGCTCGCCCGGTAAATCGCCGGACAGAGACACTATCGCATGGTCATCTGCCAGGGTCTACGGCAGAGACGGAAGACGCATCCGCCAAGGCATCCTTGCGTGACTTTAAGATTTCCAGGGCACGCTCCAGGCGCACCCCGCGTGAAGCCTTCATCAGTACCGCGTCACCTTCGCGCAATTCAGCGGCAATTCTCTCGCCGGCTTCCTCGGGAGTGGCGACAAACACCGCATCCACGCCTTCGGCCGTCGCCGCGCTAACCATGGCTTCCGCCAATCCACGCACACCGATAAGGCGCTTGACACCTTTCAAGGCCATGAAACGGCCGCACTCACCGTGCAGGCTCTCACCAGCCGGGCCCAACTCGAGCATTTCTCCGGCCACCACCACGTGCCTGGCCGCAGGCACGGAGACCAAGGCGTCGATCATGGATTTCAGGGCCTTCGGATTCGAATTGTAGCAATCATTGATGACGATTGCGCCGCCCAGCCTGAGGATTTCTCCACGTTTTTCCCCTGCCGCCAGCGTGCTAAGGCTTTCCACCGCCGTCTCCAGCGGAAGTCCCCGCTCCAGCGCCACGGCAATCGCCGCCAAGCTGTTCAGAACGTTGTGTTCGCCTACCAGCGCGATGGAAGCGTGCGCTTTATGTCCATTCGCTACCACCCCAAAACTCGACCCCAACAATCCTCGGAGTTGAATGTTTTCGCCGCGCACATCGGCGGGCTTGCGAATTCCGTAAGTGACCACCTTGCCGTTAAAGTCGCGCCCAAATTGCGAAACGTACTCGTCATCGGCATTGAGGATTGCCGTGCCTCCGGGAGGCAGAGCGGCAATCAACTCGTACTTGGCCCGCGCGATGCTCGCCAGCGAGTCGAAAAATTCCAGGTGCACGGGCGCAACGTTGGTGACGACCCCGATGTCGGGCTGCGCCAAGCTTGCCAGCGCCCGAATCTCGCCCGCGTGCGACATGCCCATCTCGATGACGGCGATCTCATGCTCACGCTCCAGGCGAAGCAATTGCAGCGGAAGTCCGAAATGGTTGTTCAGGTTGCCGGCCGATTTCAATACCTTGAGCCGCGATGACAGGACGTGCGCAATGGCATCCTTCGTGGTCGTCTTGCCGGTTGAGCCGGTGACTCCAACTACAGTCTTTCCCCACAGCCTCCTGACTGCGGCGGCCAAGACCTGCAATGCCATCAGCGTATCGTCAACGGCGATCAGGCCGGTCTTCACCGAGTAGCGCGCCAGCATGTCCTTGCGTACCACAGCCGCCACTGCACCGGCCTGCAAGGCCGCTTCGACAAACTCATGACCGTCGACCCGCTCGCCCGCAACGGCAAAAAACATTTGGCCCGGCGTCACCGTGCGCGAGTCGATCGAGTAGCCGCTGGCCACCAGATGGCCGTCAAACTCGCCAGTTCCCTGGACGAACTCCGCGATGCGTGCCAGCGGCAGATTCATTATTTCCCCCCGTGGTCATTTGAAAAATTCGCGCCGGCAACCCCGAGTCCGTGCAGTTCTTTGCGCGCCACCTCGACGTCATCAAACGGGGATATGCCTTCGCGAGTCGTCTGTGTCTTCTCGTGTCCTTTGCCGGCGATCAACACGATGTCCCCGGCGTGCGCCTCGGCCATCGCCAACCGGATCGCCTCGCGCCGGTCCGGGCATGTAGCGTAGCGCGTGCCCGTTTCTTGAAGTCCCGGCAAGGCGTCGGCCATGACTGCCTCGGGATCTTCGCTGCGGGGATTATCCGAGGTAAGGACAACGAAGTCGCTGCCCTCACCGACAGCCTTGCCCATCAAGGGACGCTTTGTCCGGTCGCGATCCCCTCCGCAGCCGAAGACTGTGATTACCCGCGCGATGGTTCCATCCTTGCGGTTGACAAACTCGCGCGCCGCGCGCGTCAGATTCTTCAGGGCATCATCGGTGTGCGCGTAATCGACCACCACCGTAAATGGCTGGCCCTCATTCAAGCGTTCAAATCTGCCCGGAACGCGAGCGGCCGACAAGATGCCGTTGGTGATCTGCTCGGTAGTACAGTTCCGGGCAAAGGCGGCAGCACAGGCGGCGATCACGTTGTAGACGTTCACGCGGCCGATCAGAGGCGATGCGATCTCCATTTCACCGGCGGGCGTGACCAATCGGAAGCAGTTACCGGCGGGCGTCATGCGCAGATTGCATGCATGAAAATCGCCGCTGTCGAGCCCGTAGCTGTAGACCAGTCGGCTTCGACCGCGGCAGAACGCAAGCAGTTTGCGCCCGTACTCGTCATCGACGTTCAGGATGGCGCAACGCGGCGGCTCGGTGCCGCAACCTTCGAAGAGAATGCGCTTGGCAGCGAAATAGTTTTCAAAAGTAACGTGATAGTCCAGATGATCGCGAGTCAGGTTGGAAAACACCGCGACATCAAAGGGCACGCCGAAAACACGCTGCTGCTCGAGCGCATGCGAAGAGACTTCCATCACCACTTCTGTTGCCCCAGCCCCAACCGCCTGCGAAAGTATCTGCATCAGTTCCAGCGGCTCGGGCGTGGTGTGCGGCGCTGGAGTCACTTTTCCCGGGAGGTGATACTCGACGGTGCCCACCAGTGCGCTCTTGCGCCGCGCCGCATCCAGAATTGCCTCCAGAATAAAAGCCGTGGTGGTCTTGCCATTCGTCCCCGTGATGCCGGTGCTGTACAGGCGTTCCGCGGGGCGCTTGTAAAAGTTAGCGCTAAGCCGTGCCAGCGCCCGGCGGCCGTGCACAACCTGCGCCCAGGCGAAGTCCGCACGCGGCGGCTCGGCTGAATCCGACACAATCGCAACCGCCCCTTTGGCAATGGCCTGATCGATATATCGGTTTCCGTCGGTCTTTTCGCCGCGCATGGCAATGAAAGCAAATCCCCGGCGGACGCGGCGGGAATCGTAGTCGAGCCCCCTGATTTCGGCGGAACCCTGGAGCAAGAGCACCTCGGCTCCGTCCAGTAGTTGTGAGAAGTCCATTGTCAGAATTATATCCGCTGCCGAATTGTTGGTTGTGAACGTGGTTTTTGCGAATTCGGCTCTACCCTGTTTCCCCAAGTGGGCATATCCCAAATATCAGGGTGTCACGGCGAGCGAGGTCGAGCCGCCTTTGTCACTGGAAACTCTTGGACACCAATAAGGGAATTTCTCAACGCGCAAAACGGACAATGACCGTCGCATGCGGCGCAACATGCGTACCCGCGGGCGGCAACTGCTCGCGGGCGACGCCGGAGCCCATAGCGTTGAGCGCGATCCCCGACTGTTCCGCCAACTCAATCGCTCCGCGCATCGACTTGCCAGTAAAATTCGGCACAACCGGACCGCCTTCCACCTGCACCACGACGCTTCCGGGCGGATGAGCCGGCTCATTTGTCGCCGGTGCGGCCAACGGCGGTGAGCTCTCACCTGCGACAGGAACCAGCGGCAGCGCCAGATTCGCCTTCAAAAGCCTTTCCTGGCCGCTGGTGATCTGCGGTTTCTCTTCGCGCGCGCCTGCTATGGCAGCCTCGGCCAACTCTGGCCCGGCAAAGCCGCCAACGTGGTTCGTAACCCCGTCATTCACATCCGACTGTCGAGCGAGCAGCACTTGCCTTGGATCGTACTTGATCTCCGCATCGTGCGGCACGTTCAGGTAGGCTAACACCTGCTCAGCAACACGCTTGAATACCGGAGCTGAAACCTGTCCGCCCTGGTGCAGCCCCCGAGCCGAGTCCAGAATCACCGCGATTGAAATCGCCGGGGTGTTCACTGGGGCGAAGCCGACAAAGCTGCCAACGTAGTCGGTGGCGGAATACCTGTGAGTGTTCGGATCGACCTTCTGCGCCGTTCCCGTTTTGCCCGCCGCAGTGTAGCCGTTTAATAATGCGCGGCGTGCCGTGCCGAACAATACGACATCTTGCATCAGCCGGCGCATCTGCGCGGCCGTAAGGGACGAGATGACGCGCCGCTGATCTTGTGGACGAAACACTAGCTGCTGAAAACCCTGCGTCGGACTCGTCATGCCGGCGACAATGCGCGGAGGGGTGTAGATGCCATCATTGGCAATCGTCGAAACCATCGAGATAATCTGCAGCGGAGTCACCCCGATTTCCTGCCCGATCGACATCGCGCCAATCGAAGACGCCGACCAATTCTTGACCGGCTTTACCAGCCCCCGCGTCTCGCCCGGCAACTCAATGCCCGTCTGCTGACCGAAGCCGAAGGCGTGAACGTATTTGAGCAGGCGATCAGGACCAAGCCGCAGCCCCATCTTCACCGCGCCCACATCGCTGGACTCCGCATACGCATGCTCGACCGTCACTGTTCCAATGTGATGCGCGTCGCGGATCTTTATGCCGCCGACGACGATAAAACCCGGATCGCAGTTGATGACTTCATCAATCCGCGTCAGGTGCTCTTCCAGCACCGAGGAATACGTAACAGTCTTAAAGACCGAACCCGGTTCATAAACGTCGCTCACTGCGTGATTCTTAAGCGCGGCGGGAGTGATCTTCTTCGAAAGGTTTGGATTAAAGGTGGGCCGGTTCGCAAGCGCCAGAATTTCGCCCGTCCGTGGGTTCTGCACCACGATGGTTGCGGCCTTGGCCTGCGTGTCGGCGATGGCCTGATCGATTTCTTTCTCGACAATGTACTGGATCTTCTCGTCGACGGTGAGTACGACATTGGCGCCCGGATCGGGTTGACGTTCGATGCGCCCGAACCAGCGGCGGCGAGCGTCCTGGGAAATCATCAGTGTCCCTGGATTGCCCCGCAGTTCCTCGTTGAACGCGATCTCAATCCCGGCCAATCCTTCGTCATCCAGACCCACGTAGCCCAGGGCCTGCGCGGCCAGTTCGCGCTTAGGGTAAAACCGTTTCGGCTCTTTTTGGAAACCGATTCCGCGCAGATTCAGGGCGCGAATTCTGTCGGCTGTTTCGGCGTCGATTTTGCGCGCGACCCAGGCGAAATTCTTTTGCGACTTCATCCTTGCCAGGATTTCCCCGGCGTCGCCGTTAAGCACGCGGGCGAGGATAGAAGCGGTGGTCGCCTGATCGGGAATTTCCAAGGGAACGGCGTAAACGGAGTCCACCTGCACCGACATGGCCAACTCCTGGCCATTGCGATCATAGATAATGCCGCGCTGAGGAGAAACGTCGATGCTGCGTTGCCGCTGACGGGCAGCGCGCTGCACATACGCGTCGCGCTGAAACACCTGCAGGTAAACAAGCCTGGCACAGATGGCAAACACCCAGAGGCCAAGCAAAGCGCCAAACAACAACAGCCGCGCTCTGATGTTGTTTCGGGGGACTATCGCCGACAAAGAGTTCACAACCAGCGTACGCCTCCTGAGCCTCCTCGAACTGCAACGCCCGCGGCCCTTGACGTCGGAGCGTGGAGGTCTCTATCGGTAGTCCGGGATTATCAATAAAAACCGTAACCTGCGTAAAAAGCCGTAAGCCAGTCCGCTGGCGACTGTCTGTCTACAACCTGAAAATTGCTCCTGAACACCTGACGGCTCCATCTTCGGAAGGAGCCGTCGTCGTTGTTGCCTGCGCCCTGTTTCAAGCTTCAGGCAATCAATCCGGAAGCGAAATCACCGAAACTCCCGTGGCACGAGCCATCACTGGGCCGCTACCCGGGGCCGAAACATCCATCGCTTGCACCTGCCCGGGCCGCGGCATTTGCAGGCCCATGGCCTTGGCAAGCGCATCGATTCGCTCCGGGTCGCGCAGCGATGCCTCTTCCAGCTTCAGCGCACGGTTGGCTTCGCTCAACATCTCACGCTCCGACCGCAACTTCTCGATCTTGTAACCGTAGTCGATGGCGCGGAAATGCTGCCCCAGGTACACCATCGCCAGCGCAAGCAGCACGATCAGCACCACGGCAAATACCGTCATCTCACGGCGCCTGCGCGGGTCGGCAATCTTCACCAACCGCGAGTTATCGATTGCCTTGCCAAAATAGACCTCTGGCGCACCCGGCATATATCGGCGTAACTGCGGCTGAGCGCCGGTCTCATCCACCACTTGCGGTAATGTTGCTGCCCAAATCGACATTACATAACTCCAGGACGGGCTAACAGGTTCGCTGCTTCGCGGAAAGGCATCGCGGGAGTCTGCAGGTTCACCGTGTATATCCTCCGCGCCTTTTCGACCTTTGCATCCACACGAGCCACGGTCGCAATCAACTGCTCGATGATGATCCCCGTATGCATGTCGCCCCCTCTAAACTCCTGGGGCCGCGCCCAGGATTTTTTTCTTTTGCACAGTTTCCACAGAATTTTCCACAGTATTAATCTTCACCATGAGGAAAATTCTAACTATTACTTCCGCGCTGCCACGCGCAATTTGGCGCTTCGGCTGCGCGGATTCTCCGCCACCTCTTGGTCATCGGCCACAACCGGCTTCCTTGTTACCAGTTCATACAACCCCTCATGAGCACCATCGCGCATGGCGTCTTTCACGATCCGGTCTTCCAGCGAGTGGAAGCTGATGATCACCAGCCGTCCTGCTCTCGCGAGCACCTGCGGCGCACTCTGTGTCAGCGCCTTCAGATCGTCGAGTTCGCGGTTGACATAAATTCGGAGAGCCTGAAAGGTTAGCGTCGCCGGATGAATGCGCTGGAATTTCATTGGCCGGGCCGCGGCCGCCACCACTCGCGCCAACTCAGCTGTTGTGGTAATCGGCCGCGCCCGACAAATGGCTCTGGCGATTCTCCGCGACCTCCTCTCCTCACCGAATTCGTAAATCAGATCGGCCAGCGTTCGCTCGTCGAACTGATTTACCACTTGATAGGCGGTCAACTCGGCTTGCGGGTCCATCCGCATGTCGAGAAATCCTTCCGCCTGAAAACTGAATCCGCGGGCGGCATCTTCAAACTGCATCGAGCTCACTCCCAAGTCGGCCAGCACTCCATCCGCCGTGCTTGGCGAGACGTGTTCGGCCAACCGCGCAAATGAACCATGCAGGAGCGTGATCTTCGGCCAGTCCTGTTTCCGGTCAGCCGCAATTTCGCTCAGCCGCTTGCCGGCTATTTCCAGCGCTTTGGGGTCCTTATCGAAACCAATCAAATAACCCTGTCGGCCCAGGCGTTTTGCGATTTCGAAACTGTGCCCGCCCAAGCCCACCGTGGCATCGATGTAGGTCCCACCGCGCCGTATAGCTAGGAAGTCGATTGCCGGTTTTAAAAGAACTGGGAGATGGCCAAACCTCGCTGCTTCCGTTTTGCCATCCGCGCCCGTTTGAGCGCCTTCCCTGTCGAACTCCGAGTCGTCCGTCACTAAATTCCCAAGGTAGCCAAAAGCGCTTTGTCTTCCGGAGTGAATGGTCTCTCGGCGCGCTTGCTATAGGCTTCCTTGTTTTGAACTTCGAGATAGCGCTGAGTGCCAACCACCATCACCTCAGCCTTTAATTCGGCGCTATCGCGCAGCAGTGCCGGCAACAGAACACGGCCCTGCGCGTCCATCTCGACCTCTTGTCCGTAATAATTCGTTCGCTCGAGGAAGAGTTCCTTGGCGGGATCGAGGTCGGGCTTTTTTTCCAGCTTGGCCTCGATCTCCTCCCAGACCTGGAGGGGATACAACTTGGCAATCCTTCCGTCCAGGCTGGTGATGTAAAATCGAGCGTCAAACCTCTCGTCGATCTCCCGTTTGAAGCTGGCGGGGATTTTGAGTCGACCTTTTTCATCGACGCGAGTTTGTTGGCCGCCACGAAACATAACCAGCGGTCCTCCTCAGGACCGAATCAACAGTTCCTGACCGCCTTCATGGCGAGAAAGGAGACGAAAAAAATGAGATGGCGAACTGGCCGAACTACCGGGTTCCACCTGCCGGCCGCTTCGTAATTGCCATCTATGGTCCATACCACTCCACTCACGACCACTTTAGACCACATCATATGCCTAAACGGTTGGCTGTCAATAGCTTTTTTCAGTTGAACCTCCGGCTCTCGCTCTGACCACGTCAGGCACTAAATGTTGCATTCCTTGAAACCCCCACCCACAACTTCTTGGGTTTACTTTGTTGGTTCAAATCCACGCAGTACGCCGAAAATACTGCTTCGGATCGTTATTGAACCGGTTTGGGGATGTTTCTCGCGGTTTTTGGCGGTAGTGATGGAGCAGATTCAGAGTCAGGGTATGCGGCACGATCATCGCCTGGCTGAAAGCCCGGCTACCTTACCGGACACACCTTCGTGAATCCGGTCTAGGCGGCAGAGTTCGAGACCCACGCCTCACGTAGCGGATTTGTCATTGTAGAAGGACTCACTAAGCGCGATCTGCAATCGGCGTGCGCCTTGGAGTAACAAGCAGGGTCAATAGGCCGTATAGGGCGCAAAGGAATCAGTCGCGCGGCAAGACTGACATTCCTAGCCAGAGACCGATGGATCCGCGATTGCCGGGCGCGTCGCGAGAAGGCGGCCTGGAAAGTTCCCCCGAAACTCTAGCCAGACCGCCTCGCTGAAACCAGCACGCTGGTTTACGTGCTGGTCAACTTGCGCGCGTCATCATGCAACTCCGCGCGATCGCAAGTATCCGGAATATCCCCGATCAGACTCGGAAATGTGGTGCGTCAACCAGCTTCGCAGAAATTCCATCAGGGGCAAGCCTAGCAAAACCGTGCCAGCCTGGTACTTCTGTTCGAAGTCGGCGACTTGGGCCGCCAGCTCCTGGTGTTGTCTCCGGTGCTCAGTCAGCATGGGATAGCGATGCTGTTGCATGATGCGTTCTTCGGACTCGAAGTGCGTTGCCGCATAACGAACCAGTTCTTGCAGGACCGGCCCCAGCACAATGCTGCTCTTTCCTGCTTTCATCGCGTCATGAAGCTGGTTCAGCAGATCGAACAAATGGCGATGCTGCTCGTCGAATGCTCGAATGCTGACTGAGTAGGAATCGTCCCAATTCAACAGTGCCATCAAGGCCTCCGGGTCGGGTCTTGAAAGTCTTATCGGCAGTGAGGGACAGAACTCCAGCCCCGCGCAAGGCCAAAGATCCGGCGATCGCTCGATTGCCTTTACGATTGCGTTGCCTTGCCTCAGCATGGGAACATGCTCTGCTGACAGTTCCCTGATTCATCAAAACGCTGGCGAGCAAGGTGTGCACCTGGGGGCGACAAATGGCAGGATGCGCTCTCGACTCGAAAGCGACTAGTGTGGTTCAGAATGGGTAGATCCCGGAGCTTGGTTTCCCGGGATATGCATTGGCGAAATTGGTCTATAGACACGGGCTATCGGAGGTAATGAATTGGGACGGGGTAAGCTCGTCGCCATCGACAACAAGTGGTGGGTGCTGCTGGCGGTCGGTGTCGGCAGCATGTTGGGAGGCATCGACCTCAGCGTTGTCAACATCGCCCTGCCGGTGATTCGTCGCGAATTTGCTTGCAACGTGGCGACGATTGAATGGGCGGTCACCATTTATCTGCTGATCGTATGCGGATCCTTGTTGTCCTTTGGCCGTTTGGGCGATCTGCGTGGGCAGAAGCGCTTATACATCGTCGGCTTTGTCGTCTTCGTGCTGGGCTCAGCGGCCTGCGGCGCTGCGTGGAACGCGACGGCGCTGATTGTGGCACGCGGCTTCCAGGCACTGGGAGCTTCCATGCTCTTCGCCAGTGCTCCGGCGCTTATAACGGGCAACTTCCCGGGGTCGCAGCGCGGCCAGGCGCTAGGCCTGCAACTCATCATGGTTTACCTCGGACAGATGACCGGCCCGGTGCTGGGGGGCTGGATGACGGATCACTTCAGTTGGCGGTCCGTCTTCTTCATCAATCTCCCGGTAGGCGTACTGGCGCTGTGGTTGAGCGCGAGATTTATCCCGCGAGATGAGCCGAAAGAACAGACCGAAACGTTCGATTTTGCAGGGGGTGGCCTTTTCATGGCCAGCTTCACGGTGCTGCTGCTCGGACTGAACCAGGGATACGATCGCGGCTGGACTTCGCCTTCGATTCAAGGCTTGCTGGCCGGAGCGGTATTGCTGCTGATCGTGTTCGTGCTTCGCGAACACCGCACGCCTCATCCGCTGCTTGACTTAAGCCTGTTTCACGAACCGCAGTTTGCGATGAGCGTGGCCAGTGCGGTGTTGAATTACGTCTCTTTTTATACGATCACGTTCCTCATGCCGTTTTACCTCATTCAGGGGCGAGGATTGACCCCCAGCCACGCGGGACTGCTGATCACAATTCAGCCGGCGGTGATGAGCGTCTCCGCTCCCATCAGCGGCACGCTTTCCGATCGTCTCGGCACGCGTTGGCTTGCGATGGCGGGCATGGCTATCATGGGCATCGGGCTGTTCCTGCTCTCGCGCCTGCAACCCGACTCCCCCCTGGCGTTCGTCGGCTTCGGAGTGGGCGTGTGTGGACTAGGCCAGGGAATTTTCATTACCCCCAACAACAGCGCGATGATGGGTTCCGCGCCGCCGCACCGCCAAGGGATTGCCGGCGGCGTCCTGGGAACAGCGCGCTATGTGGGAATGATTCTGGGCGTGGGCATAGCAGGGGCGATCTTCACCACTTTTCTAGCCCGGCATACTACTGCGGCACTATTCGAAGGAATTCGCGCCAGTTTTCTTATGGCCTCGATTTCAGGATTCCTGGGCTGCCTGACTTCGGCCGTGCGCAAGGAGCCGACGATTGCGGCTGGCGCGCAAATCGCTTCCCTTCCTGCGGCGGGCGATTCACGCTGAATGCTATCC
>Ga0181535_10006272_pt1 | contig 12378 bp, 9 predicted proteins | sample PEATcosm2014_Bin_44_FD_119774 | JGI IMG/M metagenome (GOLD analysis project Ga0181535, IMG submission 119774) | Peatland microbial communities from MTU Mesocosm Facility, Houghton, MI, USA - PEATcosm2014_Bin17_30_metaG | ecosystem: Environmental > Terrestrial > Soil > Wetlands > Peat | place...
CTCGTGCTTCGGGTAGAAAACGAAGTGCATCGTCGGCCATTCCGTGGCAAAAGCGATCGATGCACGAATCCTACCCTCCTACCGGGGATGGCGCAATAGGGGTTGGGAAGCTATACTGTTACAACGATCGTCGCCACGTTGCAGTTGCCGACGATAACATTTCGGGAGGCGCGAACGAACTCCCACGCGTCCCTGACATCCTGAAACGCAGACGTGTCGGAGATCATGCAGGCCCCTTTGGGCAGCCTAACAGTCCGAAGCCGAGCCACGCCGACGGGCGCGTGACTCCGCAAGCCCGATAGTCGTTGTGTAACTCAAACCATCCATAAACTCACAAAGCAGTCGGCGTTGGCTCCGCGGCGGTGTTAGGCGAATATTTTGCTAGACCAAGCTCGCGCCTGACACCGTCTCGCAGCACCCGCGCCAAATCACCCATAGCCTTCCTAAATGCCTGGTTGTCCCTTCTCTCGATCGCGGCCACCAAATGCTCGAATGCGTCAATCTCGCCTCCGTGGCAGTAAAGCTGAAACTTGGTCCTTATCTCTGCGAGCTTGTCGGCGAATCCTGGCTCGCCCATCCGTCCCTCGTTCATGGCGAGGAAAACCGGCACAAATGAATGCAAGGCGTCCAAACGATAATCCATGCGCTTCTTGGCGATCTCGTGCCGCCTGTTCAGCCAGCTATTAACAAACCATCCGGCGACCACAACTGCAGCCGCAACAATCGCCAACCAGTCGTGAACGTTCATGGTGCGGCACTCGCCTAACTTGATCCTAGACTGATCCCCGAAACACCTGTTGACGGTATGTTTGCAGCCTAACGCGCGTTGTCGAATCCGCCCCGAGTCCGCGTTCATTCATGGGTTACACCGTTTTGGGTGATCGGAAAGTGCGTTGCACGGATTCTTTCTAGCACCCGGGCCACCAAGGCCTGGGCCAAGCATGTCGGGCGGGCTACGACCGCCATGACCAACTCCGTTCAAGAAATTCGTGTAGACGCAAACCTGGCTTGTCGGGAGACAAGCCTAAGGGCAGCCGACGGGGACGGACGGACGTTGCCATGGCTTCGGTCCCGCTGGGCGCCCCTCCCGGTCGCCGGAAAGACCTGAGCGTTGTCAATGGCGGTAATTATACCACGGGCCAGAGCACCTAAAACAGCCCCGAGGGGGCAGCGCAGTCCTCGGCGCATTCGCCCCTTTTTTGGAAAAAATGCGGCGGGGATGGCGAACGCAAGTATTAGTCTCCTAACGCGAGAGGGGACGGGCAAGGCGAGAGGCCCGGACACGAACGGAAACCGGCGTTGCCAGCCCCTCGCCGGGTGGCCGATTTCTGCCTTTGAAATGCCCGTCGCGTCGCGTTACCATCTCCTATGCGGGATGCTCCGCCCCGACGCGGCGACCAACTCGGCGACCCTCTGGGATCGCTCGGCTCGATCCGCCACCGGCTCTTTGACAAGTTGTTGGGAAACAAGGTAACCGTTCACGGGTTGGCGACCGTAGAAGCGGCGTCTCGCCGCTTTGTGTGAGCGAATGGGCCCCGATAACGCCGAAAAACGCGGCGAGACGCCGCGTCTACGGGGGTGGAACGTTTGCGGAAACAAGAAACGCTCACACAAAGGCGCCAAGGCGAAAAGGGAAGGCCACGACGAGTCTTCCCTTCTTTGCGTCTCCGCGCCTTTGCGTGAGGCCCATAATCCCCCGTGGCGGCAACAAATTATTGGGTCCTGCGCTGTTACTGGAACGAGGGCGAGTGAAACGAGCCCGTTTTCCCGGTCGAGAACGTCGAAAGTGCTCCACAATCAACCACGGAGCCAATAACGCCGGGTGGTAAAAGCACCAGAGCCCGAAAAATGCAGGAAGGCTTGCTCCCTGCTGCGCCCGTGCCCCCCGCCTTTCACCCCCCCAACCGCGAGCTTCCTCCTCAGAATTGGAAATCCGCGAGTTTGCTGACCAACTGCTCAGCCTCAACTGCCGACCGCGTTGACCCGCAACGGGCTTGCCCAGCTTGCCAATGCAACAGGCCACCCGAACGAGTGTGAGAGGCTACGCCCGCGGCGACAATTGCAATCCGTGCCCGCCCCACGACTTGCGACGATGTGCAACGCCGCAGCCGAATCGCCGCATCGAAAGATTGTTGCACTGTTGCACGAGATTTTCGGTCCGCCGGCCGCCGACCACTGACCCCCTTTCTCCGCCATTCAGAACGCCCTGCTCACGCCGGGGACGGCCACGGGATACAACCCGGCCGCATCGGCGGCCGTCGGCGGGGCCGCGTCGAACGCGTAGCGCGCGGGGGCCAGCGACACCGTCGAGCGAACCGCTTCGTCCCAGGTGACCATCTGGCCGGAGTAACTCGCCATCCGGCCCATGACGGCCGTCATGCTGCTGGTGGCCCCGTAATCGCCTTCGAAGCGGTGCGGGCCGGTGCCGCGGATGCTGGCGAACAGATCGTCGTGCTCCTGCTGATAGGGATTGCCCCCCTGAAAGCCCTTGGCGCGGAGCTGGCGGGGACCCGTCTGTCCCATGCCCCAAGCGCCGAGGCCGATGGTGAGCATGCCCTTGGTGCCGTGCACGTTGTCGGAAACGTGCGACCAGGTGCCGGCCTGTTGGCGGGCCTGGCAGAAGTGCCGCACGCCGTCGCGATACTCGAACTCGACCGCGTGGTGGTCGAAAATGTCGCCCGTGCCGGGGCCGGTGCGGACCTGGCGGCCGCCCATGCCCTGGGCCCACACGGGATGACCGTCCATGACCCAGTTGGCCACGTCAATCTCGTGGCAGGCCTGCTCGACCAGATGATCGCCGCAGAGCCAGCAGAACAGGTTCCAGTGGCGAATCTGATATTCCATCTCGCCGAGCGACGCCGGCTTGGGCGTTCCTTCGCGGCCGCCGGGCATGTTGAAATAGGTCCGCACGTACGCGATTTGTCCGATGGCCCCGTCGCGAATCTTTCCAATTCCCGTCAGGTAATTGCGTTGATGGCGGCGCTGCAAACCGACCACCACGGAGAGCTTCTTCCGCCGGGCTTCCTCGTTGGCGGCCACCAGCAGGCGATAGCCGGGCGCGTCGACGCAACAGGGCTTTTCCAGAAAGACGTGCTTGCCGGCCTTGACCGCGGCCGCATATTGCAGCGGTCGGAAATGCGGAGGCGTGCTCAAGACGACCAGGTCCACGCCGGCCTCGATCACTTTCTGATAGGCGTCGAAGCCGACGAATTGCCGCTCGGCCGGCACGTCGATCCGCGGCCGCAGCTCGTCGTATTTCAACAGGTTTTTGAGGCTATGCTCAAGGCGGTCGGCAAAAAGGTCGCCCATGGCGACCAGCCGGACGGGCCCCGCGGTACTGAGGGCCTCGCGGCAGGCGCCCGTGCCGCGATTGCCGCAACCGACGAAGCCGATTTTGACGACGTCGCTGCCCGCGGCATGGGCAAAGCGGCCCATGTCCAGGCCGGCCATGAACGAACCGGCCGCCACCGCGGTCGCCGATTGCCGGAGCCACGCGCGGCGGGGAAGTTTTCGAGCCGCCGGCTCGTTTTGAGGAATATTCATCGTTGCGTCTCAGCCAAAGCGGCGAACCAGGGCCGCATCCTCGGCCGGCTGGTCGCCGTAGCGGTCATAGATGCCCACGATCGCGCCGTCGGTGGGCTTGATGGCGGCGAACGTCTCGCGGAAGGCCCCAGCCACCCAGTCGGGACGTTCGGAAAGCCGGCCGGCGGCGAGAATTTTGAAGGCCAGGCAGGGCCGCTTCGTGTGCTGAATGGCCTTGAACATCCGCGGCGGATCCTCCTTCAAATAGACCTCGCCGACCGGCAGCGGCACGTGCCCCAACAGCTTCTTGAGCGCTTCCTCGCTGCGGTGCCGTTCATAGACGCAGGTCATGTAGTAGTCCAGGTCCCAGCCCTTCGATTCGATGGCATCGACCACGGCGGGCATGTGAGTGGAAACGCCGACCATCATGCCCGTGTCGCGAATCCGCTTCAAGTATTCGTTCACGTGATCGAGTTTCCCGCGTTTGAACAGGTTGTCGGTCGTCTCGCCGTGATGGGCCACGGCAATGCAGCCGCCGGCGGCCAATTTCTTCAGCGACTCCGCATCGCCGGCCGCGAGGACCATGAAGTGCATCTTGCCGCCGCCATCCACGTGGCGGCGATAGGTCTCCAAGCGGTGCGGGTCGGACTGCCAGGCGTTGATGCCCACCTCCTCGCAGTGGTGGAGCGTCTTGAGGACTTGCTCGTCCGTATAATAGCTGTGCATCTCGCGATTGACGAAAGTCGACAGGTGCGAGCCGCCATGGAACGGGTTGCTCCCGCAAACCAGTCGCGAGATCGAGTGCTTGCCGAAAGCGATTTGCGGCAGCTTGGCGGCCCCCGGCGACCCGCCCTGGGCCAATTGGGCGGCCATGATCGCCGCGGGGAGTGCGGCCGCAGCTTGGAGAAACTCGCGACGGCGGCAACCATGAGGGACCGAGGCGGCGGACGTGTCGGCAGAGCGATGCGGATTGGCAGGAGGCATGGGCGGGCTCTCGGTTGGGTGGAAGGAACGACTCTTCAGCATACCCTCTTTGCGAGGGTGATGCAAGACTTTTGTCGGTCCCGCTGGCCAAGGCTGGGCTGACCCCGTATTCTGTTCTGATTGGCGGAACGGAGGTAAGCGTAAGAAGGGAAAAGGGGAAAACGGGAAAAAGGGAAAGTGGAAGGCAGGGAGCAAGGATTACTGTGGCGATTGGCGATTAAAAGAAAGCGGAGGGCTGCCGGTTCTCCGCTTTGTTGACGGCCTCCCCTTTTTCCCCTTTCCCCTTTTCCCTCCTTACACAAGACAGCCCGGAGAATGTTGACGATGCCCGATGAACTTTCCGCAGCGGAAGAAGACTTCGAGTTGGTCGTGGGCGGCTTTCAGGGGACGCCGGAAGAAATCGAACGCCAATGGTTCGAACAGGTCTACAAAGGCCGGGGCGACAGCATGGCCCAGTTGACGTGGCGGGCCGTGCTGATGGGCTCGTTGCTGGGCGGCATCCTGTCGCTCACGAATCTATACATCGGGCTGAAGGCCGGCTGGTGCTTCGGCGTGGCCATCACCGCCTGCATTCTCTCCTATGCCAGTTGGACCGGCCTCTATCGGCTCGGGCTGGTCCGCAGCAAGATGACCATCTTGGAAAACAACTGCATGCAGTCCACGGCCAGCTCGGCGGGCTACTCGACCGGCGGCACCTTGGTCGCCGCCTTCGCCGCCTACGTGATGATACACGGCCACTGCTTGCCCATTCCCCTGACGCTGGCCTGGATTTTCTTCCTGGCCGTCCTGGGCGTGACCATGGCCATTCCCATGAAACGGCAAATGATCAACATCGAGCAACTCCGCTTCCCCAGCGGCATCGCCGCCGCGGAAACGCTAAGGGCGCTGCATTCGCACGGCGAGAAAGGCACGCGGGCCGCCCAAGCCCTGGGCGTCGCCGGCCTGCTGGCCGCCATCAGCAACTTCTGGGCCGATGGACTTGGACTGATCAGCTCTCGCCTCGATCCCTATTCCCTCAGCACGATGGTGAAATGGCTGAACCAAACGGTGTTCGGCAAGGTCTGGATCGGGCGGACGGTGATGTTCGAGTGGGACCCCATCTTCATGGCCGCCGGGGCCCTGACCGGCCTGCGCGTCTCGGCCAGCATGATGCTCGGCGGCACGCTCTGCTGGGCGGTGTTCGTTCCCATCCTGCAGCATCAAGGCGTCATTGCCGGCTCGGGCTTTCGTGACGTCGTCCAGTGGACGCTCTGGGGCGGAGTGGCCTGCATGGTCACCTCCGGGCTGCTCTCGTTCGTCATGCAATGGCGAAGCGTTTTTCGCTCGTTCCGCAATCTGGGCGGCATGTTTTCCGGCGCGGAGCGCAAGGCCATGAGCGAAGTCGACGCCCTGGAAGCACCGACCTGGTGGTTCCTTGCCGGACAGGTCGTCTCCTTGCTGGCCCTGGCCTGGCTGGCCCACGCGTCGTTCGACATGCCGGTTTGGCAAAGCGTGGTGGCCGTGCTGCTCTCGTTCTTCCTGGCCTTGGTGGCGTGCCGCGTGACCGGCGAGACGGATGTGACGCCCATCGGACCGTTGGGCAAGGTCACCCAATTGACCTTCGGCATCCTCAACCCGCATAGCATGGACGTCAACCTGATGAGCGCGAATATCACGGCTGGCGCTGCCACTTCGGCCGCCGACTTGCTCACGGACCTGAAGAGCGGCTACCTGCTCGGGGCCAATCCTCGCAAGCAGTTCCTCGCCCAGTTCGCCGGCATTTTCGTGGGCACCGTGGTGACGGTCCTTTGTTTCAGTATCATGGTGCCCAATGCCTCCGCCCTCGGCGGCGATCAGTTTCCGGCCCCCGCCGCGCAGACGTGGCGGGCCGTCGCCATCGCCATGAGCAACGGCCTGGAGTCGCTCGGCCCCGTCAGGATCTGGTCGATCGTTGTCGGCGGGCTCATCGGCATCATTCTCCCCTTGTTGTCCAAGGCTTTTCCGCGTCACGAAAAATGGATTCCCTCGGCCGCCGGCCTGGGCATGGCGTGGACGTTCCAGTGGCACCTCAGTTTGTTGTTCTTCCTGGGCGCGGTCCTGGGCGAGGGCTTTGCCCGCCTTTGGCCCAAGAAGGCCGAAGAGTATCTGTTCCCGGTGGCCTCGGGTATTATTGCCGGCGGTGCGCTGATGGGCGTGGTGTTGATTTTCTGGGAGAATGGCCCACAGATGATCAAACAGCTTTTGGGCCATTAGAGAAAGGGTTCAGGGTTCAGTGGTCAGGGTTCAGGACGGCGAGGAATAACGCAACGAGGACTCGTCACTCCCTGACCACTGAACCCTGAACCCTGAACCCCATGTCCAACGTCTCCGCGGCCCGCGACAACCCGTTTTCCACTAGCCGTGTGCGGCCGGGGGCCATTCCCTTCCTTTTCGCGCCCGGCGAAAACGCCGAGACGCTCATCGACCGCTTGCGGCAGGCCGGCTGGTGGGGAGAAATCATCGGCCCGCACGGCTCGGGCAAGTCAACCCTGCTGGCCGCGTTGACGGCCGCCCTCGAACGCGCCGGCCAGCCCGTAGTTCTCGTCGCGCTCCACGACGGCCAACGTCGGCTGCCGCTCAATCTGCCGGGCGACGCGCGCCTGCATCCGCCCACCGTTCTGATCGTTGACGGCTACGAACAACTGGGCCGTTGGCAGCGACTGCTGCTCAAGCGGTTTTGCCGCCGTCAAGAGATCGGGCTCCTGATCACTGCGCACAAGTCGATGGGGCTTCCCCCGCTCTATCAAACCGCCGCCACGCTCGAGTTGGCCCAAGCGATCGTTCGCCAGTTGCTGGGCGGCACGCCGTCGCCATTCACGCCCGACGAAGTGTCTCAAGCCCACTGTCGGCGAGGCGGCGATTTGCGCGAGATGCTGTTCGATCTCTACGATCTGTATGAGCAGCGGCGTCCGTCCGCCGGTCAAAACGTGACCTAGGTTTGACTATGGTGCGGCAATGGGCGCCGCGGCGTCGGCCGCTACAACCGGCACGAGCCGAAGAGCTTGCCCGGGCCGTATAATTCGCTCAACCAGAAAGTTCAGCCATTTGGCAAAATTACTGATGGCCAAAGGTTGACAACGTCATCCGATTGCGGTTTGATGACCGAGGGGGCCTTTTTTCCGTGTACGGAGGTAAAGCCATGTTGCGTTTAGCGGTGCGTAGTCTGACGATGGCCGGCGCGATGGCGGCGGTCGTGTTCATGGCGCCAGCGTGGAGCGCGGCGGGGCTGTTTGATTGCTTCGGTCATTGCGGCACGCCGGCGCCGGTGGCGATGGCTCCCGCCTGTGGCGCGTGTGCGGCGCCGACGGTGGCGTACATGCCAACGAGCGTCTATCGCACGCTCTACGCCCCCGCCTGTGCGAACTGCCCGGCCGCGGCGCCGTGCGGCGCGTGCGGCACCTGTGGCACTTGTAATACATGCAATAGCTACGCCGTGACTACGTATCGGCCGTGGTATGGCGGCTGGACGACCTATTCGGCCCGCCTGATGCCGTATACCACGTACCAGCCCGTCACGTATGCGCCGCCTTGCGGCGTCTGCGGCTCGTGCGCCCCGGCTTGCGGCTCGTGCGGCTCGGCTTGCGGCTCGTGCGGCTCGGGCGGTGGCTGTTGCCTTTGCTCCATGTTTCGATCCTTGTTCGGTGGCGGTTCATGCTCGACTTGCAATGCGTGCGCGGCGTATAGCCCGTGTTCGGTTTGCAGTCCGTGCACCAGTTGCAACTCCTGCGTCAGTTACAGTCCTTGTGCCAGTTGTGGTACGTGCGCGAGTTGCAGCCCGTGCTTCGGTTGCAGTTCGTGTGCGAGTTGCGCTCCGAGTGTTGGTTGCAGCGCGTGTGGCGGCAGTTGCGGCACGATCAGCTATGCCGCGCCGGCCCCGGCTTGTGCGTCGTGCGCCGCGCCCGTGGTCGCCGCGCCTGCGATGCCCGCGCCAGTGGCTGCACCGGCGCCGATGGCTGCTCCGGTACCCGTGCCTATGGCGCCTGCGAACGTAGCGCCCGCGACCCCGGCCCCCACGCCTGTCGCACCGGTTTTGCCGGGTCTCGCGCCGCAAGGTGCCTCGCCCCAAGTCGCCCCGCCGCCGTCAACTTTCGAGAAATCGCAAAAGCCGGCCGGCGAGCCGGAGTTGGGACCGACTCCGCATCCCGACACGCGATTGAACTCCATGCCGGCGCCGCTGTTGTCCGCTCCGCACGATCGGACCGCGGCGCGGCCGAATTATGCGTCGCCCGCGATTCACCTGGTGGCCTCGCCCGTTGCACCGCAAGTGCAAGACAACGACGGTTGGGCGCCGGCGCGAAACTGACGCCCCTATGACATGCCGGAGTTCCGGAGACCCACGCGGCCCGTCGGCCACTCAGCCGGCGGGCCGCCCTTGTTTCTTTCGAGGCCCCAGGCGCGCTGTAGGGAACGGCCTTCTGTGCCGTTCCGGACGCCGCGGAGGGCGTCTACAGACCGACGTCTGACGTGTCTAGCCGAATCTCAGCAACTTGGCTACACTGAGAAAAAACAGCCATCGCTAGCCGGTTGCCGGTCCCATGCCTGCCAATCTGACGCCCCAATACCTCAAGGCCGAGGAGGAGTATCGTCGGGCGACGAGCCTGGAAGAGGAATTGCGATGCCTCCAGCTCATGCTCAAGGAGATCCCCAAGCATAAGGGGACCGACCACCTTCAGGCCGAATTGAAAGCGAGGATCGCCAAGCTCAAACGCGAGCTGGTCACGGAAAAAAGCAGCGGCAAGACCCGCGGCTTTCGCATCCCCCGCCAAGGCGCCGGAACGGCCATTCTGCTGGGCGCCCCCAACGCCGGCAAGAGCCAGTTGATGGCCAGCCTGACGCGGGCGACGCCCGAAGTGGCGCCCTATCCGTTCACCACCACCGTCTCGGCGCCGGCCATGATGCCCTGGGAAGACGTGACGGTGCAGTTGATCGATACCCCGCCCATCACCGCCGACTACATGGATTCGCACCTGCACGGCCTGGTCCGCGCCGCCGACCTGGCCTTGCTGCTGATCGACCTGGCCAGCGACAACGGCGTGGAACTGGCGCAGGACGTGCTCGATCGCTTGTCGCAGACGAAGACCCGGCTGGCGGCCCAATCCTCGCTCGACGAGCAGGATGTGGGCCTGTCGTACACGCGGACGTTCGTGGTGCCGAACAAGATCGACGCCCCCGGCGCGGCCGAGCGGCTCGATCTGCTGCACGAGCTGATTCCCCTCGATTTTCCCGAATACGTGATCTCGGCCGCGCATGGCACCGGCTTGGAGGCGTTGCGGGAGGCGATTTACCGGTCGCTCGACGTGGTGCGCATCTACTCGAAGCTCCCCTCGGCCAAGGAGCCCGACCGCGATCGTCCCTTCACCGTTCGCCGCGGCAGCACGCTGCTGGAGATGGCCGGCCTGGTGCACAAGGATTTTCTTGCGGGCCTGAAGTTCGCCCGCGTCTGGGGTAGCGCAGTCCATGACGGCACGCAGGTCAAGGGCGATTATGTTTTGCACGATAAAGACGTGGTGGAATTGCATCTGTGAGAAGCGGGAAGGCGGATTGAACAGATTTGCGATTTCAGATTCTTAATCCTGAACCCTGACCCCTGAACCCTGCTTCCTCCCATGACCAATCACGAAATCGCCGCCGTCTTCGAACACGTCGCCGACCTGTTGGAGTTCCAGGGCGCCAATCCGTTCCGCGTCCGCGCCTATCGCAACGCGGCCCGCACGATCCACGATCTCAGCCAGTCGGCCGCCGACATCGTGACTGGGGGCGAGCGGTCGCTCACCGAAATGGCGGGCATCGGCAAGGACCTGGCCGAAAAGGTTGCCACGTTGGTCCAAACCGGCTCGCTGCCCCTGCTCGCCGAGCTGTTGGCCAAGACGCCCGAAAGCGTGTTGGCCATCCTCCGCGTGCCCGGCTTGGGGCCCAAGCGGGCGGCCCAACTGTATCACGATTTGAACGTCGCCACCTTGGACGATCTCCGCGCCGCTTGCGAGTCACACAAGGTTCAGGACCTGAAAGGGTTCGGCGCGAAGACCGAGGCTGCCATCTTGCAAGGATTGGAAATCGCCTCCGAGGCCGGCCGGCGGATCCTTTGGATCCAGGCGGACGAGCACGTGCGGGAAATCCTGGCACACATGAACCGCTGCTCGGCCGTCGAGCAGATTGCCCCCGCCGGCAGCTATCGGCGCGGCAAGGAAACCGTCGGAGATCTGGATTTCCTCGTCGTTACCCGCGACGTTGGCGCCGTGATGGATCATCTGGCACAGTTCGACCGCGCGGCGTCGATTCTCGCCCGGGGCGACACGAAGATGTCGCTGCGCCTGGGCGCCGGCGTGCAAGTGGACCTCCGCGCGGTGGCCGCCGAGTCGTTCGGCGTCGCCTGGCAATATTTCACCGGCTCGAAAGAGCACAACATCGTGCTGCGGGGCCGGGCCAAGACGCGGGGACTGAAGATCAACGAATACGGCGTCTTCCGCGGCGAAAAGCTGCTGGCCGGCCGCACCGAAGAGGACGTCTACGCGACGTTGGAGCTGCCCTGCTTTCCGCCCGAGCTGCGCGAGGCCCGCCGCGAGTTCGAATGGGCCGACGCCGGGCAGTTGCCCACGCTCGTCGAGCTGGAGGACATCCGCGGCGACTTGCACATGCACAGCACCTGGACCGACGGCGAAGCGAGCATCGAGGAAATGGCCGCCGCCGCCAAGCAGCGGGGCCTGAAATACATCGCCATCACCGACCACTCGAAGCGGGTGACGATGGTTAGCGGGCTGGACGCGCGGCGGGTGCGGCAGCAATGGGCCGAGATCGACAATCTCAACGAGCGACTGCGCGGCATCACCGTCCTGAAGGGCATCGAGGTCGATATTCTCGAACGCGGCGGGCTCGATCTGCGCGACGACGTGCTGGCCGAGGCCGATTGGGTCGTGGCCAGCGTGCATTACGGCCACCAGCAGTCGCGCGAGCAAATTACCCGCCGGGCGGTCGAGGCCCTGGCCAATCCGCACGTTGCCGCCTTGGCCCATCCGACGGGCCGGCTGCTGTTGGAGCGGAAACCCTACGCGATCGACATGGAGGCGGTGATGCAGGCCGCCCGCGATCACGGCAAGCTGTTGGAGCTGAACGCCCATCCCTCGCGGCTGGACCTGGACGACGTGGCCTGTGCGGCGGCGAAGGCGTTGGGGATTCCGATTGTCATCTCGACCGATGCGCACCGGCCGGAGGGCTTGGATGCCATGCGCTGCGGGGTGCAGCAAGCCCGCCGCGGCGGGTTGGCCAAGGCCGACGTGGCCAATACCCGCAGTTGGCCGCAGTTGAAAAAGCTGCTGAAAAAGGCATGAACGATTTCCGGATTCCGGTCTTGCAATACCTTACGCTTTGAGGTATAACGCCGCCATGAGAACGAAACAAACCAATCCCGATTTCCTCAACGGCGTGCCGGAGCTGCTCATGTTGAGCCTGCTCTGCCGCCGCCCCATGTACGGTTACGAATTGGTGCAGGCCATTCGCCGCTCGACCCAAGGTGCGCTCGAGTTCGGCGAGGGATGCGTGTATCCGATCCTGCATCGCCTGGAAGCGGAGAAGATGCTGTCGGCCAGGCGGGAGACCGTGGGCGGACGCAGCCGGGTGGTCTATCGCGTGACGGCCAAAGGCGCCAAACAGCTTGCCAGCACCGCCACGGCGTGGCAGCGGATCGCCCAGGCCATTAACCAAGCGTTGCACGGAGGCGAACATGGCGAACCAGCGCTGGCTTGACGAGGTGCAAAAGCGGCTGGCCAAGAACGCCCTGCCGCCCTGCTATATTCGGCGGTTCATGGACGAATTGTCCGATCATTTCCAAGATCTCACGGAGGAAACCATGGATACGGA
>Ga0181535_10006279_pt1 | contig 12368 bp, 8 predicted proteins | sample PEATcosm2014_Bin_44_FD_119774 | JGI IMG/M metagenome (GOLD analysis project Ga0181535, IMG submission 119774) | Peatland microbial communities from MTU Mesocosm Facility, Houghton, MI, USA - PEATcosm2014_Bin17_30_metaG | ecosystem: Environmental > Terrestrial > Soil > Wetlands > Peat | place...
CGATGGCCTTGGCGGCTTCATCCTTGGTCAACGGTTTTCCGTGCCAGCCATCCAAATCCTGCAAAAAGGAAACGCCGGCGCCCTTGTAAGTCTTGGCGATGATGGCGAGCGGTTTGTCGTCGAGACCGATACCGCTCAACACTTCGACAATTTCCTCGATGTCGTGGCCGTCCACGACTTCAACGCGCCAGCCGAAGGCGTCGAAACGTTTTGCATAAATGCTGACATCATGGCCGAACGGCGTCGCCTGGCTCTGGCCTAGGCGGTTCGCGTCCACGATGGCGATCAAATTATTCAGCTTGTAAATGCCGGCAAACGACGCGGCCTCCCAGACCGAGCCTTCGGCGATTTCGCCGTCGCCGAGCAGGACGTAGGTGTTGTAATCGAGCTTGTCGAGCCGCGCGGCGAGCGCCATGCCGGCGCCGACGCTCAAGCCCTGGCCGAGCGAGCCGGTCGCCACGTCCACAAACGGCAGCCGCGGCGTGGGATGGCCTTCGAGATCGCAGCCGAACTTCCGCAGATTCAACAAATCGCTGGCCGGGAACAAACCCGTTTCCGCCCATGCGGCGTAGAGCAGCGGCGCGGCGTGGCCCTTGGAAAGGATGAACCGGTCGTTGTTGTAATAATGCGGATTCTTCGCGTCGTAACGCATGTGGCCGAAAAACAGCGTGGCCACCACGTCCGCCGCCGAGCAGCAGGAAGTGGGGTGGCCGCTGCCCGCCGCAGTCGTCGAAGTGATGGAATGGATTCGCAATTGGTTTGCGATGCCCTTCAAAAGTTCGGTGTCAGTTTCAATCATTGAATGCGAAGTTTAGCCGGGCGGCGGCAAAAGCCAAGACTGAAATTGTGCCAGGCGCGTTAAAATTGTGCCCGCGCGCTATTGCGGCAGCGCGTGGCCGGGAATCGAGCAGGTCGGCGCCAGGGCGACGGCGTTGATGGTGTAAGTGCCGCCGGACGGGCAGGCGGGGAAAACTCCGTCTTTGAAATATGGCAGCAAATCCTGCTTGGTCGGAATGGCATCTTCGGTCTTGTTGTATTCCAGCGCCCACTGCAATTTGGCCGCGTCAATCAGCTTGAGATTGGCAATGCAGGCGTTGCGCTCGATTCCCACCTGCGATTGTGATTGTTGCGCGGCGGCGCGGGCCTGCTGGCTGGCGGCTTCCCACTGTTGCAACTGCGCCTGCTGCTGTTCCGCGGTGGCGCCGATGGCCGCCAACTGCTGCGTCAATTGCCGGTTGGCCGATTGCAACCGGTTGGTTTCAGTTTTCAACTGGGTGATGATTTGGGTCAGATTCTGATTCTCCCGGCGCAACCGGTCGCCCTCCGCGCCTTGCGCCGCGGCGGCGGAAGCCTTGAACTGCTCCAGGTCTTTGCGCGCCTGATCCGCGTCGTGCTGGGCTTCGCGCATCCCGACGAGCGCGGCGTCCCTCTTCTGGTTGGCCTTGAAAAGCATGACCTCGCCGGCCACCAGCACCGCCAGACACAACCAGACAAACCAGCTTTTCAGATTCATGGTTGGTTTCTTTTCGCCTTTTCCCAAGCCGCCGTCAAACACGAAATGGCTTGTCGCGTCCGGCAAAATGGGAAAATGAATCGTGCCGGGCGAGAACAACCGGCGCGGAGAAATGTTTCGGCTCGGCGTGCGCACTGTTTTTTCATAAGGAAGCCAGGAAACCAAGAGTTTTCAAAAAAAGAATCCTGGTTTCCTGGTTTCCTTATGGATTTTCGGTTGCGGCTGCGCCGCGCTGGGTTCAGGAAGTCTGAACCCGCGTTCCAAACCGATTCACTTCACCGGTTTTTTCTCCAACTGTTCGCCAGTCCGGGCTGCCGTTGTTCAACCGCGGGATGGGCGAAGTTTCATCCCAGCCATTGAGGATTGTGGCTGGTGCCATCGAATTGCGTCGTGGTTTTGAAAGCCTCATATTTGCCGTCCGCCGCCGCGTCGGCGGTGCGGGCCAGCAGAGCGGCGACCTCCTCGGACGTCATCGGCTTGAAGGAGCGCGCGGCGTCGAGCGCCTGTTCGAGTCGTTCCATGCTGTCCATGCCCGTGATGACGGTCGAGGTCGGCAGGTTCAGCGCGTAATGCAGGCATTCGATGGCCGTCGCGGTCTGGCTTTGCAGGATGGCGCCGGAACCCAGCGATTTCATGCCCAGCACGCCGATGCCGGCCTTGACCAGCACCGGCACGACGCGGTGCTCGAAGCTGTGGTAATGCGCGTCCATGACGTTCAACGGCATTTGCACCGCGTCAAATTGAAACTGGTGGTCGGCGGCCACCGACAACATTTTCAGATGAATCTCCGGATCTTTGTGGCCGGTGAAGCCGATGTAACGCACCTTGCCGGCCTGCTTCGCCGCCAGCATCGCCTCCATCGCGCCGTCCGCAAAAATGCGGTCGGCGTCTTCCAGCCGGATGATTTCGTGGAATTGCATCAGGTCCACATGGTCGGTCTGAAAACGCTTGAGCGATTCATCAATTTGCCGGGCGGCGGCCGTCTTGGTGCGCCCGTCAATTTTGCTCATCAGAAACGCCTTGGCGCGGTAGCCGTCCTGCAACGCCTTGCCCATGCGCAGTTCGCTCACGCCGCCGTTGTAATCCCAGCAGTTGTCCAGAAAGTTGATGCCGCGATCCAGCGCCGTGCGGACAAGGCGGATGCTTTCGGCTTCGTCGTCCTGGGTGCCGATGTGGTAGCCGCCCAGGCCGATGGCCGAGATTTTCTCGCCCGTGCGGCCCAGCGCGCGATAGGGCATTTCATTTTTCGCCTCCGCGCTGCAGGCCGACGCGACGCTCATGGCCACGCCCGCCGCGGCGGCCAGCTTGACAAATTCACGCCGCGTCAGGTTCCGGCGGTTTCCGCGATCAATTGATTTGCTCATAAAATTCCTTCCATTCGCTGGTCTGATTGATTTGTAGTCCAAACCGCCCGGGCGTGCAACTGGATTTGCGGGGCATCTTCCCCGCGCCCGGCCAGCCCGTCGTGGACTACGGCCATTGCCGGCATCCGGCTGGATGCGGGGGAAAAGCATCCGACCATTGAAGAATTTTACGACAGTTGATTAAGTTTTTCGACAACGTCCGCTTGAGTCACAACGCTGCATTCTTTTGTAAAAGCCGTAACGTCGAGAAAGACACATTTAACTAATGCTGTTTGGGCTTCTGCCATGCCTGATTGTCCCACAATTTGCCCGCCGCCGACAACCAAATCACCCTGAAAAAAACCGCCGGATCCTCCGGCGGTTTTGCAGTCCAAATTGAGGTTACGGCAAATCCGTTGCGCCCATCAAATAGCGGTCGCATTCACGGGCCGCGCCGCGGCCTTCGTTGAACGCCCACACGACGAGGCTTTGGCCGCGACGGCAATCGCCGCTGGCAAACACGCCCCTGATGTTCGTGGAGTATTTCTCGAACTCGGCCTTCGCATTCGTCCGCGCATCGCGTTCGATTTTGAGCGCGTCAAGCAACGGCTGTTCGGGTCCGAGGAAACCCATCGCCAGCAGGACGAGTTGCGCGGGCAAAACTTTCTCCGTGCCGGGAATATGCTTCGGAATGAACTGGCCCTTGTCGTTTTTCGTCCATTCGACTTGCACAAGGTGAACGGCCTTCACGTGGCCGTTCGCGTCGCCCTCAAATTTCGTCGCAGTCGTGAGATAGACACGCGGGTCGGCGCCAAATTTCGCGGCGGCCTCCTGCTGGCCGTAATCCATCGCATAGACCTTCGGCCATTCGGGCCACGGATTGTCCTTGGCGCGTTCCAGCGGCGGCTTGGGCAGAATTTCCACCTGCACGAGCGATTTGCAGCCGTGCCGCATCGAGGTGCCCACGCAGTCCGTCCCGGTGTCGCCGCCACCGATGACGACGACGTCCTTCGCCGTGGCGTCAATGAAACTGCCATTCTTGTGCCCGTCCAGAATGCTCTTTGTGTTCGCGGTGAGAAAATCCATCGCGAAATGGATGCCCTTGAGTTCGCGTCCGGGAATCGGCAAATCGCGCGGCTTCGTCGCGCCGGTTGCCAGGATCACAGCGTCGAATTCCTTCAACAGCTTTTCCACCGGATAATTTTTCCCAACCTCGGTGTTGCAGACGAACTTGATGCCTTCGTCCTCCATTTGCTTGATGCGGCGCATCACGACTTCATTTTTGTCGAGCTTCATGTTGGGGATGCCATACATGAGCAGGCCACCGGGGCGGTCGGCGCGTTCGAAAACGGTGACGAGGTGGCCGGCCTTGTTGAGCTGCGCGGCGGCGGAAATTCCCCCCGGGCCGGAGCCGACGACGGCGACCTTTTTGCCGGTGCGCTTCTGCGGTGGTTCGGGTTTAACCCAGCCGCTTTCCCAACCGTGATCAATGATGGCGCACTCGATGTTTTTGATGGTGACGGGCGGATTGTTAATGCCGAGCACGCACGAGCCTTCGCACGGCGCGGGACAGACGCGGCCGGTGAATTCAGGAAAATTGTTCGTCTTGTGCAGCCGTTCGAGCGCCTCTTTCCACAGACCGCGATACACGAGGTCGTTCCATTCGGGAATGAGATTGTGGATGGGACATCCGCTGGCCATGCCGCTGACGAGCTGCCCGGTGTGGCAGAATGGGATGCCGCAATCCATGCAGCGCGCGCCCTGTTTCTTCAAGTCAGCCTCCGGCAGATGCAGATGAAATTCCTTCCAGTCGGCGACGCGCGACCCTGCGGTGCGGTCCGCCGGCAGCTCGCGTTTGAAATCCAAAAATCCTGTTGGTTTGCCCATGTTATCTCATTTTCAAACTGATTCGGCGGTGTAAATTGAATTTTACTTTTTTCTGCCGAAGTTTCGGAGAGTGGCTGGGAACGCGAATCAATTTCCCAAAACGTGGTGGCACGGCGGCGGCAACGATGACTGGCCCGGCGGCGACCAATTTCTTGCTCCGCGAATCCACCTTCAAATTAAGGCCTTCCAGCGCACGCGCGCCGAGCAATTGCAAGTCTCCCTTTTGCGCAAAAACGACTTCATCCACCGTTTCAGCCTTGTCCACCTTCAAAACCGCATAGCCAACCGAGCGCGTGATAATTTGTCCGTTCGCCATTTGAAACTGCAAATCTTTTTTGCGCGGCTCGACGCCGATTTTCGACAAGACCGAACCATCAATCCAAGTTGCTTCCGCTCCGGTGTCAACCATCAGGCGCGGAACAACCGCCGACTTGGAATCTTCAGCCGGGTTCGTAATTTTGCAGCCAACGTAAAAAAGTCCCATAAAAATACGGCTTATCCGCCGCCGACGCGCGCCACGTCGCGGATGTTTTCCTCGAACGCGGCCATGATGGCCTGGTCGCCGGTCAATCCCTGCGATTGAACCTTCCTGAGCGATTGCAGCACGCGCGCGTAATCCTTCGGCAGCACCTTCACAAATTTCGGCACGAGGTTCTTCCAGTCGCCGAGGATTTTCGCCGCCCGCTCGCTCGTCGTGCAGGCCTGATGGCGCTGGACCAGTTTCCAAATTTCCTCGATTTCATCCGGGTCAGCGAGCTTTTCAAGGCCGACCAGTTCCTTGTTGCAGCGCGTGGCAAAATCGCCGGCCTCGTCGAGCACGTAAGCAATGCCGCCGCTCATGCCCGCCGCGAAATTGCGTCCGGTTCTGCCGAGCACCACGACGCGGCCGCCGGTCATGTATTCGCAACCGTGGTCGCCCACGGCCTCGACGACCGCGCTGACGCCGGAGTTACGGACGCCGAAACGTTCGCCCGCCATGCCGCGCACAAACACCTCACCGGCCGTCGCGCCGTAAAGCGCCACGTTGCCGATGATGATGTTTTCCTCGGCGACAAACGTCGAGCCTTTCGGCGGATAGACGATGATCCTGCCGCCGCTCAAGCCCTTGCCGAAATAATCGTTGGCGTCGCCTTCGAGTTCAATTGTCATGCCGCGCGGCATGAACGCGCCGAGGCTCTGACCGGCGCTGCCGGTAAATTTCAGATGAATCGTTTCGTCCGGCAAACCGTTTGGGCCGTGCTTCTTCGTCACCTCGCTGCCGACAATCGTGCCGACGACGCGGTTGACATTGCGGATGGGCAAATCGGCGTGGACGCGCACGGCGCGCTCGATGGCCGGCTCGCAAATGTCGAGCAGCTTCGTCACGTCGAGCGATTTCTCGATGCCATGATCCTGGTCAATCTGCCGGTAGCGACCGACTTCCGGCCCGGCTTCCGGCTGATGTAAAATCGGCGTGAGGTCGAGGCCCTTCGCCTTCCAATGCTCAATGGCCTTCCACGGCGCCAGCTTGTCCGTGCGACCGATCATTTCGTTGAGCGTGCGGAAGCCGAGCTTCGCCATGATTTCGCGCAATTCCTCGGCGACGAACTTCATGAAATTGACGACGTGATCCGGATTGCCGGTGAACCGCTCGCGCAAACGCGGGTCCTGCGTGGCGACGCCGACCGGACAGGTGTTCATGTGGCACACGCGCATCATGATGCAGCCGAGCACCACGAGCGGCGCGGTGGCAAAACCAAATTCCTCCGCGCCGAGCAGCGCGGCCACGGCCACGTCGCGGCCGGTCTTCATCTGGCCGTCCGTCTCGACGTAAATGCGGCTGCGGAGATTGTTCAACACGAGCGTCTGGTGGGTTTCAGCCAGGCCAAGTTCCCACGGCGCGCCAGCGTGTTTGATGGACGACAGCGGCGACGCACCCGTGCCGCCGTCATGGCCGGAAATCAAAACCACGTCCGCGTGCGCCTTCGCGACGCCGGCGGCGATGGTGCCAACGCCAACCTCGGCGACGAGCTTCACGCTCACGCGCGCGTCACGATTTGAATTTTTCAAATCGTGAATCAGCTCCGCCAAATCCTCGATGGAGTAAATGTCGTGGTGCGGCGGCGGCGAAATGAGGCCGACGCCCGGCGTGGTGAAACGCGTCCTGGCGATTTCCGGAAAAACTTTCTTGCCGGGCAATTCGCCGCCCTCACCCGGCTTTGCGCCCTGCGCCATCTTGATTTGCAGCTCCTTCGCGTTGACAAGATAATGGCTCGTCACGCCGAACCGACCGGACGCAACCTGCTTGATGGCGGAATTCTTCGAGTCACCGTTTGCTTCCAAAACGTAGCGCGCCGGATCCTCGCCGCCTTCGCCGGTGTTGCTCTTGCCGCCGATGCGGTTCATGGCGACGGCGAGCGCCTCGTGCGCTTCTTTTGAAATCGAACCGTAACTCATCGCGCCGGTCTTGAACCGTTTGACCATTTCGTCCACCGACTCGACCTGGTCAATCGGCAGCGGCTTTTCCGCCCATTTGAAATCGAGCAGGCCGCGCAGCGTGCAAAGGTTTGCCGCCTGATTGTTGATCAGTTCGGCGTATTCCTTGAAAATTTTGTAGCTGCCGAGGCGGCAGCCGATTTGCAGCTTGTGAATCGTCTGCGGGTTGAACAAATGGAACTCGCCGCCGTCGCGCCATTGATACTGGCCACCGGCATCAAGCACGCCGTTGACCGGACGATCCGGAAACGCATGGCGATGGCGCGCGAGCGCTTCCCCGGCGATCACGTCAAGGCCGACGCCCTGGATCCGTGACGGCGTCCAGGTGAAATACCTGTCCACGACCGCGCTGTTCAGGCCGACGGCCTCGAAGATTTGCGCGCCGCGATAACTTTGAACCGTCGAGATGCCCATCTTAGCCATCGTCTTGACGACGCCCTTGATGGCGGCCTTGATGAATTTCTTGATGGCGGTCTTGTGGTCGAGGTTGACCAGCAAGCCCTCGCGAATCATCTCGTCGAGCGATTCGAACGCGAGATACGGATTGATGGCGCTGCAACCGTAGCCGATGAGCAGCGCAAAATGATGGACCTCGCGCGGCTCGCCGGATTCCAGCACGAGGCCGACGCGCCCGCGCGTGCCTTTGCGAATCAAATGATGATGCAAACCGGCAACAGCCAGCAGAGCGGGAATGGGCGCGTTCAGCGCGCCAACGCCGCGGTCGGAGAGAATCAAGATGTTCACACCCGAAGCGATGGCTTCGTCGGCGGCGGCAAATAGTTTTTCCAGCGCGTCTTCCAGTCCTTTCGCACCGTCCGTCGCCGTGAACAAAATCGGCAGCGTCTCGGCCTTGAAGCCGGGGCGGTTGACCTGCCGGAGTTTTTCCAATTCCTCGTTTGTGAGAATCGGCTGCTTCAGCTTGATGAGCGCGCAACTGTCCGGCCGAGAATTCAGCAGTCCGCCGCGCGAGCCGACCATCGTCTCGGTCGAAGTGATGATTTCCTCGCGGATCGGGTCAATCGGCGGGTTCGTGACCTGCGCGAAAAGCTGCTTGAAATAATTGTAAAGCAACTGCGGCTTGTTCGAAAGCACCGCCAGCGGCGTGTCCGTGCCCATGGAGCCGAGCGGCTGCACGCCGTCGTTCGCCATCGGCCCCAGAATGAACCGCAAATCCTCGAACGTGTAGCCGAACGCCTGCTGCTGCTGCAACACTTTGTGGTGGGTGAACTGCGTGTTCTCCGGCGGCTCCGGCAAGTTTTCCAACAGCACGTGATATTGATTGAGCCACTCTTGATACGGATGCGCCTTGGCAAATTTATTTTTTAATTCCTCGTCCGCGACGATGCGGCCCAGTTCGGTGTCCACCAAAAACATCCGGCCCGGCTGCAGCCGGCCTTTTTGCAAAATGCGCTCCGGCTCCACCTGTAGCACACCGGCTTCCGACGCCATGATGACCATGTCGTCCTTCGTGACATAATACCGCGACGGGCGCAGGCCGTTGCGATCGAGGCACGCGCCGATTTTGATTCCGTCGGTGAACGCGATGGACGCCGGGCCGTCCCACGGCTCCATCAGGCAGGAATGATACTCGTAAAACGCGTGCTTCTCCGGCGACATGCTCTCGTGATTTTCCCACGGTTCGGGAATCATCATCATCATCGCGTGCGGCAGTTCGCGCCCGGCCATCACGAGGAGTTCGAGGCAATTGTCGAACATTGCCGAATCGCTGCCGTCGGTGTTGATGACGGGCAGAACCTTCTTGATGTCGTCGCCGAAAAGTTTCGAAACGAAATTCGCCTGGCCCGCGTGCATCCAGTTGATGTTGCCGCGCAATGTGTTGATCTCGCCGTTGTGCGCCAGGTAGCGATACGGATGCGCGCGGTCCCAGCTCGGAAACGTGTTCGTTGAAAACCGCGAATGCACCAGCGCCAGCGCCGTCGCCATGCCGGGGTCGCGCAGATCGGTAAAGTATTTTCCCACCTGCTCCGGCATCAACATGCCCTTGTAAATGACCGTGCGGCACGACAGGCTGGAGACGTAAAACCAGTTGCCGCCGGAAATTTTCCCGCCGTAGCGGATTTCCCGCTCCGCCAGCTTGCGGATGACGTAAAGCTTGCGCTCAAACGCCATGTCATCCTTCAGCGCCGGATTGCGCCCGACGAACACCTGCATCATGTGCGGCTCGGCGGCCACGGCGGTTTTGCCGAGCGACGCATTGTCCGTAGGGATGTCGCGCCAGCCGAGCAAAGTCTGGCCTTCACCGGAAATGATTCTGGCGAGCGCGGCCTTGACCGCCTCGCGCTCCGCCGGATTCTTCGGCATGAACAACATGCCGGTGCCGTATTGTCCCGGTGCCGGCAGTTTGAAACCAAGTTTCCCCGCCGCCGCCGCCAGAAATTCGTGCGGCGTCTGCATGAGGATGCCCGCGCCGTCACCGGTGTTCGCCTCGCAGCCGCACGCGCCGCGATGATCGAGATTGCACAACGCCTGCAACGCTTGTTGGACAATGGCGTGCGACTTCCTGCCCTTGATGTTGACGACGAAGCCGACCCCGCAGGAATCGTGCTCGAATTGCGGGTCGTAAAGCCCCTGCTTGGGCGGCGGCGCCGTTCGCGCCCCGCCAGGAATTTGTTTCAGCTCTTGGTTTCTGGTCATTGATTCGGCGACTGACGCCGGTCGTTCGCTTATTTTTTACTTTATTTTGGCCGTTTCGCAATAAATGTTTTCAAAATTCACGCCTCAACCGCCAATTTACACGACGCCGGAAGAATGGATATCGCCGGCGGGAAATCAAAATAATCTGTTACCTTTCCGCCACGGCGTAAATATACCAGTGAAACCATGAATGACGACCTGATCCTGCTGCGGGAATACGCCACGCGCGATTCCGAGGAGGCGTTCGCCGCGCTCGTCACGCGCCACGTCAATCTCGTCTATTCCGTGGCGCTGCGGCAGGTGCGCAATTCGCATCTGGCGGAGGAAATCACGCAGGCGGTGTTCATCATTCTGGCGCGCAAGGCGGACTCGCTCGGCGACAAAACCATTTTGCCCGGCTGGCTTTGCCGCACGGCGCGTTACGCCAGCGCCAATGCGCTGACGATTCAACGGCGGCGGCAACACCGCGAACAGGAGGCATTCATGCAAAACATTTTGACTGGTGGTGGCGACGCCTCGTCGCCGAGCAACGAGGAAACCTGGCGACAAATCGCGCCGCTGCTGGACGGCGCGATGGAACAGCTCGGCCAGAAAGACCACGACGCCCTCGTGCTGCGGTTTTTTGAAAATCGGAATTACAAGGAAGTCGGTGCGGCGCTGGGCGCGAGCGAGGACGCGGCGAAGATGCGCGTGAACCGCGCGCTGGAGAAGCTGCGGAAATTTTTCACCAAACGCGGCGTGAGTTCGACCACGGCCATCCTCGCAGGGGTGATTTCCGCCAACTCCGTTCAAGCCGCGCCCGTGGCGCTGGCAAAATCTGTGACGGCCGTGGCGATTGCCAAAGGCGCAGCGGCTTCAGCTTCAACCTTAACCCTCATCAAAGGAGCACTGAAAATTATGGCTTGGACAAAAGCAAAAACAGCAATCTTGGTTGGTGTGGGTATGCTGCTCGCAGGAAGCACGACGGCTGCCTTTTGGAATTTTCATTTTGGGGAAAACTCTTGGCGAAATCGTTTTGAGGCTGTCTATAAATTAAACGACGGCGAAGTTGTGCGATTTATTGCACTGCCATATATTCCTGAACGGTTGGAATATTATCACACAGAAAAAGAATTGCAGGATCAAGCAAAAGCAATTCCCAAAGGGCCGGACATTTTTGTTTTTAAGCAGGACAAAAATGGACAACTTCAATACGCCAGTTGTGGGTTTGGGTTCAAGCAACATTCATTACAACAAATACTAGATGATCCTTTGGGATTCTGGCGTTATGAGTTTGAAGCTCCAGACGAATTGCTCAACCTCAATCTGCCCGGAGACTGGACAATTCGAGAAAATGCGAATCGCGAAACTTTATTGGTGGCGTTGGAACCGATTATTTTCAAAGCCACAGGACGCCACATTCATTTTGAAAAACGGACGGTCGAACGCGACGTAATTGTCGCGCACGGGACGGCGAAGGATTTGAATTGGCAAACGAAAGTGCTCATTTACGCCGAGAAATCAAAAGTAAGAGGCGGTGGAATGGGCAGCGGCACGCTTCAACAACTTCTAGGATTTGTAGGAGAACAACTTAATGTTTATATGGTCAACGACGCGAAAACGGCCGAACCGGAACCGCCCGGTGCCGCCAGTTTTGATTGGAATTATTATCCCGATGCAAATTTTTCAAAGATGGGAGATCGGCGTGAAGAACTTACGGACAAAGTCTTAAATAATCTTGCGACGCAAACAGGACTTTCTTTTACGCATACAAATCAAGCCGTGGGCATTTGGTTTATTTCCGAACAACCATGAATCGCAAACCATTTTACACGCCACCCGCGTATTGTATAATGTCCCACTGTGAATTTGTCAAAGCGTCAGCGCGTCGTCTGCGGTATGAGTGGAGGAGCGGCTTAAAATTCCTTGAAGTAAAAATCGTCGCGGCTGATGCCGAGGTCTTCAACAATGTCGGCAATGATTCCACGCGGCACGTCGCCCGGATGCCACGCAAAAGTGATGAGCCGGTCGGGACGAAACGGATTTGAATAATGCCGGTGGCTGCCTGCGGTGCGGAGAAGTTCGCAACCGATTTCGCGCAGGCGGCGTTCAAGCTGGCGGCAGTTCCATGAGGGATATTTTCCCACGGTCAGGCGGCGAGAACAAATTTGTCACGGAAGGCTTCAGGAATCGGGCGTCCGGTTTCGAGCAGCGCTTCGAGATGGTCTTTCGCGGCTTGCTGAAAACGCAGAGTCGCTTCACCCCGATCCCGCCCGTGCGCGTGACAGCCCGGCAATGACGGTGACTTGGCAATCCACACACCGTCTTCATCTTGCCGGAGATTTATTTTCGACAACGGAACAATCATGGAAATAAACTAGCTCATACCGGATTGAGCGCAAACCATTTTACACACCGCCCGCGCATTGTATAATGTCCTACTGTGAATTCGCCAAAGCGTCAGCGCGTCGTCTGCGGTATGAGTGGAGGAGCGGCTTAAAATTCCTTGAAGTAAA
>Ga0181535_10006280_pt1 | contig 12367 bp, 7 predicted proteins | sample PEATcosm2014_Bin_44_FD_119774 | JGI IMG/M metagenome (GOLD analysis project Ga0181535, IMG submission 119774) | Peatland microbial communities from MTU Mesocosm Facility, Houghton, MI, USA - PEATcosm2014_Bin17_30_metaG | ecosystem: Environmental > Terrestrial > Soil > Wetlands > Peat | place...
GCGACCGATTTCCTCTGCTTTTGCACGCCGGAATCCGAATCGACCTTCGCTTTCACGCGGTTCCTGTCCGACTCGAGGTTGCGTTTCATGCGGTTCAGGTCGGTTTTCAGATCCGTCGCCGTCTGGCAGCGCAGTGTCCGGTCCTTTTCCAGGCACTTCTCCAGGATGCGTATAAACTCCAGAGGCAAGGCCGGATTCACCTCCGCGGCCGGCTGCGGATCGTGGTTGAGTATGGCGTCGAAGATCACCGCCGACGTGTCTCCCGGGAACGGCAGGCTGCCGGTCGCCATCTGGTAGAGGACCGTGCCCGTCGAAAAGAGATCGGTGCGCGCATCCACCAGTTGCCCGCGAGCCTGCTCTGGCGACATATAAGAGATGGTGCCCACCGCCGAACCTGGAGAGGTCAGCTCGTCCCCCGCGGCCTGCGTTCTGCCGTCCGCCACTTGCGTTGTCTGGCCTTGTGTGATCTTGGCCAGCCCGAAGTCCAGGATCTTGAGCGGACCGCGCTCCGTCAGAAACAGATTCGCCGGCTTGATGTCCCGGTGCACGATGCCCTTGGCGTGAGCCGACTCCAGCGCATCGGCTATCTGGATTGCCAGCGGCAGAATCGTTTCCACATCCATCGGCTGCCCCCTCAACCTTTCCGCCAGCGTCTGCCCTACCAGCAGTTCCATCACAATGAAATGCTGCAACTCGTGCTGCTCAATGGTATGGATGGTGCAGATATTCGGGTGATTGAGCGATGACGCTGCCCGCGCCTCGCGCTGAAAGCGCTCCAGCAACTGGCTGTCCCTGGCCATCTCCGGCGGCAGGAACTTGAGCGCCACGTGACGGTCCAACTGCGCGTCCTGGGCTTCGTACACTACGCCCATGCCGCCCGAACCAAGTTGGCGAAGAATGGTGTAGTGCAGGATTGACTTGCCGATCAGCGGATCTGGATTCATCTTGTGCCGGATAGTATAGAACGTCGCGGGGGCCGTCAATATGGAGAAGGCCGAACTGCGGCCTTCTGCTGTGGGGCGTCGTTGGTCTGCAGGCGACGGAGACAATCGAAAGGCGGCAGCGTGCTCCGAGCTTCAGCGCTCGAAACTGCCCCGATCCCTTACGCTGCAGTCTCCGGATACAGGCGGTTGAACTCCGGGTCATCGTGGAGCATCTGCAGGTCCGGGTCGCGGCGTGCCCACGCTGCGTCGCGAAATCCCGCCTCCCAGGCCTTGTGCAGCGTGTCCAAAGCCTCCGCCTTTCTATTCAGTCCGCAGTACAGGCAGGCCGCATTGTAAAGAATGGATGCCTCGTTGGCGCGCAGGGTTACTGCCAGGTTCAGCTCGCGCAGGGCATCGTCGGTCCGCCCCATGCGGGAGTACTCCGCGCCCAGCAGAATCCGCGCCCGCGCGTCTTCCGGCACCTGCTTCAAGTGGTTTTCAAGAGCCGCGATCAGGCGATGGGTCATGTTGCGCGCGCCTTCCATCTTGCCCAGCGCGTTCATGGAGTTCCCGATCGGCACGTAGACGTTGTAGTCTTCGCCGCTGGCTTCGATGGCTGTTTCCGCCACGTCCAGCACTTCCTGGTAGCGTCCCGCGGCAAACAAGGCGCGGCACAGCAGGTAATACGCACCCTCGCAGTCGCGCTTGCGTTCGATAGCCTTCTTCACCATGCGCACGGCTTCGTCGTGCAGTTCGGCCGCATAGAGCACCCACGCCTGGCTCACCTGCACTTCGGGCAGGTCCCAGCGCAGGGCCACGGCCTTGCCTGAAGCTTCGCGCGCGCGCTCCACCCACACCTGATCGCGACTGTAGTTGCAATAAAACATCGCGCAGGCGTTGGCGCAGGCGGCGTAGGCCAGCGCGAAGTTGGGGTCGATCGCAACTCCGTTTTCAAACATCTGCAGCGCGAATTCCAGGTCCTGCCGCGTTTGCCGCCGCGCGTATCGCTTGCCGCGCAGGTAAAGGTCGTAGGCCTGCAGATTCTCCGTCGGCTTCACCGCCAGGGCTTCCAGCTCCTCCGGCGAAAGCGTCACCCGCAGCGCTTCGGCAATTTTGCGGGCCATCTCGTCCTGCACTTCGAAAACGTCCTTCATCTCGCGGTCGAAGCGCTCCGACCACAAGGGAAAATCCGTGCGCGCGTCGACCAGTTGCGCGTTGATGCGCAGCCGCGCTCCGGAGCGGCGCAACGTACCCGTCAGCACGTACGCAGCGCCCAGTTTCTGCCCCACCTGCTGCGGGGTCACGGCCTGGTCTCGGAAGGCAAGCACAGTGGGGCGCGAAAAAATATTCAGTCCGCGAATCTTCGACAGCTCCGTTATCACGTCTTCAGTGATCCCGTCTCGCAGGTACTCGTCTTCCTTCGCGCCGCTCAGGTTCTCGAAGAAGAGGACGGCGACCGATTTCCCCTGCTTGTGGCCGCCGGAATCTGAATCGACTTTCGCCTTTGTGCGATTCTTGCTGGTCTCAAGATTCCGCTTCATCCGGTTCAGGTCGGTTTTCAGCTCCGCCGCCGTCTGGCAGCGCAGTGTCCGGTCCTTTTCCAGGCACTTCTCCAGGATGCGCACAAACTCCACTGGCAATGCGGGATTCACTTCCGCAGCCGGCTGCGGTTCGCGGTTGAGTATGGCGTCGAAGATCACCGCCGTCGTATCTCCCTGGAAGGGCAAACTGCCTGTGGCCATCTGGTAGAGGACCGTGCCTGTCGAAAAGAGGTCGGTCCGCGCATCCACCAGTTGCCCGCGAGCCTGCTCCGGCGACATATAGGAGATGGTGCCCACGGCTGAGCCGGGTGACGTCAGTTCGTCCCCTGCGGTCTGCGTCCTCTCCCCGTCAGCCGCCTGCGTCGTCTGGCCCTGTGTGATCTTCACCAGCCCGAAGTCCAGGATCTTCAGTTGCCCGCGCTCGGTCAAAAACAGATTCGCCGGCTTGATGTCCCGGTGCACGATGCCCTTGGCGTGAGCCGACTCCAGCGCATCGGCTATCTGGATTGCCAGCGGCAGGATCGTCTCCACGTCCATTGGCCGCCCCGTCATCCGATCCGCAAGCGTCTGACCCTCCAACAGCTCCATCACGATGAAATACCGCAGTTCGTGCCGCTCAATGGCGTGAATGGTGCAGATATTCGGGTGATTGAGCGACGAAGCCGCACGCGCCTCGCGCTGAAAGCGCTCCAGCAACTGGCTATCCCTGGCCATCTCCGGCGGCAGGAACTTGAGCGCCACGTGACGGTCAAGCTGCGCGTCCTGGGCTTCGTACACCACGCCCATGCCGCCGGAGCCCAGCTTGCGAAGAATGGTGTAGTGCAGGAGTGACTGGCCGATAAGAGGGTCTGGATTCATATCGTGCCGGTTGATAGTACCGAACGGCGGGAGGCGGCGTCAATGTGGAGCATGCTGAACTGCGGCCTGCTCGAGGGCTGTTCTTTCTTTGCGCGATGCTGGCCGCAATAGTAATCTTCTCGACGGGTTACCGGCTCGGAGTTGGGGATGGCGAAAAAAGGATTCTGCTTATCCAACCCGCAATCAAGAAGGGCCACTTCCATCGCACAGGCGCCCGCCTAAAGGAAATCACTCCATGCACAGTGGCGTTCGAGTCCGGCTCGCAATCATGATGTTTCTCGAATTCTTCATCTGGGGAGGCTGGTTTGTGACCATGGGCAGCTTTCTCGCGGCGAACCTCGCCGCCAGCGGATCCCAGAGCGCGATGGCCTACTCGACGCAGTCCTGGGGCGCCATCATCGCGCCGTTCATCATCGGACTGATCGCCGACAAATACTTCAATGCCGAGCGCCTTCTCGGCATCATCCACCTTATCGGCGCCGTGCTCCTGTTTCTGCTCGCGCGTGCGCCTTCCTTCGGCGCGTTTTATCCCTGCCTGCTCGGCTACATGATCCTCTACATGCCCACTCTGGCGCTGGTCAACGCCATCTCCTTCCGGCAAATGGACGATCCCTTGCGGGACTTCTCGAAGATTCGCGTCTGGGGAACCCTTGGCTGGATCGTGGCGGGTTTGGCGATCAGCTATGTCTTCTCCTGGGACTCTCCGGCGGCCCTGGCGAGCGGCATGCTGAAGCACACCTTCTCGATGTGCGCCGCGGCCTCGCTCCTGCTCGGCCTCTACAGCTTTACGCTTCCCGCGGCCCCTCCGCGCCGGAAGCGCGGCGAGCGCGTCACCCTGCGCGACATCCTGGGCATCGACGCGCTGTCGCTGCTCAAAGACCGCAACTTTCTCGTCTTCTTTCTTGCCTCGGTCCTGATTTGTATACCCCTGGCTTTTTATTACCAGTATGCTAATCAATTTCTTACCGAAATCCACGTGGCCAACGCCACCGGCAAGCAGACCCTCGGGCAGATGTCTGAAGTGCTCTTCATGTTGCTCATCCCCATCTTCCTGCTGCGCCTTGGCATGAAGTCCACGCTTCTCGCCGGCATGCTGGCCTGGGCAGTGCGCTACGTGCTATTCGCATACGGCAACGCGCATCAGCTTGTATGGATGCTGCTCATCGGCATCGCCCTGCACGGTGTTTGCTACGACTTCTTCTTCGTCTCGGGCCAGATCTTTACCGACTCCAAAGCGGGCGAGCAGTCGAAAGGCGCGGCCCAGGGAATGATTACGCTGGCAACCTACGGCGTCGGCATGATGGTTGGGTTCTGGGCAGCCGGTCTCATCGCCGATCATTACGTCTCGAACGGGCTGCACAATTGGCATGCCATCTGGCTCTGTCCCGCGGTGTTCGCGGCCGCTGTCTTCGTCCTCTTCGCCGCCACGTTCCGTAACGAGAAGTCCGCCTACGCCGCGCGCTGACCACGCGACCACTCACCACGAGCCCGCGACGCAGGCCGTGAATTGTTCCATTCTGCAGCCTACTTGCCTGTGAACTGCTGCGCGATCTCGCTGAGTGCGTCCCAGTTGTCGGTGCGAAACGGCGCAGCGGGAAGGCCGGCGGCATTGTAAAGATTGCAGCCGAACGGATAGTTATCCCAGGCGTAGCGCACTGCGACGGGCGCGGACACGGCCGGACTTTTGACGACAACTGAGTTGCCGTCAATGACTGCGTCAGCAGGGACGAATTGTTGATCGGCGCCCGCGATCTGGAACCACTCCAGCGGACCACTCTTGGCCACAAGACCGCCGTCGGCGTGCGTGAACCGAATGCGAATGGAGCCGCCCTCGATCTGAATGGAGTTGTAACGTGGGCCGGAGTACTCCAGCTTCTGTTTGTAAGTGTTAGCCAGGGCGATGAGCGCAAGACGCTCGCCAACGGGCTCCTTGTCCTTGGGATGCACGTTGTTCGGATCGCCGACGTCAATGGTGACGGCGAGGCCAGTGTCGGGGAGCGTCAGGATCTGCGCCTGAGCTTCGCGCACCATGGGATTGTTGCTTACGTTTTTGAGCGCCGGCAGTTGCACGGCGTTGAAGGGGAAGTTTCCTTCACTCCACAGCTGACGCCACTCAGTAACCAATGTCTCCATGATGTGGGGATAGAGGGCAACTCCGGCTTTTCCGCCCACGATGGACTCGCCTTGATACCAAATGGCGCCGCGAATGGCGAAAGGAATGACGGGATGCAACATGCCGTTGAAGAGCACAGTGGGCTCGTGTTGATCCTGGACGGGATCGCGTAGCGGGCCGGGCTTGCCGGGCCGCGAATTAATGGTCTGCGGGGCGGGTGGCGCGTCGGTCGAGGTCGCGCCGGGATGGGACTTGTAAAAGCTCTCCAGAGCATCGAAGCGATCCAGCAGTGGCTTCAGCTCCGGCTCTGCCGCCAGAGCCTCGCGCGGCAGCCAGGATTCGGCAGTACTGGCGCCGTAGGCGACAGTGAGAATACCGACCGGGACGTGAAGGCGCTGCTGAAGATCGCGCGCGAAAAGGTAGCCCACGGCGGAGAATCCAGGAACTGTATCGGGGCTGCAGACCTGCCACTCGCCGGCGGGATCGTCCTCCGGCTCCAGCGCCTTGGCGGCCTTTACCGTGAACATTCGGATCTGCGGGTAGTTGGCCGCAGCGATTTCCTTTTCTTCGTCGAGCATTCCAGCCCAGGGATTGACTTTTTTGGAAACTGTAAACACCATGTTCGACTGGCCCGAAGCAAGCCACACCTCGCCAACAAGAACATCGTGAATGGTGATCGAGTTGGTGCCGTCGATGCGCAGGTCATAGGGTCCGCCGGCCTTGAGTTTGCGCAAGCGCACCATCCACTTGCCGTCCCCAGCGGCGCGAGTCGAGCGGGTTTGACCGCCTATGGTCACCCGCACGGTTTCCCCGGGGCTCGCGGTACCCCAGACAGGAACCGGCATGCCACGCTGCAAGACCATGTGATCGCTGAAAAGCGGCGAGGGCTTGACCTCGGCGGACAGAAACGCACAGGAAAACAGGCCTGAGAGGAATACTGAAGTAACCCAGAGTCGTTTCATAACCTTTCCATTATGCAGGAGGCGCGCATCGGAAGCGGCGGCCTTGGGACCGATGATCGTGGACCAGGCATGAGCGCCGCTGCGCAGCGACTGCGCCTCCACAAAGTACTGTTTGCGCAGCCAGATTGTTGGCCGGCGGCGGAAGGCTGATGCAGGCTACCGAAGTAACGCGCGTGGAATCCGGCTTCATGGCCCAATGCCACTGCGAAAAGGTAAGCTTATGGAATGAGCGGTAAGCCCCTATGCAGAACGTCGTAAAGGTTTTGATCGCTGAGGATGAACCGAACGCACTGGCCGGGCTCGCGGAGCTGATCTCCGGATGGGGATACCGCACGGAGACGGCGCGCGACGGCGTTGAGGCGTGGGAGAAGGCACAGTCCTGGGATCCGGCCATTGTGGTGACCGACCTGAAGATGCCGCGGATGGACGGCATGGGGCTGTTAGCCAAGCTGGCCGAGGGCGCCGAGGGTTTGAGCGCCAACATGGCGGTGGTCGTGCTCACGGCCATGGGCTCGATCCAGTTGGCCGTGGACGCCATGAAGCTGGGCGCGTACGACTTTTTGCAGAAGCCAGTTGACCCGACGCGCCTGAAGACAATTCTGTCCAATGCAACGAAACAGCGTGAGACGGCAATCGAGCTGGAGGTGGCGCGGCGGCGGCTGCGGGAGTCGGGCGTGCTTGGCAAGATGGTAGGCAGCTCGCGGGCGATGCGTGAGATTTTCACGCTGATCGAGCAGGTTGCTCCGTCGAATGTGCCGGTGCTTATCACAGGCGAGAGCGGCACGGGCAAGGAACTGGTGGCACGCACGCTCCATGACCTGAGCCCGCGCAAGGCGCGGCCGTTTGTCGCGGTGAACTGCGCGGCGATTCCAGAGACGCTGATCGAGAGCGAAATCTTCGGACACGAAAAGGGCTCGTTTACTGGCGCGATAGAACGCAGGGCCGGCTGCTTCGAGTTGGCCGCGGGCGGCACGCTGTTGCTGGACGAGATCGGCGAGATGCCGTCGGGGACGCAAGCCAAGCTGCTGCGCGTGCTGGAAGAGCGGAAGTTCCGGCGGCTGGGCGCTCGCACCGAGATGGATACGGACGTGCGCGTGCTCGCGGCGATGAATCGCGATCCGCAGCGAGCCGTGGCCGAGGGTCATTTGCGCGCCGACCTTTATTACCGGCTCAACGTGTTCAACATCGTCATGCCGCCACTGCGCGAACATCTAAGCGACTTGCCGCCGATGGTGGAGATTATGGTGAGTGAGATGAACGTGAAGCACGGCCGTAAAGTGTCGGGCGTGGCGCCGTCCATGCTGGACCGGCTGATGGCCTATAGTTGGCCGGGGAACGCGCGCGAACTGCGCAACACGATCGAGCGGGCGGTGATTCTTTGCCCCGATGGCGCGCCGCTCGATGCGGGACACTTGCCGTCGGGATTCGGTGAAGACCATTCGGCTGCGGCTCCAGCGGACGCCAGCGCGATTACCGTACGCGTGGGAGCGACGGTGGATGAGGCGGAGCGGCTGCTGATCCTGCGCACACTCGAGGCCACCGGGCAAAACAAGACGCGCGCAGCAGAGATTCTGGGAGTGAGCCTGAAGACCCTGCACAACAAGCTCAAGGAGTACGGACGCGAACATCAGGAAGTCAAAAGCTGAAGAAGTCGCGAATCCGGTGCTTGAAGTGCGGATTATATCCCCAATCGGCTCAAATTGACGTCGAACCAAGTGATTGCAGCAAACCGTATCCGAATTGCTCGCAAGGAAGTTCTGAACCGGCCTGCTGTCGAGTGGTTTAGTTCATGCGCCTGAAGACCAAACTCGTGCTGGCCATTACGGCTCTGGTGTTCGTGATCGCCGGGGTGGTCTCGCTGGTGTATGTCCACCAACTGGTGAAAGCGGCGGTGCTGGAGACCTATGACACTAACCAGATGGTGGCCGACCAGGTGCGGTATGCACTGCAGAATGCGCTGGAGGCCGGGCTCAAGGACCGCATGGTGGCCTCGAACGATCCGGGAGCGTTGCGGGCGCTCGTAGCCCAGACAGTGCAAAACGATCCGACTCTGCAGGCTGCACTGGTCTCGGTGATCCGCTACTCGTCCACCGTGTACGACGTGAATATCGGCGACAGTCAGGGTTTAGTGTTGTTGAGCACGAACCCGGATAGCGAAGGCAAGCAGTTGCCCGCGCGCCCCAACTACGACGAGTTGCGCAAGGCCGGGCCCGTGCGAATGATGATGCAGGTCTTTGGCCCGCCCAAGGTTCTGGATATCGTTGCCCCGCTCGAGAATAACGGCAAGCTCTTCGCATCGGTCCACGTGGGTGTTCACACATCGCTGCTGCGCGCCGTTTACGAGCCGCTGCTGCGCAAGGCGTTCTGGCTGATGGGGTTTGCCCTGATTGCGGCGTTGCTGGCGGCTTTTTCGCTGAGCAACCTGGCGCTGCGACCCATGGCGGAGATCAGCCGGCAACTCGACCGCCTGACTGCGGCCGGAGGAGCGCCAGTTGAAGATCAGGCGCCCAGGAATCAGGACGTGGCGGCCCAGGTTTCCACCAAGATCGAGAAGATCGGGCAGCGCATGCGCAATGTGGAGGAGGTTTATTCCGCGTTGCGGGAGAATCTTGACCAGATTCTGGGCAATCTGCAGGACGGAATCATGCTGTTTACCGAGGACAGGCGCGCGGTGCTCGTTTCAGAGGCGGCGCGGCGATTCCTCCAGATCGATCGCGACAACATTCTGGGACTGCATGCGCGCGAAATCCTCGACGATTCCAAATTGCTTGGTCGGTCGCTGCGGGAGGCGATTGAATCCGGCCGGAACATGGAGAAGGAAGAGATTCGTACCGAAGGCGGCCGGCGCATCCAGGCTTCGGTCAACTTTATAAACGACGACGAAACGCAGAAGGGTCTGGGCGCACTGGTGACGCTGCACGATCTGGAATCGGCGGCGGAGATTGAGTCGGAGCTGGAGCTTTCGCGGCGCATGGCGGCGATCGGCCGGCTCACCTCGGGCGTGGGCCACGAGGTGAAGAACCCAATCAACGCGATCGTCGTGCATCTGGAGCTTTTGAAATCGAAGCTGGGCGAATCGAACGGACCTGCCACCAGGCACCTGGAAGTGATCGACGCGGAGATACGGCGGCTGGACCGCGTGGTGCAGACGCTTGTCGACTTCGCGCGACCGGTAGAAGTGCAGCTGCGGGAGCAGGACCTTCGCCCGGTGATCGGCGACGTGCTGGCGCTGGCTGCGGACGAGCTGACGATGCGCCGGGTCACATTGGTCAGCCGCATACCGGCGGAGCCGCTCATCGCCAATGTGGATGCCGACTTGCTGAAGCAGGCGGCGCTGAACGTGATCCAGAATGGCGCACAGGCCATGCCGGATGGCGGGCGGCTGGAAGTGACCCTCGAAGAAGACAGGGATTACGGCGGAAATCAGGCCCAGCAAGGGCAGCCGAATGGAGCGGCCGGCGGAAGCGCGCATGCGGCAACGTATTCGGCGGTGCTTCGCGTTGCCGATGAGGGCATCGGAATTCCTGACGAAATCCGGGACAAGATCTTCGATCTGTACTTTACGACAAAGATCGGGGGCAGTGGCATCGGGCTGGCAATGACCTATCGCATCCTGCAGCTCCACCACGGGAGTGTCGAAGTACAATCGAGGCAAGGCCGGGGCACGGAATTCAGGCTGCGAATTCCACTTACCGCCGCGGAACGGGGACGCCGGAATCTACAGCCGGCGGCTGTTGAAGTCGAAAAGGGGATGGGGGAATGAAGTCACCTGCCAAGTGTGCTGCGTGGCTGCTGCCGCTCTTGCTGGCCGGCTGCTTCCACATGCCCTTTCACAAGGGTCAGCCGGCACAGCCGATGTTGGCGCCGCCCATCGAACCTTCCGTGCCCCTTGAACTCGCCTTCGTCGAGTTGCCGCCTGCAATGAGATTGATCCCGGGCAAGCCTCTTTACAACATGAGGGTCCACGACGAAACGGTGAAACCGCTGATCCGCCACAGGCGGCCGGCAAGTCCAACAGAGATTGTGCCTCCTTCTGAAGAGGCCGGAACCCCGAGCCCCGAGGTCAGCGCCATTGGTCAACTTTCTACTGGCGACCCTGTGAGCTATCGACAGCAGACAGAGCAATCGATCGCGTCCATTGAGCGCGAGCTCAACGGCATCAATCGTCCGTTGAGCGACTCCAACCAAAAGACTGCCGACCAGATTCGGGAGTTCCTGAAGCAAGCCAGGGCGGCACTGGCATCGGGCGACGTGGATGGCGCGCGCACCCTGGCGGCCAAGGCTCAGGTCCTGCTGGCCGCGCTGACTCAATAGAGCGCGCTGGATTGGCATCTCTACAACTCGCCCCAACTCAGCTTGCCGCGCAACACATCGAAGAAGCCGCCGTCGCCAAGGCGGACAAGCTTGACCGTGTGATTCGAACGGCAGCACCGCACTTCGTCGCCGCGTTGAAGCTCCACGCCCTGCTGGCCGTCAATGGTGAGCAGCGCGACATTGGGAACGCCCTCGACGCGCACCATGAGCGAAGCGCTGCCAGGCACGACGATGGGCCTCAACGTGAGCAAGTGGGGGCAGATCGGCGTCACCACCATTGCGTCCACGTCGGGCGTAAGAATGGGGCCGTTTGCGGCCAGTGTATAAGCGGTTGAACCCGTTGGAGTGGAAACGATGACGCCGTCGGCGCGGAAGCGGGCCACGCTCCTCCCGTCGAGTTCCACTGCGAATTCGCCCATGCGGGCAATGTCACCCTTGGAGACGACAATTTCGTTCAGCGCTTCGAAGCTGGAGCTCTCCACCCCCGCACGCCACAGAACCGCATGCAGCATGGCGCGCTCGTCGAGGCTATGGCAGCCGGAGCACCAGTTCTCGAGAGTGGCATAGAGGTCGGCGAGGCGCACTTCAGTAAGGAAGCCGAGAAATCCGAGATTCACGCTGAGGATGGGTGTGCCGACGGTCGCAAAAATGCGCGCCGCGGCAAGCAAAGTGCCATCGCCGCCCAAAACAATGACCAGACCCGGCGAATGCGAAGGCAACTCCGCGCGACTTACGCTGTGCGCGACGTCGGTATAGGCGCCGCCTTCGGCGTCCAGAATGACGTCGTAATTGTGCCTGCGCAACCACGCGATCAGGTCCGGCAAGAGCCGCCTGAGCTCTTCCCGGTTGGGCTTCGAAACAATGGCCACCGTGGTCATGCGTCCAAGTGTAATGGACTCGCTCTGCGCGGGCCAATCTCTCGGCGTGCGGAACCGCGCAACTTGAAAATTGCAGCCTGCCCGGAGATTCTAACCGGAAATCTTGCTGACATTCTCGGCCATCTGTTTGTATAGTGGCTCGATACCGGAATTTGAGGCCATTCGCCGGCCTTGGGTCCCGTCTGGCGCTACCAGGGCTTGATTGAACCTCCCTATTCAGGAAGCAACGGGAAAGGAAAGCTGCGATGGAATGGTATTTGATGGTCTGGAGGAAGTACGCCCAATTCGATGGCCGTTCGCGACGCAAGGAATACTGGATGTTTACGCTCTTCAACCTGTTGGCGATCTTCGCGCTGGCTGCGGCTGCAATTGCAGTCGGGGTAATGCTCACAACCACAGGAAGAGTGTCCTCGGAAAACACCGTGCCTTTTCTTTTTATTCCGATCGGGATTTATGCATTGGCTGCCCTCATTCCCAGTATTTCCGCGGCCACGCGCCGCTTTCACGACATTGGCAAGAGCGGCTGGATGCTCTTGTTGCTGTGTGTGCTCGGTATCATCCCCTTCGTAGGAATCATCTGCTCCATCATCCAGATCGTTTTCTTGTGCCAGGACAGCCAGCCGGGGGCCAATCAGTACGGACCCAATCCGAAGTATCCCGAGCAGGGAGCAATGATGTATGCCGCGAATGCCGGCTTCATCCCGACTGGGATCGGAACGCAACCGCAACAGATGGCGGTCCAGAATAACGTTGGATTTTGCACGACATGTGGCGCAAA
>Ga0181535_10006281_pt1 | contig 12366 bp, 16 predicted proteins | sample PEATcosm2014_Bin_44_FD_119774 | JGI IMG/M metagenome (GOLD analysis project Ga0181535, IMG submission 119774) | Peatland microbial communities from MTU Mesocosm Facility, Houghton, MI, USA - PEATcosm2014_Bin17_30_metaG | ecosystem: Environmental > Terrestrial > Soil > Wetlands > Peat | place...
GGCCAGGTCGAAGTTGTCGCCGGGGCCGTAGAGGTTGGTGGGCATGGCGGCCAGATAGCGGGCGCCGTACTGGCGGTTGTAGCTCCAGCACATCTCGATGCCGGCGATCTTGGCGACGGCGTAGGGCCGGTTGGTGGGTTCCAGCGGCCCGGTGAGCAGATACTCCTCCTTGATGGGCTGCGGGCAGAGCCTGGGATAGATGCAGGAGGAGCCGAGGAAGAGCAGGCGCTTGACGCCGGCGTTGCGGCTGGCCTCGATGACGTTGGTCTGGAGGACGAGGTTGTCGCGGATGAAGTCGGCCGGGTAGGTGCTGTTGGCGAGGATGCCTCCGACACGGGCCGCGGCAAGGAAGACGTACTCGGGCTTTTCGGCGGTGAAGAACGCGTCCATGGCGGGCTTGTCGAGCAGGTCGAGCTGCTGGTGCGTGCGGGTAAGAATGTTGCGGTATCCCTGGCGCAGGAGTTCGCGGTGGATGGCGGAGCCAACCAGGCCGCGATGGCCGGCAATGTAGATGCGGCTGTCGGGATGCATGGCGCGCTCCTAGGTCTCGTGGCCGTTGTATGCGTCGAAGCCGTGGCGCAGCGCCAGAGCGTCTCGTTGGGCGGTCTTCAGGTCGGTTTCGACCATCTCGCGGATGAGTTCGTCGAAGCTGGTGCGCGGAGTCCAGCCCAGCTCGCGTTGCGCCTTGCCGGCGTCGCCGACCAGCGACTCGACCTCGGTGGGGCGAAAGTAGCGCGGATCGACCGCGACGACAACTTTGCCGGATGGATCGAGCGCCTTCTCGTCGAGGCCCGAGCCCTGCCATGTGAGGTCGAGTTCGAGCAGTTTGGCGCAGCGCTGGACGAATTCGCGCACGCTGTACTGTTGGCCGGTGGCGATGACGTAGTCCTGCGGCTTCTCCTGCTGCAGCATGAGCCACTGCATCTCGATGTAGTCGCGGGCGTGGCCCCAGTCGCGTTTGGCGTCGAGGTTGCCCATGTAGAGCCCACTCTGCAGGCCGGCCTTGATGCGCGCCAGGCCGCGGGTGATCTTGCGGGTGACGAAGGTCTCGCCGCGCATGGGCGATTCGTGGTTGAAGAGGATTCCGTTGCATGCGTACATGCCGTAGGCTTCGCGATAGTTGACGACGATCCAGTAGCCGTAGAGCTTGGCGACGCCGTAGGGCGAGCGCGGGTAGAAGGGTGTGGTCTCGCGCTGCGGCGTCTCCCTCACCAGGCCGAAAAGCTCCGAGGTGCTGGCCTGGTAGAACTTCGTCTTCTTCTCCAGGCCGAGGATGCGGATGGCTTCCAGCAGGCGGAGCACGCCGAGCGCGTCGGAGTCGGCGGTGTACTCCGGCTCTTCGAAGGAGACCTGGACGTGGGACTGGGCCGCGAGGTTGTAAACCTCGTCGGGCTGGACCTTCTGCACGATGTGAATGAGCGAGGTGGAGTCGGTCATGTCGCCGTAGTGCAGGATGAAGTTGCGCGAGGGGATGTGCGGGTCCTGATAGATGTTGTCGATGCGCGCAGTGTTGAGCAGGGAGGCGCGGCGCTTGATGCCGTGGACCTCATACCCTTTGGCCAGCAGAAAGGCGGCGAGGTAGGCGCCGTCCTGCCCGGTGACTCCCGTGATCAGAGCTCTCTTCAAAACGTCCATCTCCTTTTCATCCTGCGCAGGATGAGACTGACGGTCGCCGACCATCGTTCCCATGCCGCGGCCGCTTCTGAACCATGGTACACGGAGAGCGCGGAGTTACACGTCAAACCGCTGAAGCAGCGAACACGTTGCGTAAGAATGCGGGTGCATCGCGGACGAAGATGCTACGACTGCGCGACCAGGGATTTCAGGTCGCGCTCGAACTGCTCGAGGACCTGCTGTTTGCCGAGATGCTCGACGGCATACTGGCGCGCAGCGCGCCCCAGACCCAGGCGCAGCTCCACGTCTTCCACCAGACGCAGGACCGCGGCGTGCAGAGCGGCGTCGTCCTCGGCCGGAACAGCGAGGCCGCGGCCTTCGACCACCTGGGCGACCTGGGTGCCCGCGTGCGCGGTGGCGATCACGGGGCGTCCGCTGGCCAGCATTCCCGTCAACCGGGAGGGCATCACCAGGTCGGCGGCGTCGGCGCGCTGGGGAAGCAGGTGGATGTCGGCAGCGTTCAGCAGGTCGTTCAGCCGGTCGAGAGGCTGTAGCGGAAGCAGGGTCACGTTGAGACGGTGGGCCACCAAAGCCTCGAGCTGCGGGCGAAAGGCGCCATCGCCGCAGAAGAGGAAGTGGACTCGGGGATCAGCGGCGAAGTACTCGGCCAAGGGAGCGAGCATTTCCAGACCCTGCTTCGCGCCCATGTTGCCTGAGTAAAGCAGGAGGACCTTGTTCTCGATCTCCGGGACATGCGCCGCAAGCTCGCGGCGGATTGGGTTGCCGCGGTTAACGTCCGGAGTGAGGGGATAGATTGTGTCCACATCGACCCAATTGGGAAAGAGGACGGTGCGGTCGGCAGGGACCCCCTTGGAGTGCGCGCGCTCGACCATTTTGGAAGAGATTCCGGAGACACGGTCGAAGGCGTAGGTAAAGAAATTCTCGATGCGCAGCGCGGCATCATGGATGGGGCCCTCGGCTGGAAGCAGGCCGAGATCGAAGGCTGCGTCCACTTCGAAGTCCTGCACATGCAGCCAACAGACGGCGCCGGCGCACTTGGCGGCGAAGAGAGTGAGCGGCGCGCAGAAGAAGGTGGGCTCGACAGTGAAGACCACCTGCGGCTGCCAGAACATCTGGCGCAGCATCACCGGAAGGCTTCCCAGCATGAAGGAGACGAGATGTGCAATGCGTTTGGCTCCGTTCGGCCGTTGCGGAACATAGAGCGGCGTGCGATAGACTACCGGCTGGCCGGCGATTCGCTCGGTGCGATACCAGGCGCCTCGGTAGTCCTCGCGTATGTGCCACGCGGGATAGTAGGGCGGGGCCGTGACCACACGGACCTGGTGCCCGCGCCCCGCCAGCCAAGCCGCCATCTCACCGGTGTACTTGCCTATTCCGGTGAGTTCGGGAGCATAGTTGATGCCGTAGACAAGTATTCGCAAACGAGCCTTTCCTGGGAGAGCAGCGCCGTGCGACAACATCCTATGATAAACAGGGATGTATGACGGTCAACATGAATCCTTCGCAACATAGGTACGCATGGGGCCCACAGATTGCGCGGCAGCCGCTGGCTGCGCTGGGCATCCTGCTGCTGGCGGGCTTCGTGGGGTGCGCGGTGTTTGCGCCCTGGCTGGCGCCGCAGGACCCGGCGCGGATCGATTTGGCCGGGCGCCTGCTGGTCCCCAGTACGGCGCACTGGTTCGGCACCGACGAGCTGGGCCGGGATATCCTGTCGCGCACGCTCTACGGCGCGCGGATCTCGCTGATTGTCGCGGTTTCGGTGGTCTCGCTCTCGCTCTCCGTCGGGTTGATTGCGGGCTCGCTGGCCGGCTTTTACGGCGGATGGACCGACACCGTGATTAACATCTATCTGTTCAACGCATTTCTGGCGCTGCCCGGCATTCTGCTTGCGATTGCGTTTGTAGCGTTCCTCGGGCCGGGGTTGTTCAACTTGGTTCTGGCGCTCTCAATCTCCGGCTGGGTGGGCTATGCGCGGCTGGTGCGGGCGCAGGTGATGGCGGTGAAGGAGCGCGAGTTTGTGGAGTCGGCGCGCGCGCTGGGGGCCTCCGACCTGCGCGTACTCGGCCGCCATATTTTGCCCAACATTGTGCAGCCGCTGATTGTGCAGGCGGCCATCGGGATGGCGGGCGCGGTGCTGGCCGAGGCCACACTGAGCTTTCTGGGACTGGGCGTGCCGCCGCCTACCTCAAGCTGGGGCGTCATGCTCAATGACGCTCGCTCGCACCTCTTCGATTCGCCGCACCTGGTCGTCTTTCCGGCCATCGCGGTGATGCTGGCGGTGCTCTCGTTCAACTTTATCGGGGACGCGCTGGGCGACCTCCTCGACCCTCGAACGCGGCTGACGGCGGGCTTGTGACGAAACGAGAGAAGAAGCCGCTGACCATCGGCGTCATCTCCGACACCCACGGCTTGCTGCGGCCGGAGGCGATCCATGCGCTGATCGGCGTGGACCACATCCTGCACGCGGGAGATGTGGGCGACCCGTTGATCCTGGACAAGCTGCGATGGATTGCTCCGCTGACGGCGGTGCGCGGCAATGTGGACGTTACGGGCGTCTGCCGGCGGCTGCCCGCCAGCTCTGTGGTCGAGCTGGGCGGACGGTACTTCTATCTGGTGCACTCCATCGACGACCTCGACCTCAATCCGGTGGCCGCGGGCATTGCGGCGGTGGTCAGCGGCCACACGCATCGCGCGGAGAAGCGCGTGAGGGACGGCGTGCTCTACCTGAATCCAGGCAGCGCGGGGCCGCGGCGGTTCGATCTTCCGGTGACTCTGGCTAGGGTGAGCGTGGAGGATAGAACTGTGCGCGCGCGCATCGTCACACTGTGCGGCGGCGAGTGAGCGTACACCTTTCGTTCGATCTGAATCTTTTGACCCTGGCAGGCGGGTTTGTTATAACTAGGATGTCGTGCGGCGATGCAGCAGGACGCGGCGCACACTGTTCCTGAGTAGCTCAATGGCAGAGCATTCGGCTGTTAACCGAAGGGTTGTAGGTTCGAGTCCTACCTCAGGAGCCAATTATTTCAATAGTTTACAGTGAATTGCCTCAAAATACCATTCTCACTGTGCCCACTTTTGTGCCCCCTCAGAAATTCCTACCATGTTTTCCAGTGCCGCAATCGCCACGCGCTTGGCTTCATTGCGAACGTGACTGTACCGCTCCAGCATCTTTTTCGACAGGTGCCCGGATAGAGCCATGATCGTTGCATCCGGGGCTTGCCCCTCCGCAACCCGGCTGATGAAAGTATGTCTCAAGTCATGCCAGCGGCACTGCACCTTGGATTCCGTGCGGGCAGTGTCCCATGAGAACTTCCACGGGCCGATAGGTTTGGTTGGGTCAATGTCATAGGCCACGGCTGTGCCGTACATGTGGCCGCCTTCGCCCTTGAGTCCGTACCGCTCCGAAGGGAAGACGTAATGGGCGGGCTGTACGTCATGGAAGTTGCTCCGCCATGCCTGGAGTGTGGCCAGTGCATCTTTCGTCAACGGCACACCCCGGCCTTCGCCGCCTTCCGTCTTGGACTTGCCCACGATCAATTCGCCCTTGAGCAGGTCAATGTTTCGCCAGCGAAGATTCCGCAGTTCCGCATTCCGCAGTCCAGTTGACAGGGCAACGACTACGGCGGGATACAGCGACCTGGAGCGGGACCGCTGGCAGGCTTCCAATAGCGCGGAGACTTCATCCCTAGATAGGGCGCGCCCGATCTCGCTGTGTGTCCGCAGGGGCTTCACGTCCGGCTGGAGGTTTGCCCAAAGCCGATGTTTGCGAAGGATGGCCCGCAGACTGGCGACTTCGTTATTGATTGTCTTGGGCGACGCCTGTTCTTTCGTGCGCCTAGTCTGATAGCGGCTGACATGGGCCGCGTCAATATCGCTCAAAAGCAGACGGCCAAAGTGTGGTAGCAGGTGCCGCACGTTATAGCTTTCAATGCGGTAGTTTGCCACGCTCCAGTGGGGCTTTTGATCTTCTAGCCATTGCGCGGCGGCCATAGAGAACAAGGTGGGCGCGCCGATCTTCTTGACGCCAGCAACGGACAATTCCAAGTTGCGCCGTCTTTCGCGCTCCAACCTCAGCGCCACGGCGCGCACAGGGCTGTTTGACGTTTCGCGGATGTTCAACCCTCGAAACTTGAAACGAAACCACCAGATCGAACCCCGCTTGTATGTGCTCACTGTTTTTTCCCCTTTCTATCCGCTAACGGCTGTTGAATTTCTCTCGCGTTGACCCATCGGGTAAGAGATTTTTGCGTCACCAGAGCGGGAGTATTCTCGCGCTTTTTGGCCCATTTGCTTTCCTGCCTGTTGACGTATTGCACAACCCATGATTTCCAGCCCACGCATCGCGACCGCGATAACCATTCCGCAACACCTTCCTTAGCCCAGTCAATCCGCCGTTTGTGGGCTTCATCCCGGCTTTTTTTCGAGGATCGAATTGCAGTGACGTATTTTCCGCACGTCCGCGAGCAATAGACCTTTTGATGAAGAGAGTTTCTGACGAAGTATTTTCCGCATCGGGGGCATGGGCCAGACAGCATTTCGCAGTAAGGATTCAAGACGAAGAACGCGAACAAAAAACGCGCCTTCCGAACTGGCGTGTCATTGTCGTGCCCTATAGTTCCGGGCAACGGAACATAGTGCGCCCGTGCGCCCTTAGTGGTTAGCCATGTGGCGGGCAAAGCCTTTTGCAAGTCTCCCCATAAATCGTTGTCCGCGTTGACCATTTTTTGAAGGTTTGGCCCAGAAGCCCTCCATCGCTCGAAAAGATTTCTCAGCTCTTCGCCGTCCGGCGCGTTTAGCTTTGCCTCAACAATTCCGAGGTCATCGCGCCTGGGGCCGTATTGAAGCGTGGATGGTTTACGTCTCTTCATTTGTGATAGTACGTTCTGTACAACTTAGACTATAGCATATCGCAGTAATCAAGAGCGAGGGCGAGGCAGAATCGTTATAGAAAGACCGAGGGAGAACATGATAATGCTGCTGAAGGTCCCGGAATTTGCGGAAAGGCTGGAGATTTCGCCCAAAACTGTTTGGGCTTGGATTGGCGCTCGCAAGGTTGACGTTCATCGCGTGGGGCGAGCGGTAAGGATTCCCGAAACAGAGGTTGCGCGAATTCTGAATGATGGGTTTACGCCCCGGATGGAGCAATGCCAGTGAACGCCATAGCCTCAGCCGTGCCTTGTGCGGCGACGTTGACCGAGCGCGACGTGGAGATGTTTGCGCGCATCGGCGTCCCGCTCGATCTGTTGGAGGCGGCGCGCATTGAGCACGTCTCAGACGCAGATGCGCGGGAGCGGTTTGGCATCCAAGGTCCAGCATCGAAGGACATGGCCGGGATTGTGTTCCCATACCACTCGCACGTCACCGAACGGCGCGTCACAGCCCGCGTGAGGCGCGACAATCCTGAGATTGAAGACGGACGCCCAAAGAATAAGTACGTCAGTGCCTACGGCGACAGACGGCATCTTTACTTTGCGCCCGATGCGTGGGAGAAACTACAAAACCCATCGACGGTCATTGTCTTAGTCGAAGCGGAGAAAAGTTCCCTTGCGCTCACCGCATGGGCACGTCGCACAGGTACAGACTTGCTCGCCGTGGGGCTGGGTGGCTGCTGGGGCTGGCGGGGCCGCATCGGAAAGGCTGAGGGCATTGATGGCTCACGAGTAGATGTGACCGGCGCTCTCCCCGATCTTTCTGTTTGCGATGGCCGAACGGTTCACGTCTGCATGGACGCCAACGCCGCAACGAACGGCATGGTTCGACAGGCCCGCGCTGCGCTATGCAAGGAATTGGCAGGGCGCGGCTGCAAGGTGAAAGTCTGCAATCTGCCCTTGGCCGATGGCGTGAATGGGCCGGATGATCTTATCGCTGTCCAAGGCGATGAGGCGATGGCAAAGATTCTATCTGAGTCCGTTGAGCCTGATGGGGAACTGCCCGAATTCGCCGATGATGCGTTGGCCCTCAAGTTCACAGAGAAGCATGGCGACGATCTCCGCTATATCGACGAATGGGGCCGCTGGTGCTGCTGGAATGGGCATTTTTGGGGAACGGACAATACTCTAAACGTCTTCGACTTGGCCCGCGCTGTGTGCCGGGAAGCTGCTGGCACGGCGGAATCCAAAGGCACAGCGCAGCGTGCCGGGTCTGCTGTGACCGTTGCCGCTGTTGAGCGGCTGGCCCGGAGTGACCGGCGGCACGCGGCGACGGTAGACCAGTGGGATGCAAACCCCTGGATACTAAATACCCCAAGCGGCATTGTCGATTTGCATACTGGCGAGATACGACCGTCTGAGCGGACGGCCTACTGTACCAAAGCGACGGCTGTTGCTCCCGGCGGAGACTGCCCGCGCTGGCTGACGTTCCTTGCGAGAGTCACCGGCAACAATGCGGAGTTAGAAGCGTATTTGCAACGGATGGCCGGATATTGTTTGACCGGGCTTACAAGAGAGAACGCGATGTTTTTCCTGTACGGCCTTGGCGCGAACGGAAAAACTGTTTTCGTCAACACGCTCATTGGAGCGATGGGCGACTATGCACGGATCGCCCCCATTGAATTATTTCTCGACTCGAAAAACGAGAGTCATCCAACAGGTATCGCGGGATTGCAAGGTGCAAGACTTGTGTCCGCCGTTGAGACTGAGGACGGGCGGCGCTGGGCGGAATCGAAAATCAAGGCGCTAACCGGTGGGGATCGCGTCACTGCCCGGTTGATGCGGCAAGATTTTTTCGAGTTTACCCCCCAGTTCAAATTGCTGGTTTCCGGCAATCATCGGCCTGGACTTCGATCTGTTGATGAGGCATGGCGACGCCGATTCAATCTGCTGCCATTCGATGTGACCATTCCCGCAGCCGAGCGGAATCCCAGACTCTCTGAGGAGCTGCGCGAAGAATGGCCCGGTATTCTCGCCTGGGCGGTTCAAGGTTGCTTTGACTGGCAGCGGGACGGCCTGAGCGCTCCCCCTGCCGTTACGGGTGCCACTGATGCCTACCTGGAGGCCGAGGACCGTCTGCCTTTGTGGATTGCGGATCGCTGCGAACGCAACCGGGGAAGCTGGACCGCCGCGAGTCACCTATTCGTGAGCTGGAAGACATGGGCCGAGGCCGCAGGCGAATTTGTTGGATCGCAACGGCGATTCTCTCAGGATATGGAGGCCCACGGCTTCACTCCACAACGGAATATGGCCGGGCGCGGGTTTCTGGGAATCGCCTTGAAAGGGGACGCATGACGCTTATGACGCTTCTACACCTATCCACCGTTAGAACGCCTTTAAAAACTACTCTCTATACGGTCTATATGGGAGCAAGTGTCATAAGCGTCATAGAAGTGAAAATCGTACCCGGAGAGCAGCGTGCAGCCATCACGGGTACGGCTGGACGCCCAACCCTACCCCCTACCCGTTTGCAATGCCTACAGGGCCGCCCCGCGCGCCGGGAACGATGCCAGCCTGTGAACCTGCTACCCCACGAAACAGCCTACAACCCGAATTGCAAAACCTGTGGGCACAAAAATGGACACAATAGACGAATGTTTGAGAATAACACTATGAAAACAAATATGTTACATACCTACAGCCCTTCGGTTACAAACCGATTAATGCTAAAATGCCCAGTAAATACGAGGTTTTACGATGAGCCTTGACCACATTCGACCGACAGCACTTTCCGCAGAGTTACGGGCAGAGTGGCGGGCGGCAATCTGCGACTCGCTTGCGGAATCCCGCCTGGAGCGGCTGGCAGCCCAGATGTGGAGCGATGCAGTTGACGCCGGAGATTTTGAGCGTGCGCGGAAAATAGCGGCGGAGACCGATTCGTGGTTTGAAGGTGAGGGCACCCGATGAAAGGCCAGGGCAAAGCGGGCACTGTGAAGACGGGCAGCCGGGTTTGCCGCGAAGACATGCCGGGGATTGTCGGAACTGTGATCGCCATGCGCGACGGCCAAGCAAAGGTGTACTGGAGTAACCACACAACGCGATGGGTCGATTACACGGCGCTGAGGCTGGCCGGAATACGAAACGACTTGAAGGGACTTGAGTAAGTGGCAGAGAGCAAAAACTCGCAGGACGGCAAAGAACGGCTGTACGAGCTGGCCGTTGCCGCGCTGTTGTCTGAATCCTCCATCGAAGCGGCGGCGCAACTGGTAGGCATCACCGGGCGAACGCTGCAAACATGGCTAACCCGGCCCGAATTTCTCGCTCTATGGGCTGAGGCAAAGCGAACGGTCGTACAGTCTGCCACGGCGCGTCTGCGCTCCGCAATGGGCAAGGCCGTCACTGCGCTTGAAGACGTGTTGGACAGCACAGAAACCCCGGCGGCTGTGCGAGTAAGCGCAGCGCGCACGATCTTAGAAATGGCTTTCCGTAGCCATGAAATCGAAGACTTGGGAGAAAGAATCGCAATTCTCGAAAGGAGCAGAAAACCATGAGACTCGCAGACCTTGAAAAGCGCGTTTTGGATCTCGAAAAGCGAACTGCTACTAGTGACGAGTTGGGCCTGATTATCGGAGCAATGGCCCGCGCACATTGCCGCTCGCTGGGGCAGCCGTACCGCGTGAATGTGTTGGACTCCGAACTGGACAAGCTGGCAGCCCTGACGACGTTGCCCGATGGGACTAGCAGCCTTGTCTTAATCGCATGGGAACTATTGCACGATGATTCCGCACCACTACTACAGGGGGAAAACTAATGGACGATCTGGAAACCATCACCGGCCACAACTCAGGCGAACCCGCGTCATCCAATGTAGGACTCGCAGTCGCGCCCGTCATTGACCTGGAGCAGGCGCGCACGGAAGTTGCGCGCACCAAGGCTGCATTGACCGAGCAAGAGCGGGCCATCGCAGCGGGAGAGCTGGCAGAGGCCGAACAGAAACACGCGCCTTTATTGGAGCAATGCCGAACGCTGCAAGAAAAATTCGACGCGCTGAATTCGCAAGTTGAGGCGCAACGGCATGTTTACTACAAGGCGATTGACCGCCGGAACGGGGCAAACGCGCAACTCGATATGGAAAGGCGAAACCGGCCAAACCCAGATTGGCAGGGTGGGCGCGCCTATCGAGTGTCGGCAAACACCGAATGGGAAGCGCGCATCGCGGCATGTGTGGCAGAGCAGCGAGCGGCAGATGCGGCCTTTGCCCCGGTATCCGCCGAGATGATTCGCTTGCAGGGCGAGCGGCGCGCAGCCTCGAAAAAACTGGAGACCGCCTCTTGGGAGGAAGACGCCGCACGCCAGAGCGTTCTTGGATTCCGAAAGAAGTTGAAAGCCCTACAGCCACCGAGCGGAGTCTCGCCGCCCTACTACGCCGCCCCGCCGGAGAATTTGATTGTGGTGGTGGGCAACTATTGAATTCGGGCAGCGACGCGGGAACGACATGCCCGCGCCTTGGTGGAGTGCTCCAGTGCTCCATTTTCGCTTGCCCGGAACGGGGGGCGGCATCGTTCCCGCCCCCCGTTTCTCTTGGAGATGTTATGGACTTCGCAACAGGGGTACAAAACTTTAGAGATGGGCAGCGGGAACGCTCACAGGCGATTGACGCCCGCCCCCTGGTACAGCGTGAGTGCATCTGTCCGAATCATCACAACCCCGTCAACGGCATTGTCGTATCGTCACCGGCCTGTTTAGAACATGGGTTGCGTTGCCCCTACGTTGTGCATGACGGGCGGGCTGGTTTGGATGTGATTTGGGAAGAGCAAGCATAGGCCATCCACAGGCGATGCTTGCGATTCATTGGGATACGAATAACCATCAAACACAACAAATAGAAAGGTTTACCAAAATGGACAACGTAGAGCAGAGCAATCAGGCAAGCAATCAGGCACAGGGCCAGCAGACGGCGGAAGGTTTCAACCGGACGCGCAATACACCGATGGCAACCATCCCCCCGCAAGTGATCCGGGGCAACGTCCCAACCTTTGACACAGCGACGATTGCTCCCACAACCGGGCCGTGCGCGAAAACGGAGTCGTAGGTGGGGGCCGGAGTGCGACCGCATCCGCTCACCGGCTTTTGGTCCATATGCGGCGGGTGGAATTTAATTTGCTTTTGGGAAAGAGGATAGATGATGCCTCAACTTTTGGCTTTGTGCATCGTAGCTGTAGCTGGCGCTGTAGTGGCGCTCTTCATCGTTCGGCAACGTAAGATAGTCGAATTCGATCTCAACATCGAACCTGATGTCTTCCCTAGGCCAGTTGCAGCTCTCCTCAATGCAATAGGTATCCGAATACTTCTCACGCGTCCCCAGAAAATCCCGGTAGATTGGGCGGTTAAAATACAGCGCGCCATCACCGGTAAGCAGTTTCCAGTGACCGTGCAAAGCGGAAGCCGCAAGCTCACCTTCGTTATAGATTGTCGCGGTCAAGAACAAAGTGGGGTAGTACACGTTGGGGTCGTCCTGCCGAAAGATAACGTCAACGGAGCATCCGATTCGAGGTGTTGCCTTGGTGACGTTGAGGGTATGAGTCCGCCTCATCACGAAAACTCCAAGCAGGGTTGCACCCACGCCTAGAAGAGTACCTAGGAGCCCGGCTAGCGCAATCCATTCACCCGCAGAGTTTCCCATAGGCAAACAAGCATAACCCCCAACAATCGTCCCAGGCCGCCCGCAGGTTGCCGCAACACTTCGGCTTTTCTGTGCCCTGCTGACTGTGCCCATTATTGTGCCCCCTCAGAATGGAAAATGGGGGTAAACGACAGTAACGGAGTCACCATAAAATGTGGCCGTAAGTCATTGATGATAGTA
>Ga0181535_10006282_pt1 | contig 12363 bp, 6 predicted proteins | sample PEATcosm2014_Bin_44_FD_119774 | JGI IMG/M metagenome (GOLD analysis project Ga0181535, IMG submission 119774) | Peatland microbial communities from MTU Mesocosm Facility, Houghton, MI, USA - PEATcosm2014_Bin17_30_metaG | ecosystem: Environmental > Terrestrial > Soil > Wetlands > Peat | place...
ACTTGGAGGGCCGATGGCCATTGGCGTATGGGGCGCATGAATCGTGCCAGAGGGGCCATCTCCCCGATTTGGCGCCGGTCCAGGAATCCTGCTCTGGAAGCGAGCCAGGGTGCCGTCGGCGCGGAGTGAGAAGGAGCGTCCGTCGCCGGTGCTCACGGTAACGCCGTGGCTACTATTGAAAACTCCCCCCTCGGGAATCGGCATGTTGTTTACGCCGCTCAGCCTCGAGCGTTGAGCATTCACCTGGTGCAAAACAGCTTGAGCCTCTGCTGAATCCTGATCCATCGGCCGGCTCACCAGACTGGAACTCGTCGAAGCGGAAACGTACCCATCCCCGGTGCTGCGCACCCCGCGAGGTCCATGGCTTATGCCGCTCGAGACACCATCGCCTCTCCAGGGCATAGCAGTAGTGCGAGGGTCATCGCTCGTGCCGCTGGAAGACCCGTTGCGTCCCGGCGGTCTGGGCGAATTGCCGTTTCGAACATTACTCCTGGTCGTGTTGCCTTCTCCACTCGCAGTCGCCGCGCCGGAACCCATGGTTTCACGAGGAGTCTCCTCATCCGGCTGTTCGAGCTCCCGGTCGGCACTTTGCTTCGGCTCGACGGTGGATTCCCGTGAGGTTGCGGGATGAGTCTCGGGCGCCGTTTCGTGCGCTGGAGAAGCCGTCTCGGCAGCTTTGTGCGTAGGACCCGCGCTGGTATGGGTAGCAACAGGTCTTCTCTCGTGCTCCGGCTTGCTGCTCTGCGCCCGCACCATCCAGCAGGTCAACGACGACGAAAGAAGGAAAAAAACAAGAAAAAACCGCGGATGCTTTGTCAAAAGCCCAGGCATAAAGTACCACCATCCAGGTCTGGCAGGTCCAGAAGATTGCGTGGCGATGATTGTTGAGGTCTTGCTGAATTATAGACGCAGCGATTGAGCGCTCGCGATCCCGAAAGACTTACTCCTCCTCCTTTAGAGCTTTTCGCCTATAGACATAAAGTGATTCTCTGGCAACCTGAAGATCACCGGTCCTCGCCAGAAAAGATAGCGCCGGAGAAAATAGGTAGCGCCGGCCTCCTGGCCGGCTGTAGCGTGGACCTCCCGGTCCACGCTCACTCTGCGCCTTCGGCAGGACTACTTTAGCAATTTACCCGAACGGCAAATCCACTCTCAGAACGTGTACCTGAAGCTCACCTGAATCTGCCGCGGCGGCTTATTGCCGTAGAAGTTCGCGGAAGTAATGGCGCCATAGTTTAACGTCGGACAAAGCTGGCCGTCGGACGGTCCGCAGGCAGTCGTGTCCAACTGATGGTTCGGCACGTCGAAGTTAGGATGGTTCAGCAAGTTGAAGACATCCCCTCTGAACTGCACCTGCTGCCTTTCAGGGCGAAGGTGGAAGTTCTTTGACAGCCCTAAATCCAAGTCCGTGAAGCCCGGCCCGATCAGTGCATTGCGTCCCTCGGTCCCGAAATCAGGCCCAAAAGGTTCCTCGGCGGGTTCGGCGAAGGCGCACTCGTTAAACCAGTTCTCCACCGTCCTGATCTGCGTTGGCGCCTGGCAGGTTGGATTCGCCGCAACAGGTCCGGCCTTGTTTGGATCGCCGATCTCGTCCGGGCGCTCCGGGTTGCCGAAGGCTGCGGCGGATGCGGCGGGCGCGCCCGGAAGAACTACGGTAAAAGGCGAGCCCGTCTGCACTGAAAAAATGCCTCCCAGTTGCCAGTCGTCCAGCAGTTCTTTGCTCCAGGCGTAGCCCTGGGCATGCAGACGACTGAATGGAAGGTCGTAGACAGAACTCACTGAGAGACGCTGCGTTGCGTTAAAGTCTGAGGGGCCGCGATTGCTGTGGAGATTCTGCGAGTCCTGCGGTAGCCCCGAGCCTACACTTCCGCCGAAGATGGAGGAGATATCGTCAATGGATCTGGACCAGGTATACGCAGCCAGGAAGGCCAGACCGTGACTCAACCGTTTCTCTGAGCGGAGCTGCAAGGAGTGATAGGTGCTGGCAGCCTCCGATTCAATATAAAGCACGGAGGAAAACTGACCGTACGGAGGGCCGGTGAAGGGATTTGTCTGGTTCTGATCGATCACGTTCGACAGGTGCGTGCCCTTCGATCCCACATAAGCCACATCGACCATCCAGTTGGCAGCCACCTCGTATTGCAGGTCGGCGTTCCACTGTTGCATATATCCGTCGCGGAAATGGGGATCGATCATGTTGCCCTGCTCCACGCCGGATTCTTGACCGGTTTGGCTGAGGATGTCCGATACGTTGCATAGGAAGCCGGGACATGTCGGAGCCTGGAAATAGGCGGCCAGTGTATAGAAGGGTGGGTTGATGCGGGGAAGAATGTTGACCTGTGAGATGGCCACATCGTAGAAGATGCCGTAAGCGGAGCGCACCACCCACCTCTCCGACTTCATGGGCCGCCAGGCGATTCCAACCCGAGGCGCAAAATCCCTGCGGGTGGGATAGTAAGTCGCACGAGGAATTCCATTGGTCCCCGCCACGGTGAACTCAGGCGAGAGAGCGCAGGGTTCGGGACAGGGAATCAGGTCGGGAACGCTGAACTCATTGTGCGCTTCCACCGCCGGGCTGTTGTATTCGTAGCGCAGACCCACGTTGAGCAAAAAGCGCGGGATAACGTGCACATCATCCTGAATGTAAGCGTTGAAGCCATGACCATGCAGATCGTTCAACGTGCTGCCGCTAACCGCCAAAGCGTAATCGGGAACCGCGGCCAGCACCTGCGCTAATGAACAGCTCACAGGGTCCATTGGGGGCAGGCCTGTGCAGGTTGTGCTTGTGCCGTCGCTGAGGGCTCCGGCCGCTGTCTCGCCCAGGAAGAACCAATCTCCACGGGCCAGAAAGTCCAGGTAGTCCCCGATCTGTAGGCGGCGGAAGCCACCCCCCATCTTGAACTGGTTCTCGCCCACCGTCCATGCAACGTTATCGGAGATTTGATAAGTGTTGTCGCGGCGCTCCTGTGGGTAGTTGATCGGCTCGCCAATGCCGTCGAAGGAGATCACATTGATGTTGGGAGCGCCCAGGTCTACCGGGTTGGTCAGGATATCGGGAAAACCAAGTTGCGTTTCGATGTTCTGGCCATGACTCTGCTGCAGTACCGTCGAGCGCATGCGCGTGTAGCCCAGTCGGAACTCATTCACTACGCTGGACCGAATCACGCGGGTCCAGTCGATTCCGGTGCTCTGGCCCAGATTCATCGTATAGCTCCCATAACCGGGTAGCGAGGTGAATGCGTTGACCAGATCGTAAGGAGAGAAGCGGTTATCCTGTGTCAGCGAATAGTGAATTGACAGCCTGTCGTTCTTGTTCGCCTGCTCGTCCACCTTGGCCGTAACATAATTCACTGACTCGTCGATGACCGGGGCGGCAAGGAAGGTATTGGAGTTGGTCAGATCCGAACCGACGTTGGCGGCCGGGTAAAGAGCCTCTACATTCGAACCCGTCCCGCAGGACGGATTGAACGGGCACCCGAAAAGCAACTCCGCCAACTCCGTAGCCGATGTCCATTGGTTCACAGAAGGAACGGTAGCTTCTCTGGTCTGCGCCTGGCGCAACCGCAGTTGCTCATCGGAGATAAAGAAGAATGTCTTGTCCCTGAGAATGGGCCCACCCAAGGTTCCTCCGAACTGGTTGCGATCGAGGCGCGGAATCGGTCCGCATGTGCCCGGCTCAGAAGTTGCGGTGCAGTCGGGAAAATCGAAGTAGTTCTTGGCGTCCATCGTCCGGTTGCGGACGAACTCGAAGACCCCGCCGTGAAAGTTGTTTGTGCCGCTTTTCAGCACGATATTGATCTGGGCGCCGCTTGCCCCCCCGAACTCGGCCGAGTAATCACCCGACTGCACCTTGAATTCCTCGATCGCGTCGATCGAAGGAAGAGCGGCATACTGGTTGAGGTAAGTATCGTTGTTCTCTACTCCATCCAGCAGAAAGTTGTTAGCCTGTTCCCGAGCGCCGTTCACGTTGATGGCCCCGCCTTCGGTCGAGTTCTCAGAGCCTTGCGCCGCCAATTCACTCCCCGGCGCAAGCAAAGTAAACGACAGAAAATTGCGTTGGTTCAGCGGAAGATTCTCCACCAGCCGGTTGTTCACCACCTGTCCCAGCGTAGACGTGTCGGTTTGCACAATAGGGGGCGTATCGGTGACCGTTACTTCTTCGGTCGCGGCGCCTACAACCATGGCAAAATCCACGCGCACCGTCTGGTCCACATTCAGGTTCACGCCGTGGATTACGCTGCGGCGAAATCCCGCGCTCTCAACAGAGACGCGGTAGAGCCCCGGCGGTAGCAGTGCGACAGTGTAGTCGCCGTCGCCGTTGCTATTTGCCTCGCGGCGCGCGTTGGTATCCTCGTTCTGCACAATAATTCGTGCCTTCGAGAGAACGGCGCCCTTGGGATCGCTGATGGTGCCAGTGATGGTTCCGGTCGGACCGCTTGCTAAGAGTGGGAGCGTACAGGCAAACACAAACACAAAGGCAAAGTGAGACCAGCGTGTGGTCATTAAGTCCTCCAGGCGGTTCATCTTTTCGATTAGGGGCGACTGGTTGACGAGTTAACCCATCAGATTCGACGGGAGTTCCTAATAATTGTCAAACATCGTAACACTAATTTCTTTCATATGTGCAGAATCTTGCATGGTTTCCGGTACTATGGACCGCATAAGTTAAGCAAATCGTGGTCTAAGCGGAATTCCCATTTTGGATGAGATCCCCCGAGTTCATTCATTTGCCAGCGAAATGGTCAGTTTTTGTCGCCAGGGTGGCATGCCTCAGTACCCCATTGCAACGAACGAAGTCATGCGGTCAGTACCTCCATCCCCAAAAACTCCTCAAATACAAAATTCGAAAGCAACCTTCCTTGAGCAGTCAGTCGAACCGTCTTCCCATCGGAACTCAACAGCCCGTCCACCTTGAGCCGCCCCACCACCTCCATCGCCCGCCCCACGGCAACCCTGCCAAATTCACGCTCCACCGCGGCCACATCCACTCCCGCATTCATCCGCAGCCCCAGAAACCACGCCTCCTCGTGCTGCCGTTCCAGCGAGAGCCAACTGCTCTCCACCGCTCCCTTCCCCGCAAGATAACTACTCAGATCATCGGTAGTCGTCGACCGCATCAACGAGCGATCCGCTCCTTGCAATGCAGATGAAGCATCCAACCCCAGCCCCAGGTAAGGCCTCCGCTGCCAATACCTCAAATTGTGCCGCGATTCAAACCCCGTCCTGCTGAAATTCGAAATCTCATACTGCCCCAACCCCGCCTGTCCCAGCCTCTCGATCGCTATCGCATACATTTCTGCAATCGCATCGTCCTCAGGAACCATTCCGGCGAAGTACCGCGCCCCGCCGCCCAAAACCTCGCGCCCCAGCCGGGAATCCTCGTCCACCTCCAGCATGTAAACACTGGCGTGAGCAACGACCGACTCCACCAGCGTCGCCAGCGACTCCTCCCACGACGTGAACGTCTGCCCCGCCAGCCCCGCGATCAGGTCCACATTCAGGTTCGTGATTCCCGCCCCGCGCAGCCGCCGCATATCCTCCTCGACTGTCGCCCGGTTATGCAGCCGCCCGCTCACCGCCGCCTCTCGGTCGATAAACGACTGTACCCCCAGGCTCACGCGATTCACACCCGCGGCCACCATCGCCGCGAGCGTCTCTTCCACAATCTGTCCCGGCGCGCATTCCACGGTAATCTCCGCGTCCGGCTCAAAATCAAACTCAGCCCGCATCTCCCCGAACAACCGCCCCAACAACTCCGGCGCAAGCAAACTTGGCGTTCCCCCGCCCAGGTAAACCGTATCCACGAGTCGCGGCAGCTCCACGCCCATCCGCCCCGCCCAATCCCCAGTCCCCCTCAGATCCTCGATAACCCGTTCCACATAGCGCCCATGTTCACTCGCCGGGTAGACCCCCGAAGCAAAGTTGCAGTAAGTACACTTCGATCGGCAAAACGGAATCGAAATATAAATACCCAACGCGTCGCTGTGAAAACCAGCCATAACAAAGATTCTTTCACCTGCCACCGCAAAATACTCGCCTATCGAACCAAACACCCATTCCCTAGTCCCTAGTCCCTGACCCTGATCTCTGATCCCTGACCCCTGTTATGCAATCATTAAACCAAGGAGATTCCCCGCTTGAAAGTATGGCCAATCCTGGGTATCGGCTTGATGCAGACCCTCCTGTTACTGGCCCACTGGTTCATCTTTCATACCTTGGTAGTTTTTTACGGCGATCTCACTCTGTCTCAAACTCTGGCGCTCGGTGCCACACTCTTCCTGCTGGCCTTCAGCTTCATCGCCGCCGCCCTCCTCGGCTATTCCTCTTCCAGCTTGCCGGTCCGTCTCATCTACACGTTCGCCGCCATCTGGCTCGGCTTCCTCAACTACTTCTTCTTCGCCGCCTGCTTCTGCTGGCTGGTCGATCTGGCACTACTGTTTTCCCCGCTCGCCCCGTCCCTGCCGCAATACCGCCCCCTTATCGCCGGTATCTTCTTTTCTCTGGCAATTCTCACCGGCATTTACGGTCTGCTTAATGCCCGCTGGGTCCGCATTCGCCGCGTGACCGTTCAGCTGCCCAACCTTCCCCCCTCCTGGTGCGGCCGCACGGCCCTCCTGATCAGCGACCTGCACCTGGGCAACATCAACGGCCCCGGTTTCTGCCGTCGCATAGTAGCCCTCGCTGCTCGACTCCAACCCGATATTGTCTTCCTTCCGGCGATCTTTTCGACGGCGTCCATGCCGACCCCTCCCGCCTCATCGCTCCCTTCAAAGATCTCTCTCCTCCCTACGGCACCTTCTTCACTGCCGGCAATCACGAGGAGTACGGTGGTGAAACGAACTTCACCCATGCGCTCATCCAAGCCGGTATCCGCGTCCTGATCAACGAAAAGATAAACGTCGACGGCCTCCAGATCCTCGGCATTCCCTACGCCGACTCCCACTCCCCCATCCATCTTCGCGCCAATCTTGAGGCCCTCTTCCCTGACCCCGCCCTGGCCAGCATCCTGCTCAACCACGCTCCCCATCGCCTGCCTATCGTCGAGCAGGCCGGCATCAGCCTCCAGCTCTCCGGCCACACTCACGGCGGCCAACTTATCCCCTTCACCTGGTTCACCCGCAGCGCCTTCGGAAAGTTTACCTACGGGTTGCATCGCTTCGGCTCTCTCCAGGTCTACACCTCCAGCGGCGCCGGAACCTGGGGCCCTCCCATGCGCGTCGGCACCCACCCCGAAATCGTCCTGCTCCAGTTCGAGTAGTAAAGTGGAGAAGGTAATCCTTGGCACGGATCTTCGCTGGCCCGATTACCCGATAAAGTAGTACCCAAAAGGAGTCCACGTGCGCACGTTCCGAAATTTCAGCTTTCTCTTTCCATCTCTAATCTGTCTGGCCATCCTCGGCCAGAGCACCCGCACCCACGCCCAGTCCGCCGCAAACAGTGCTTTGCCGCCCCCGCCCCACGCCAAGGAGATCCATCTCAAACACGTCCTGGTCATCGCTCAAACCAAAGGCTGGGAGCACGACTCCATCCCCGCGTGCATGGTTGCCGTTTACAACATGGGCAAAGAGAGCGGCCTGTGGGATACCACCCTGCGAACTGATACCAAGCTACTCACCAAAAAAGAACTCAAAGCCAACGCCAAAAATCTCGCCTACTTTGACCTGCTCGTCTTCTGCAGCACCACCGGCGAACTGGACCTCGACGACGGCCAGAAGCAGGACATGCTCTCCTTCGTCCACGACGACGGCAAGGGCTTTGTCGGAATTCACGCCGCGCTCGATACGAACTACACCTGGCCCGAATACGGCGAGATGATCGGCGGCTGGTTCAACGACCATCCCTTTGGAACCTTCAACGCGCCCATCATCAATGAAGACCCGTCGTTCCCCGCCGTCCGCCACTTCCCCGCCGCCTTCGTCAAATACGACGAAATTTATCAGGCCAAATCCTGGTCCCGCGACAAAGTCAACGTGCTCCTCTCGCTCGATCCATCCAAGCTCGACTACAACAATCACCGCATCCACCGCGACGATCACGACTTTGCAGTCGCATGGAGCAAGCTCTACGGCAATGGCCGCGTCTTTTACTCCACGCTCGGCCACACTGAAGAGTCCTGGGACGATCCCGACATCAAAACAATGTACTTCGAAGCCATCAAGTGGGCCCTCCGCATGACCGAAGGAAGCACAACCCCACACCCGCGCCCGGCTGCTCCCGCTCTAACCCGTTGACCCACTGGCCGTTCAAGATTAATTCTGGGTGCCCCAGGTCTCGCTTTTGAGACCTGGGAGAGCTAGAGGCTAGAAGTTAGGGTCTCTTGAACTTACCGCTCGCATAAAATTACCCTCCTGGGCAACCAATTCCCACCCGCGGGAAGTTGGCGCCCAGTTTTCAGAGGCAATCGGAGATTGAAGGTCCCGATTACCGAAATCTGTTAACTTCAAAATTGAGCATGAACATCTTGCACCGAGAATTACGAAGGAGATTTCTTCCCCCCGGCGCCTTTGCGCTTTGCACCCTGGCCCTGGCCGTCAGTCCGTTCGCAGCGCAACAGCCAGCTGCTTCGCCGCAAGCAACAACCGCACTCCAGCAAACTCCATCACAACCGCCTCCCCCCATTCCGCAGCAACCCGGCATCAGCGAACAAGTCCACACCGGCACCACCAGCGGTCTCGACATCGATGCCCGCCTCCAGAACCTGCTCGTCGATCACCAGTACCTGCGCATCCAGTCCCAACTCGACCAGTTGCCGCCCCACCAGGCCCAGCTCTACCGCGGCATTCTGGCCAATCGCTCCAACGACCTCAAGCAATCTATCCAACTACTAGAACCACTCGTCGATCAGGTCGCAGCCAGCGGTGATAAAGCCAAAGAAAAACTCGTCCGCAAATCCCTCGCCGAGGACTACCTCCGCGAGGGCGATTGGTCCAAAGCCGCCAAAGCCTATCAGGCACTTGACCTCCGGCTCCAGGGCCATCTCACCGCCGACGAGCAGGATGAGATCGAGATGCCGCGCAAACTCTCCCTTCTCGCTGCGGCCGATCTCTCCCGTCCCGCAATGACCGTCGATCCCGCTGACCCCTTCGTGCTCCAGGCCGCCCGCAACCCGCTCGGCCTCACCGATATTCCCGTCTACGTCGATGCCCGCCCGCACAGTTGGATGCTCGACCCCACCTCGCCCTTCAATCTCATCTCCCGCTCGCTCGCCAAAGAAGCTGGCCTCAAAGTCTCCGAACTCTCCACCACCATCCGCTCCCTCACCGGCCGTCCCATCGAAATGTACGTCACCATCATTCCCCGCTTCACCATTGGCGGACTCATCACCTTCCGCAACATGACTGCCTTCGTCTATAACGACGCCGACTATTCCTTTCCTCAACTCCGCTACCAGGTCCAGGGAGTCCTCGGCTACCCGGCGCTCTCAGCCCTCGGCAGCCTCACCATCACCAACGAGGATATGATCGAGGTCCGCCCCGCCAAACAGCCGCAACCGGCAACCAAATCTCTCGAAGCTCAGAAAATCGTTAAGGAAGATCTTCCCGCACCCGGCGGGTCCTTCTATCTCGATGGCGAGAGGATCATTGTTGCTCTGGGCAATCCGGCGCCCACCGATCCACCAACCAGCGATAAACCTTCGCAGAAGACCATAGACGAGCGCATGTTTGTGATTGATGCGGGCGGCCAGCAGACCTACCTCACCTCACGCTACTACGACGAGCACGCCGCCGAATTTGCCGGTCAGAAGATGCAGTTATTCACCCTCCCCGGCCTTCAGTCCGCCACTCCCCAACCCGCCTTCGTAGCCGAAACCATCCCGCTAACCGTAGGTCCCGCAACCGTCCCCATCCACTTCATCCAGGTCCTCACCCAGCCGCTAGGTTCCGTCGCTCTCGACGATGTATACGGCGTCCTCGGCATCGATGCCCTCGACCAGCTGCAAGCCTACACATTCGACTACCGAACCATGCGCTTCAGCGTAAAGCCGGAATAGTTATGAGAGGCTGTTTCATAGCCTGGCCTTGAAAGGGCACGGCTTCAGCCGTGCCGCTGGCAACCGGCAAAAACGCTGGCTTTAGCCTCTGAGGGAATGCCCGCGGCTCATCTAACCGGTTATGAAACAGCTTCTAGTTATCGGTAATCCGTTGCCAGTTGTCAGCTATAAGTTACAGGTAACTAATATGAGTAATTAACTTTTAGCCATCAATTGATAAAACTATACTCCGTTAATCATCCGGCAACTTGCCAACGCGCCAACGCCGCGTGAGCGGCGCTAACTCGCCGCTTTCTTCTTTTTCCCATCGCGCTCTTTCTCAACCCGCATCTGCCCCGCCTGCCCGAACCAAAACATCGTCAGCCCGAAGACCGCCATCACCAGCCCCCACCATAAATTCACATTGATCCCCAAACTCTTCGCGTAGAGCGCCACATTGCCGTCGGACTTCAATCCAAACGCAGTAAGAATCGCCCCAACCAGCGCAAACATCAACCCAATCGGAATCCGCAAATCCAAATCCATTTTCTTCACTCCTCAATAAAAGAAAATATTCAGCGCAATCACCGCCAGCAGGATCGCCGCCGCCAACGCCTCCGGCCGTTTCCACCACACCAGCTTCGCGCTCTCCGGCTTCGGCGTCAGCGAGTGAACCAGCCCCACCAGTTCCGCATCCGGTCGCGGCTTGGTGCAGTAACTCACTCCCACCGTCACAATAAAATTTACCCAGAAAGCAAAGATCGCTGTCCAGAAATTCTGCGCCATATCGCTCGGATAGTGATGCAGCACCGCGATCCATCCCCCGTGAATCCCGCTCCGCGCCTCAATGGGCAACGTCAGCCCGTGATGCAGCATCGCCGCCGCAGTCCCCGCAATCAGCCCACTGAAAGCCCCGTGCCCAGTAGCCCGCTTCCAAAACATGCCCAGCAGAAACGTCGCAAACAGCGGCGCATTCACAAAGCTGAAAACCAGTTGCAGCGTATCCATAATATTGTTGAAGTTGATCGCCGCGTACGCCGTCCCAATCGACAGCAAAATCCCGCCCACCGTCGCGAATCGCCCCACCGTCATATAGTGCCGGTCGCTGCCTTTTTTGTAGATATAAGACTGGTAAAGATCGTAAGTAAACACCGCGTTGAACGCCGTAACATTGCCGGCCATCCCGCTCATAAAGCTGGCCACCAGCGCCGTCAATCCCAGTCCCAGAATCCCCGTCGGGAAAAAATGCAGCAGCATATTCGGAGTGGCCATATCGTAGTCCAGCAGCGGCTCGCCGCTGGCCGTCAGCATCGGCTTGCCGGTCACCGGATTCAGCTTCGCCGGAACCAGTCCCCGTCCCTGCTCCACCTGCGGTGGAACCACATTGATCTCATGGATGATGGCCCCGTTCTCAACCCGCGTAACAGTCGTCGAGTGCGGCGTCGGCAGCCCAATCGCCAGTATCCCCGGCACTACCACCAAAAACGGAAAAAGCATCTTCGGAATTGCCGCAATCAGCGGAACCCTCCGCGCCGATTCCATATTCTTTGAAGCCATCGCCGTCTGGATCACCAGGAAATCCGTGCACCAGTATCCGTACGCCAGCACAAATCCCAGCCCCATCCCGAGGCCAATGATCTCCACTCCCATGGGGTTAGTGCTCGCGTGCGCCACACCTTTCCACTCGTGCATATATGCCGCCGGCACCGCTGCCTTCAGCCCGCTCCATCCGCCCACGTTTCTCAGTCCCAGCAGCACCAGCGGCAAGAACCCGGCGATGATAAGAAAAAACTGCAGCACCTCGTTATAAATCGCACTGGCCAATCCGCCCATAAAAATGTAAGCCAGCACAATCGCCGCCGACAGCACGATGGAAAAAGTGAAAATCCCCTCTGGCGCCCATCCCTGCGCGCGAAACAGTCCGTCAAACACATGCAGCGTCTGCATCAGCCGCGCCATTGCGTACATCGAAATCCCGGAACTGAACACCGTCATAACCGCAAACGTGCAGGCATTCAGTGCGCGCGTCTTCTCGTCGAAGCGCAACCGCAAAAACTCGGGCACCGACCGCGCCTTCGACCCGTAGTAAAACGGCATCATGAAAATGCCCACAAAAATCATCGCCGTGATGGCGCCGATGCCGTAAAACTGCGCCGTCTCCAGCCCGTACTTGGCGCCCGAGGCACCCATGCCGATCACTTCCTGCGCCCCCAGGTTCGCGCTTAAAAACGCGAGCCCGCAGATCCACGCCGGCAGCGCCCGCCCAGCCTGCAAAAAATCCTTGCTCGTCTTCATCTTCGGCTTCAGCGCAAACCCAATGCCCACCACAAACCCGAAGTAAAGCAGCATGATCAGCCAGTCAACGGCGGTAAGTTTAGCCACAAATGGCTCCT
>Ga0181535_10006283_pt1 | contig 12362 bp, 12 predicted proteins | sample PEATcosm2014_Bin_44_FD_119774 | JGI IMG/M metagenome (GOLD analysis project Ga0181535, IMG submission 119774) | Peatland microbial communities from MTU Mesocosm Facility, Houghton, MI, USA - PEATcosm2014_Bin17_30_metaG | ecosystem: Environmental > Terrestrial > Soil > Wetlands > Peat | place...
CAACCCGCCGCGTGCACAGGGCAAATCAAACTATACGGTAAAGAAGCTGATCGTTCACGCCTTGAACACGGTTACCGGTTTCTCCGTTCTCCCCCTGCAATTGGCCAGTTTGCTGGGATTCGGGTTTTCATTCTTCGGGCTCTGCATTCTCACTTACGTTCTGGGCCGCTATGTCATCCATGGTGAGAAAGTCGCGGGGTTCCCGTTTCTGGCGTCGTCTCTTGCCATCTTTTCCGGCGTGCAACTCTTTTCGATCGGGATCATCGGTGAGTACCTCGCGCGAATGCACTTTCGTCTTCTCGACAGGCCCAGCTACGTGATTCGCTCGGTTCGCGAGAAAGCACCCGGGACGGTGCCACAGGCTCCGGAGGGGAAATCGGATGTGTGCAACTGAGCGGCAACATGCAATCGATGGAGAGCAGCCGGCGAGCACGCCCCTCGCCGCGGCAAAGACCGCCGGCGCCACTGTGCCCCTCTCACAACAGGCGGGGTAGAAGTTCTCCGGCCGGTCCGCGCAGCGTGCAGTCGGCCATCCCGGAATACGGCGTGTCCTCAGTGTTGATCTCGATCACCTTCGCGCCGGCTTGTTTGGCATAGGGGAACAGGCCGGCGGCGGGGTGGACCAGGGCTGAGGTGCCGATGGCCAGCAGCACCTCCGCGCCCGAGACGGCGTGCCCAGCCTCCTTGATCATTCCCTCCGGCAGCGCCTCGCCGAACCACACTACGCCCGGACGCGCCAGCCCGCCACAACCGCAGTGGGGAGGCAGCTTGGGAAGAGGGGCTCGCCGGTCCGGCCAGTTGGCGCCGCAGGAGGTGCAGCGCATGCGCCACATATCGCCGTGCAGCTTAAGGATCTTACCGCTACCGGCGCGGTCGTGCAGGCCGTCCACGTTTTGGGTGATTAAGGTGAAGCCGGCAATACGGATTTCCAGTTTGACCAGGGCGTGATGCGCTGCGTTCGGCTGCGCCGGCGCCACCAGCTCGCGGCGCCAGTTGTACCACTCCCACACCAGGCGCGGGTCTCGTGCAAAGGCTTCCGGCGTGGCCAGGTCTTCAGGCTTGTGATCCTTCCACAATCCGTCCGGGCCGCGGAACGTGGGTACGCCGCTTTCCGCGGAGATGCCGGCCCCGGTCAGCACCGCCAGCGACGCCGCGTGCGCCAGCCAGTCACGCGCCCGCTCGAAGTTGGGTGCGTTTGGCGATTCCAACTCCACGACGGCTGCCCAGCCTCCTAAGACAACGCGAGGGCCCGCACTGGGGCCCCCGGCTGTTGCTTGCGCAAGTTGGGCATGCCCTAAACTACAGTAACGTTTTCAGCCTGCAGCCCTTTTGGCCCCTGTTTTACTTCGAACTCGACCGCTGCGCCTTCATCAAGCGACTTATAGCCGTTCGACTGAATGGCGGAAAAATGAACGAACACGTCGTCACCGCTCGGTCGCTGGATGAATCCATAGCCTTTGGCGGCATTAAACCACTTCACAACACCTTTTTCCTTCACTACACTTCTCCTCATTCATTGTTCGTCGTGCTCTTGGGGGGTCCTGAGGCAAGGAAAGCAGACTTTCGAGGCTTGCTAAGAACATTTCCAGGCGACGGCCAACAACCATATCTACTGCAATCTACTGCGTAAGGTATTCTCTCAGATGGCTCCCTTATGGTCAAGCGGAAGCGTTATCTAAACAGCGAATCCGAGCTGACGAACCAACTGCGGCGGCTGGCCCCTATACCGCGCGGATCGGGCGTGGTCCTGGGAATTGGCGACGATTGCGCCATTTTCAGCCTGCCGGACAGCCCGCAAGACCTGCTTTTCACCACGGACATGCTGGTGGAAGGCACCCATTTCCAGCGCGTAACGCACACTTCCGGCCAGATTGGCTGGAAAGCCCTGGCGCGCGGTTTGAGCGACATTGCCGCCATGGGCGGCGAACCGCGATTCTGCCTGGTCTCGCTCGCGCTCGCGCCCTGGTGCGACGCGGTCTGGGTGAAGGGGTTCTTCCGCGGTCTTCTGCTCCTGGCCGGCCGCACCGGCACGGTCCTGGCCGGAGGCGACCTCTCCCACGGCAAACAGGTAGCTTGCGATGTAACCGCGTGCGGCGCCGTCCCCCGCGGCCGGGCGCTGCGGCGGGATGGCGCCCGCGCCGGGGACGCTATCTACGTCTCAGGCTCACTGGGAGGGTCGGCGCTGGGGCTGGCGACAGGCCGGGGCCAGGCGTGGCGGCGCCACTTGCGGCCGGAACCGCGGCTGGCGCTGGCCCGGTTCCTGCGCGAAACCGTGCGCGCCACGTCGGCTATGGATTTGAGTGACGGCCTATCCCTCGATTTGGCCCGCCTGTGCAAGGCTTCCGGCCTGGGTGCCGAAATTGGCCAGCCGCCAGTCTGGAAAGGCGCCACGCTGCTGCAGGCTCTGCACGGAGGCGAAGACTACGAGTTGCTCTTCACTGCGCCGCCGCGGCAGCGCGTGCCGGCGGCCTTTGAAGACGTACCGCTCACGCGCATCGGCGTGATGCGGCGGCAAAACCCGGGCGAAGTGACGATAGCGGGCAAGCCGCTCGCCGCGCTCGGCTACGACCACTTCCGGGCAGGGTAGACTAAGGGTCTGTCCGAAAATATACTTCGATCGCCGCCTGCAGCTTTCTCAAGGCCGCGGCTCCTATGTGAGTCAGAGCCGCGAGCGTAAGGGAGTGGTGGTGGCGACGATAGCGCGACATACCAGGAAAGAACGAACCATGCGAACAAGCACACCGCTAGCAATTGCGATGATGGCGCTGGCCCCAACCTGGGCGGCGGCCGAGGTCGTCGACTCCTCCGCTAACGGTTTCACGGTTAAGCTGTCCGTCACCATTCAAGCGCCGCCGCCGGACGTGTACGCACGCCTGCTTCACAACGTTGGTGACTGGTGGAACTCCGCTCACACCTTCTCCGGCGATGCGCACAACCTGAGCATTGAAGAAAAGCCGATGGGCTGCTTCTGCGAAAAACTCCCCGGCGGCGGGAGCGTTCGCCATATGGAGGTGGTTTTCCTCGCGCCCGGAAAAACCCTCGGGCTCAGCGGCGGTCTCGGGCCGCTACAAACCGTGGCGGCGGCCGGCAGCATGCGGTTCCAAATTTCGCCGGCCGAAGGCGGCTCGAAGCTGGAGGTGACCTACGCTGTCGGCGGCTATCTGAAGGCCGGGCTTGACACCTGGGCCAAGCCGGTGGATTCCGTACTGCTGGAGCAGATCACGCGGCTCAAGAACTACACGGAGCATGGCGATCCTGCGCCCAAATAGTATGTCCCAATCTGCCACTACGCCGGCGCCGCCTTATTATGCCGTGATTTTTACTTCCCTTCGAACCGAGGGCGATCGCGGATACAGTGAGACGGCCGCTCGGATGGAGGACCTGGCTAGGGATATGCCGGGCTATCTCGGCATCGAAAGCGCGCGCAGCGCGGACGGGTTCGGCATCACGGTCTCCTACTGGGCAAGCGAAGCGGCGATCGCGGAGTGGAAGCGCCATTTGGAACACCAGGCCGCCCAGGCGCGCGGCAGGCAGGAGTGGTACGAGCACTACGAGATTCGCGTTGCCAAAGTGGAACGGGCCTACAGTGGCTCGGCGAGCTAGGCCGTGTCCTACCCGGCGCCGACCTATCTTCGAGAACTTGGGCCCTCGCAGTTGCCGGAGAACGCCAGGTTGCGCTATTCTAAAAGCTCAAACACTGAAGTAAGGATTTGACTTAGCACAGATGGCCAACACCTATTCCGCCCTCAAACGAGTGCGCCAGATGGAACGGCGCACCGAAATCAATCGCAAGAACAAGACTCGGCTCCGTCACCAGATCCGCGACATGCGGCGCGCCATCGCTGGGAAAGACGCGGCGGCGGCCGCGGCCCTGTTGCCAACCACGTTCTCCATCATTGACCGTTCGGCGAAGATCGGCATCATCAAGAAGAACACGGCAGCGCGCTACAAGAGCCATCTCCACAGCCGAGTCAAGGCGCTCTCCGCATAAGTAGTTCCGTGGCGCGTGCAATGCCCGCCAGGAATCACCTTTGCTGATGCGAAGAACACCGGCGGCAAGGACCGCCGGCGTTACAACACCCTGATAGTACCGGCCAAGGCAACCCGCGTCATCGAGCTTCGTTCCCGGTAGCGCCGGCGGTCTTGCTGCCGGTTCCTTTTTTCGCGCGCGCAGATCCGTTCACTGCGGCAAAGCGAAGCTATACAGCACTCCCGCGGTCGAGATCGCCACATACTGGCGGCCGTGCACGGCGTAACTCATCGGCGAAGACGTCACCTCGGCGCCTGTGCCAAAGTGCCAGAGTTGCTTCCCGGTGCGCGCGTCCAGCGCCAGGAAGTCTCCGTCTGCGGAGCCGCCGAACACCAATCCGCCGGCCGTTGCCAGTACACCGGCTTGCAGCGAGACGCTGGCGAACTCGTGCTTCCATCCGACCTTGCCGGTTTCCGGATCGATGGCTTCGACGCCCTGCGACTCTTTGCTTCCAGTGCTGGGGCCATCGAACGTGGCGCCGCCGCTGGCCCAGTATTGCTTGCCGCGCTCGAAGGTCGCGGGGCCGGAAGAGAACCAACTGCCTCCATCGTGATATGCCACGTACATCCAACCGGTGAGCGGGCTGTAAGAGGGCGCCTGAAAGTTGGTGCCGCCGATCAGCGCGGGATAAACCAGTACGCCTTTCTCCGTGGCGCGCCAACCCGGAGTGGTGATGGGACGGCCGGCCTTGTCCCAGCCGCTCGCCCAGGAAGTGCGCACGTAGGGAGTGGCCGCTAAGAACTTACCGGTAGCGCGGTCGAGAACGTAGAAAACACCGTTACGGTCGGCGTGCAACAGCAGCGCCCGGCGCTGCCCGTGCCACAGGCGATTCACCAGCACCAGGTCTTCGGTGGAATCCCAGTCGTGTGTGTCGTTGGGCGTGAACTGGTAATGCCATTTGCGCTGGCCTGTGGCTGCGTCCAGCGCCACTACCGAACAGGAAAACAGATTGTCGCCGCGGCGCACGTCGCCATTGATATCGGGCCCGGGATTGCCAACCGGCCAATAAATGGTATTGCGGTCGGGATCGTAGGTACCGGTCAGCCAGGTGGGAGACCCGCCGCGCTGCCAGCTATCGCCCTCCCAGCTATCGTTGCCGAATTCTCCCGGACCCGGCGCGGTATAGAAGCGCCAGAGCCGCTTGCCTGTCGCCGCATCGTACGCGTCGAGGAAGCCGCGCGCGCCATACTCGCCGCCGGCTACGCCGGTAATCACTTCGCCGCCGATCGCAAGCGGCGCCGACGTGATGCTGTAGCCCTCCATCGTGTCGGCCACCTGCGTCTCCCAAACCGGCTTGCCGGTGCGCGCATCGAGCGCCACCAGCGCGGCATCCAGGGTCGCGAAATAGACGTGCGTTCCCAGCACCGCGACACCGCGGTTCACGCGGTTGCTCTCGTAAGGATTTGTTTTCTTCTGCGTGCGCTGGTAGCTCCAGATGCGGCGGCCGGTCGCGGCGTCGACCGCCATCACCTCGCCCGGCGGCCGCGTAACGAACATGACGCCATCCACCACCACGGGAACCGCCTCGACGATCGAATCGCCAGGCAGTTGCAGCGCCCATTGCGCCTGGAGCAGGCGCACGTTCGCGGTCTGGACCTGGCCCAGCGGCGAATAATGGCGGCCCGAATAATCGCCCCAATACGTCAGCCAGTTTTGCGGCTCGGCCGCGGCGCGGCGCAGACGGTCGAAGGTCACTTCGGTAACCGGCGCGGGCCGGTTGTTGTCCGGGGCCGGAGGCGGCGCACCCAAACTCCGCAAGTACGAAACCAGTTGCCAGACCTCATCCGTGCTCAGTTGTGAAAAAGGCGGCATCTGGCTGCCGCGAATGCCGGTGCGGATGTTGACGAAGATCTCGCCATCGGCGCTGCCGCGGCGCAGAGTTCCGGTGAGGGCCGGCGCGCGGTCGCCGCGAGCTTCATCGCCATGGCAACCCTGGCATGTCTGGCGGAAAAGCGTGCGCCCGGCTGCCACGGCCGCGGCGTCGCCGGCCAGCGGGTTCTTTTGCGCCTCGGGTTTATCCTGTTGCGCGGCCACGTACATAACGCAAACGGCGACGGCCAGCGGTATCTTGAATCTCATTTCCCTCCGGCCAGCACGAACGCGTAAAGCGTATCGCCCGCGCCCACGATCAGGTACTGCCGGCCATCCAGCATCCAGGTAGAAGGCCCATTGCTCACGTTCTGCGGCAGAGTGAAGTGCCAGAGAATCTTGCCCGCCGCCGGATCGTACGCAATCAGGTTCTGAGCCAGGTCGCCCGTGAAGAGCAGTTTGCCGGCAGTGGTGAGAATGCCGGGGCCGGACGTGGCGAAACCGCCGCTGGGATAGGTGTGGCTCCAGCGAATGTCGCCGTTCCTGACGTCCAGCGCCTCCAACACCGCTTCGGTAGTCAGGATGCCGCCGCGGCCTCCATATCCTTCCGGTTTCGGGTCCGTATCGGTGACGTAGTTGATGCTGTAGCCGCGCGACGCGTTGACATAGAAAAGACCCGTGTCGGGATCGTAGCTGGGCGCGGGCCAGTTCGTCCCGCCGCCGGCCGGAATGTCGATCAGCGATCCGTCCACCTTCGGCTCCTTGGCGGGATCGGGGATGGGCTGCCCTTTCTCGTCCACGCCCTTCGACCAATTGACGCCGGTGAATCCTTTCGACACCAGGTTCTTGCCGTTGGTCCGGTCGAGCACGAAGAAATATCCGCAGCGAGCCGCCTGCGCGAGCAGCTTGCGCTGCCGGTGGTCGATTACCGCATCGAACAGCACCGGCGTTTCCACATTGTCCCAATCGTGCGTATCGTGCGGCGAGGCCTGAAACCACCAGGCGAGCTTACCCGTGTCCGGGTTGAGCGCGACAATCGACGCCGTCCAAAGATTGGCGCCTTTACGGCTCTGGCCCGCGTAAACCGGGTTCGCGTTGCCGGTTCCCCAATAGAGCAGGTTCAATTCCGGATCATAGGTTCCCGGCAGCCAAGTCATGCCGCCGCCGTGATCCATTGCGGCCTGGTCGGGCCATGTTTCCGAGCCGGGGTCGCCGGGTTTCTCCGGCTCCGTCCACCAGCGCCACTGCAGTTCGCCGGTTTCGGGATCGCGCGCTTCCAGGTAGCCGCGCACATCCATGGCATCGCCGCCGACACCGACCAGCACGTGATTCTTCACCACCATCGGCGCCATCGTGGTGAAGTATTGCAGCTTCTCGTCAGCGACTTTCTTGCGCCAGCGCTCCTTGCCGGTCGCGGCGTCGAGCGAGATAAACCAACCGTCCGGCCCCAGGAAATAGAGCCACTGGCCGTACATCCCGACGCCGCGATTGCCCACCAAGTGCCCGCCGTGATCCTCCCAGTCGTACTGCCAGATGGCCTCGCCAGTGCGCGCGTTCACAGCGAATACGTGGTCCGGGATGGTGAAGTAGAGGACGCCGTTTACCAGCAGCGGCGTGGATTTGATGACCGGGTTGCCCACACCGCGCAGTGGGCCAATCCCCCCGATGCGATACATCCAGGCCGGCGCCAGCAACCCAAGGCTGGAAGCGTCAATCTGGGCGAGCGGGCTGTACCGGCGGCCCGAATAGTCGCCGTTGTAGGTCGGCCAGGTTTCCGCAGGCGGGTCAAAGAGCCGCAGCGCCTTCGGGTCGAGGCCCTGCGCGGCCGCCAGCTGCGAAATCAGTGCCAGTGCAGCGAGTACGGGGATGGCACACCTGCCCATCAGCCGCTCCTTCATTTCAGGGTCACCAGGTATGCGGTCAGGTCGTGAATATCGGCATCCGTGTATTTGCCAAGCAACTGCCGGTGCGCAGCCAGTCGATCTTCGACAACCACGTGCACTCCGTTGCCGCGCGGCCACGAGCGGTAAACGCCGGACCCATCCACCAGCGACACCGTGAAGTCGTCTAGCCGCTTCGGCGTGCCTGAAAAAGTCTCGCCATTGGACAACGTGACTGTCACTTTGCGAATTCCGGTGCCGAACCCGGCCGGCCACAGGAAACGGTTCTGCAAGACATCTGGTTGATAGCGGCTGGCGACGTGCGCCAGGTCGCCGGTGGGCGAGTGGCAGTTCTGGCAGCCGCCAGCCGCATTGAAGTACGCCTCGCCCTTTCTTGCATCGCCGGTGACGACGTTCAGGGTGTGATAGGTGCCGCGGTTGGCGGCGAGTTCCACCTTCAAATGCACGAACTCCGCGATGTCGTGCACCTGATCGGCGGTGAGCGCAGAGAATGCCGGCATGCCTTTATCAGGGCGCCCTTTCAGCAGCACAGGCCCGATCAACTCGCCCTTTTCATCGTGCAGCACCAACGGCGAGCGCACCAGGTCGGGTCCGTCGGCGCCGGTGGCTTTCTCGCCATGGCAGAACGCGCAATTGGGCCCGTACAGCTTGCCGCCGCGGTCGGCTGCCGCAGCGTCCGGCGCAGCTCCCAGCCCGAGGAATTCGCGAATATTGCCTCGCCCCCCACGCCCGCCTGGTTGCGGAGGAGGCGGTTCCTGTGCGACCAGCGAGGTTCCGGCGGCGATCATCAGCGTAACCAGCAGAGGCTCGACCCGGATCCGCATGGATTCTGTCGCAGCGCCGCCGGCATTTACTGCCGCAACTTCTCGCATGCGCCACGCACTCGACAGGCTACTATCTTCACCGGACGGTTTGCAAGTTTGCACCGTGCCGGCTTATTTCTTGTCCGTTCCGTTCGCAGTGGAGATTGGGACGGCCGCCGGCTACGGAGCTTCGTGCCTTTAAGTGCGGCCGGGATAATCGGCACCACACTCCCACGGCTTACTTCGCCTTCCACTCGCGCGCGAGACGCTGCGCTTCGGCGATCTGTTGCGAGGTCATTTTCGCTGCCAAGGAATCCCGTTCCTGGAAGAATGCCCTTTGCTGGTCACCGCTGGATCCCAGGGCAGCGAGGCTGATCCACATGTGCGCCTGCACGTAGTCCTGCTGGACGCCGTTCCCGTCGGCATACAGTATGCCGAGGTTAAACTGGGCTTTCGCGTCCCCCCGCTCCGCAGCCTTCTGGTACCAGCGGAGAGCTTCGGCATAGTCCTGCGGCACTCCCTCGCCGCTGTCGTACATGAAGCCAAGGTTGAATTGGGCGTTCACCTCGCCCCGCAGCGCCGCGGCGTGGCACCAGAGGAACGCTTGCGCGTAGTCCTGCGGCACGCCGTGGCCCGCCGCATACATCACAGCGAGGTTAAACTGGGCGCCCGGCAATTCCTGTTCTGCTGCTTTGCGGTACCAGCGGGATGCCTCGGCGTAATCCTGCGGCGCGCCGTGCCCCGAATCATACATCACGCCGACGTCGAACTCGGCGACTGCATCTCCCTGTTCCGCCGCCTTCCGGTACCAGACCATAGCCGCGGCGAAGTCCTGCGGGACTCCTATGCCGTGGTCGTACATGGCGCCAAGATTGATCTGGGCGCTCGCGTTTCCCTTTTCCGCCGCGCTGCGGTAAAAGCGCAGGGCCGCCGTGTAGTCCTGAAGAATGCCTAAGCCGTTAGCGTATAGGAAGCCCAGATTGAACTGAGCAACCGCGTCGCCCTTCTCCGCCAACGGCAGGAATTCCTTGAGTGCCTTGCTATAGTCGCCAATCTTGACCGCCTGCAGCCCGGCCGCCAGATCGGCCAGTGCTGGCAAACAGACGCCGAACAATAGGAGAGCGGCCTTCATCGCCACATCATACCGCCGGTCCTGCCCGCAGAGGAATCGGCCGGCGTCCGCACGCCAGTGCCGGCCTCCTCTCCTCGCTGGTAACATTCGGCGCGTGGAATCATCAACTTGCATGCGTGCGATAATGCTGGCTTATGCCTGTTTCGCTGAAGGATCAAGTGGCTCTGGTGGTCGGGGCGTCGAGCGGCATCGGCCGGGCGATCGCGGTTCTGCTGGCGCGCGAGGGCGCAGCCGTGATGGCCTCGGCGCGGCGCGAGGATCGGTTGCGCGCCCTGAAAGCAGAGATGGCGGGGCACCGCTTCGAGATCTGCTGCGCGGACGCCACTAAAGTACCCGACGTCGAGCGGTTGGTGTCGGAAACGAGGCGGACGCTGGGACCGATCGCGATCATGGTCTACGCCACAGGCACCAACACGCCGGACCGATCGATGGCCCGCCTCCGCCCTGCCATCTGGGACGAGTTGATTTCGACCAACTTGAACGGCGCCTACTACGTCACCTACGCGGTCCTGCCGGCCATGCGGGAGGCCCGCGCAGGCCACTTGATCTATATCGCATCCATCTCCGGCCGCACACCCGATATCTCCGGCGCGGCCTACCAGGCGTCCAAACATGGCATGATCGGCCTCGCCCACGCTGTCCGCGTGGAGGAGCACGAGAACGGCATCCGCACCACCGTCATTAACCCGGGGCTGGTGGACACCGAGATCCTGGAGAAGCGTCCGGTAAGGCCAGCGGCCGAGCTGCTCGCGCAGGCGTTGCTACCCGAGCATGTCGCCGAGGCCGTGCTCGCCTGCGCCGTGCTTCCGCCTCGCGCCGTCGTCTCGGAACTGACCATCGTTCCCACTGTCATCTGACGGATAGCAAGCAACGGAGGCATAAAGCATAGCTTGCTAAATTGCCAAGAAGTAGCTGGTGGGGAACGCTTTAGCTTGCCATCAGCTCTACGCATCGACCGCCGGAGCCCTGGGCGGCATGGCGCCCGTCGAACACGATATACTCGTTTGGCTATGACTCGAAGAGAGCTGATGGCGGCAGCGGCAGGCTCTGTGCCAATTCTGCTGTCGCGAAACGTCGTGGCAACAGAGGGGGCGATCCTCGGATTAGGCGGCGCACCCGCTTCCTTTGGCTTCGAAATCCGGGCGGCGCGGGCCGTTGATCCGCACGCCGATTTTCTCGATCTGTGCCACAAACTCGCGCTCGACGGGTGCGAGACCCGCCTGGAACACTCGGACGCAGATGCGGTGCGGGAATTTCGCGAGCGTGCCGAGCGGTACCACATGCGCGTGATCCTGGACACGCCGCTGCCCCGCGATGAGAGCGATGTAGCCCGTTTCGACGCCGCCGTCAAGGCGTGCAAGGAAGCCGGCGCTTTCAGTCTGCACACCGCCATGACCCAAAGGCGGTACGAGGAATTCGACACTCTTGACGCCTTCCGCCGCGATTTCACACGCTGCCAGAAATCGGTGGCGCTGGCCGAGCCGGTGCTGCGCAAGTACCGGATCAAGCTCGGTGTCGAGAATCATAAGGGATGGCGCTCGGCGGAGCAGGCGGCTTGGCTGCAGCGCCTCGCCAGTGAATGGGTGGGCGTGCATTTCGATTTCGGCAACAACCTCTCGCTCTGCGAGGACCCCGAAGAGACGTTCCGCAACCTGTCGCCATACGCGATCGCCTGCCACCTGAAAGACATGGCGGTCGAGCCATATGAGGACGGATTCCTGCTTTCGGAAGTGCCGCTCGGCGACGGCATCCTCGATCTGGCGCGCTGGGTGGCGGCTCTACGGCAGCGCGACCCGCAGATTCCCTTCGATATTGAAACCATCACGCGCGATCCGCTCAAGATTCCAGTGTTTACCACAAAATACTGGGTGACATTCGACGATGCCTACAGCCCGCTTCCCGGCCGCGATCTGGCGCGCGTACTCGAAATTGTCCATCGCAATCCGCCCAAGAAGCCGCTGCCGAAAATGTCTGGCTTGAGTGAGGAGCAGCAGACAAAGCTGGAAGCAGAGAATAACCAGCTGAGCATCCGCTACGCCCGGGAAACGCTGCAGCTGTGACGGCAACAGGTCACACGGGACGGGACCCGGCCTGTCGCGTTAGCATCTTATATCTGGCCCCATCATGAATGCCGTCCAAGTGAAGGAGATTGTATGCCGTTTTCTCGCCTGCTGGCCGCGCTGGGAGCGGCCGCTCTGATGCCGCTCGCCGCTCAACCGCCTGACGCCCCAACGCCGCCGGCCGCGCCCATTAAAGACCACCGCGAGACGCGCCATGGCGCCACCATAGTCGACAACTACTTCTGGCTGCGGGAGAAGACGAATCCGGAGGTCGTCCAGTACCTGGAAGCAGAAGACGCCTACACGGCAGCGATGACGGCCGGCCTTAAGCCGTTCGAAGAGACGCTCTACAAAGAGATGCTGAGCCACATCCAGCAAACCGACATGGGCGTCCCGGTCCGGCGTGGCGCCTACCTTTACTATGCCCGCACCATGGAGGGCAAACAGTATCCCATCCGCTGCCGCCGTAAGGGCACCATGGAGGCCCCGGAAGAAGTTCTGCTGGATGCCAATGAACTCGGCAAGGATCACAAGTTCGTCGGCGTCGGCAACTTTGTGGTGAGCGATGATGGCAACCTATTGGCGTATACGATCGACTATACAGGCTTCCGCCAGTACAGCCTCCAG
>Ga0181535_10006289_pt1 | contig 12353 bp, 7 predicted proteins | sample PEATcosm2014_Bin_44_FD_119774 | JGI IMG/M metagenome (GOLD analysis project Ga0181535, IMG submission 119774) | Peatland microbial communities from MTU Mesocosm Facility, Houghton, MI, USA - PEATcosm2014_Bin17_30_metaG | ecosystem: Environmental > Terrestrial > Soil > Wetlands > Peat | place...
CTCTGGCCGAACTCACCCCGACTGCCTACGCCGCCAGGATGGCAAAGTAACCTATCCCCGGCTACCCAAACCCGTCAACCATGGTGTTGCCCGGGCGGACACGCTTGAACGGCTTCGGGCTATGCCTGTGGAGGCTGGGCCGTTTCGAGGAGGCAGAGCGCGTGTTTGATCGCGTCCTCTGGCTCAATCCCACGGACAATCAAGGTGTGCGCTTCAATATTGCAGCGGTTCGAGCGCGAAAGGCTTGGACGGCTGCATGACGCGACTGGTCGCCCGTACGCTCGACAAGTGAACGTTTTTGCGCGGAGTCGAATCCCTCCCTCTCCGCCATACGCGTCCCTATCTTCTTGAATCCAAATACAAACCAAAGAAGATAAATGAATTGAAGGGATTCTCCTTAGTCGCATGTGTCGCATCTTTTCCCGTTTGTGCCCCTGATTTCGGCCAAAACTATAGCAAGCGAAAATCACTATCGCAAGACATCCAGCCTCAGTTCCCCCTACTGACGTCGCGTCTCGAATATCAATAGACCAGGCGGATCTATTTGCCTCTAGAGAGTACATGCCTTCGCTGCTCGACATGTCTTACCAGCTCTTGAATCGCTTTCAACGCCTGGCGAAGAGCCATAGCCCCTTTGCCCCTACCCTCCGATTCCTGGTGTGAAAGTCGCCTGAAGCCTTTTGTGACGCATTCGTGCGTGCTTCACGGCGCCCACCAAAGAGCCTCGAAGGGCGCGTGCCGTGGATCTCACAATCTTCTATATAGAAATGCCGGCCTGCTAAACGGTTGGAGTCGGCGAACGGGCCGCCTCACCGCATGCAAGTTCGAGCGCTCGATTTCGCAGCTAGTCATCCGAAAACCTACGAAGGGCCCAAAGTGCGAGCCTTAGTGCAAACCAGGCTAATGGACGATTTCTGCCAGCTTCGATCTGCGCACCTCGCGATTTGCGCACAACATCGAGAAGCCTGTCCTCAAGGAAACGCCAGCCGTCTCTTCCCGTGCTGCAATCCAAATTCCTTGTCGATATTCATACAGCTTTCTCTTCGTGCTCTGCCACCGAAAGGAACCAGGGACCAATCTAAACGCAGTCCACGCAACGATACGGTGCGGCCCGGTCGCTCACCTTCTTTGGCGCTGTAAATCTGCGGCGGATCTTCTCCGGTGATCAACGGTACCGGTAGAGCTTGACCCGTTGGATCACGTATTCATCTCCAGGCAGACGAAGACCTTTGCCTGAAAGGATTTCGTCTCCGTTCAATCGCCGCCCCGCAACCCACTTGCCGTTTACGAATACACCCTCTTCGACCGTGGCTAGGCCAGCAATTGGAGGGCCCGCAGTAGTTGGCGTGAAGGCAACAGTCAATCCCCGCCCGGCCACAAGGTATTCGTCAGGGCCGATCGCTATAAAGACGCCAGCCGGATAGTCCGCAGTCGGAAAGGTGTAATGGTGTGCGATTCCCACATCCAGCGTGTAGTCGCCAACCTTCAGCGTTCGCGTCGCATGGCTCTTGTCAAGCACGGCACTGCCAATGGCTCCCTTACCCTGATGATCAAGGAATATAGGCGCTATCTGGGCAAGAACTTCATAGCTCTTGCCGAGTTCCTCTTCAAATGCTGGCACACTTTCGACACCAAAGGGCGAAACGCCAATTGCCTCATATTCTCCGAGAGCAGAGAATATATCGCTTGCAATGCGCATATCCCTGCCTATCTCGGGCATGAACAGAGGATTTTCTGGGTGACGGTATTCCCCGCAGCGCTCGTCAAAGTAACTGTAGACGTCAGGCGCGAGGATATCGATTTTCGGTGCTCCAGCCTTCCACACATCAAGCATGTGAGGCATTGGGCCGCCGCTCGGATAGTCACCGGCTTTGAGAGGTGCTGTCTCCTGCCACGTAGCCAACCATGTGTTCACGAACATCGGCAGGGCGTATTCAGCTTTGCCTGCTTCAGCTACGCTGCCAACGTAGTGTGCATAGTTCCAAGCCATGAAGATTTCATCCGTAACTTCGCCGGCGCCAAATACATCCTCCCAGGTCCCGGATGTCTTGAAACCTTTGGCCTCCCAGATCTTGCGAAATCCTGGAATGAGAGTCTCCTTGTTTTTCCCGAGATAGTCCATCAATTCTTTTGGCACTGGCCGCCGATACGCTGCGCTCGCCGCTGGGGATTGGTCGCGCGACTCGGTGAGAATGCCCACTTCGTTTTCCACCTGGATCATCAGAACAGTGTGCGCGGTTCCATCAACGCTGCCGACGTGCCGCATGAGAGCCGCGAAGGCGCGCGCGTCGGCGTCGCGATTCGAGACGCTGAATGTGGAAAGAATCTCGAGACCCTTGCCATCCTTGTCGAGGGCTCGCGGAAACCGCTCCTGATCCGTCTTGACCCAGATGGGAGGATAGGTGGACACACCGTTTTTCCAACTTCCGAACCAGAGCAAGACCAACCGCAGATTATGACGCCGCGCATCCTGAATGAGTCCATCGACAATGCCGAAGTCGAACCTGCCCTCCTGGGGCTCAATCATGTCCCAGTCGACCGCTGCAAGGGCAGTGTTGAAATGGCTTGCGGAAAATTTCGCCAGTATTGGATCCATGTAATCGATGTTGGAGGAACTCGAATTGTGAAGTTCACCGCCAAGGACCAGGAAAGGCTTGCCTTCGACAATCAGTTGGGTCGCTGTGCCCTTCTTCTCAAGATGAGGGATAGCGGATGCCAGGTTCGCTTGAGCAACTGCAGGCTTGAATGCAAGCAAGCATAGGATTGTGAGGATGTACAACGTCCGGGATTTCATTTTTACCTTTTCAATTCGGCTTTCGATTTTCAAATTTATGGAGTGACGGTGTATGGCCGCTCGGTCAATCTCACCCTCATTAGTCCAAGTCCAACGCTCGGAACATCGCGATGCGCTTCTCGCGCAATGGATCGTTGACTACTTTGCTTTCGTTGTTGATGACCATGGTGGCGCGATCCTGGGCGGTGAATGCCGGCCAGTGGGGTAACTTCGGCGTATTGGGATTCCCTGTTCGCGCAAAGGCAATCCAGGCGTCGCTGACTTTGTCAGCAAGGACCATCGCCTCTGGACCTCCACCCGTCAGATTGGCAGAAATCTGAACATTGTCAAAAGCGAAGGGGACTTCCATATTGTGCGGTGATCTCAACATGCCGCCCTGCACGGGGCTCGCCCATGTGAAGTAATACAGGTACACCGGTCCCTCGCCGAGAGCAGCCCGGCGTTCCGCTATCTTCATGGTCTTTGCGCCGTAGCCATAATCGCTTGCGATCAAAAAGAAGATTTCGGAAGGTGTAGCGTCCGGGCTGGATTTTCGATAGAGGCCGATCATCCCCGCAGATTGGGCGCCGAGCAATTCACTTACCTGCGCTTGCATCCCGGCTTCGTCGAGGTGAAAATCAGTCACTTCATTGGTCAATCCTGTAAACTCCGTCCGCGTGCTGCCAATCATCACCGGCACTTCTGGTGAAACCGGAGACGCCACCGGGTGGAATGGATGCTGAGGAAGAATAAAGCCGTCAACGGACGGCGCAAAGCCGCGAGTGTCCAACTCAACGTCGCCCAGCTCGTGATTGATTTCGAAGTGGGCAGCCATGATTTGATCGAGCGGGAGCTTCTGAAGTCTGTGGACGTCGGATTTGAGAACACCGAGTTTTGCGAGTAACCGTTCTGCATTTTTGATTGCGTTGTCGCGATCGACAACCTTGATGGCTATACCGCTTTCAATTGTTGCGCGATGAAAGAGCCCTTTTGCAGAGGGCATTGCAAGCAGCGTTTCGCATTTTCGTCCGCCACCTGACTGTCCGAAAATCATGACGGTGTTAGGGTCGCCGCCAAATTGGGCGATGTTTGTCCGTACCCATTTGAGCGCATGGACGATGTCGAGCATGCCGACTTGGCCTGACGCGGCGAAGTCTGAGCTGAATTCACTAAGGTTCGCAAACCCGCAAACGTTGAGGCGATGATTGATGGTCACTGTCACCACATCCCCGCGTAAGGCGAGGTTGGTTCCATCAAACATGGGGGATGATCCGGAGCCTCCTCGAAAGCCGCCGCCGTGCAGCCAAAGCATCACTGGCCGCTTTTTACCGTCGTTGATCGCGGGCGTCCATACGTTCAGTACAAGGCAATCCTCGCCTTCACCGGTCGGTTTTTCTCCTGAAGCTCCCAGCGCTCTGAGGATCGATGGCCCGTTTGAAGCCGTGCCTGATGCTGTGTGCTTGGGCGGTGACGGGTCGCGCTGTGGGGCGCTGCGGCCGTATTCCAGCGCATCGCGAACTCCGGTCCAGCTTGCCGGGTCAACCGGAGGCATGAACCGGTTGGCCCCCGTGGTGTTTGCGCCGTAGGGAATTCCCTTGAAGATCCTGATGCCGCGCGTCTGGATTCCTCGAATCTTTCCGAAGCTCGTTTCTGCGATTACGAACTGCGGGGACTGCGCCCACGAGCTTTCGAGCAGAGCGTAACTGGAAAATGCAGCCGCAGAAGCTCGTCCCAGGAAATCGCGCCGACTCATACCTCGCATGATGATTGAGCGATTTAGACTCATTCGACTGACCCTCAGTGGACCATGGTTATTGCGCCGTTCAGGATGGAGAGGGTTACTTGCTAACGCATTGCTTTATGTCGTCCTTGATGACCCTTCCGTCCTTCATCACAAACCTCACGCGCTGTAGTTCGGTGTTGTCAGTCAGAGGGTCACCAGAGACGGCGATCAAGTCGGCGAACTTTCCCTTGTCAATCGATCCGACCCAGGATTGCCATCCCATGCGACTGATTGCGTATTCCGGCCCAATGGAATCTTATCTCTGCGAAGAAATTCATCAGATCAAATCCAGAGCGCGGAACATCGCGATTCGCTTCTCTCGCAATGGATCATTGACTACCCTGCTCTCATTGTTGATAACCATGGTGGCGTGATCGTTCGCGTCAAAAACGGGCCAGTGCGGCAGTTTCGGAGTATTAGGGTTTCCCGTTCGCGCGAACGCAATCCAAGCATCGCTGACTTTATCAGCGAGGGCCATCGCTTCAGGTCCCCCACCCGTCTGCTTCGCGAATATCTTGACATTGTCGAAAACGAAGGGTACCTCGATACCATGCGGCGATTTCAATTGGCCGTTCTGCACGGGCGTTTCCCATGCGAAGTAATACAGATACACCGGACATTTTCCAAGAGCCGCCCTGCGTTCCGTTATCTTCAGCGACCTTGCACCATAGCGGTAGTCGCTCTCGATAAGAATGCAGATGTCGGAGGGGGGGGCGTCAGGGCTGTATTTGCGATACAGGGTAATCATCGCTTCAGATTGATCACCAAGTAGTTCTCTGACCCGCGCTCGCATTCCATCCTCATCCAAATGCCAGAGGGGCGGAAACGTGGTCAAGCCTGTGTATTCCGTGCGGGTGTTGCCAATCAGCACCGGCACATCTGCCGATACTGGCGACGCCGTTGGGTAGAAAGGATGCTGCGTAATAATCTTGCCGTCGACGGATGGCGCAAAGCCCAAGGCATCCAAATCAGCATTGCCCAATTCGTGATCGACAGCGGCAGCAGCAATCAGAATCCGATCCAACGGAAGCTGCCGGACTTTATGTACGTCCTCCTTGGAAATACCCAGTTTTGCAAGTAACATTTTCGCGTTTCGGGTCGCGATGTCGCGATCGACTATCTTGATCGCGACACCGCTTTCAATCGCGGCGCGATGAAAGAGCCCTTTCGCGGAGGGCATTGCAAGAAGTGTCTCGACCTTTCGCCCACCGCCTGACTGCCCAAAGATCATGACCGTGTTTGGGTCACCGCCAAATTGCGCGATGTTCGTGTGCACCCATTTGAGCGCGTGGACGATATCCAGCATTCCGACCTGGCCAGATGCCGCAAAGTCCTGGCTGAACTCGCTGAAGTTTGCAAAACCCATAGCGCTGAGGCGGTGATTGATGGTCATCACCACCACGTCCCCACGTAGACAAAGGTTGGTTCCGTCCCAGCCGGGGTCGGATCCTGACCCATAGCGAAAGCCGCCGCCATGCAACCAGAGCATAACCGGTCGTTTGCGGCCATCGTTGAGCGACGGGGTCCAAATATTCAACACTAGGCAGTCCTCGCCCATCGGCCTGTCCCCGGGAACCCCCGGTGCTTTGGAGATCGACGGTCCTTGAGCAGGCGATGGAGCGGATGGATCCGGGGTGTGTTGCGGGACGACCTGGGCGGAGGGAACGTCCTGCGGGGAGCTGGGACCGTATTCCAACGCGTCGCGAACGCCGGTCCAACTGGCCGGGTCTACCGGGGGCACGAACCGATTGACTCCTTCGGTGTTCGCGCCATAAGGAACTCCCTTGAAGATCTTGATGTTGCCGCTGTCGATTCCACGAATCTTTCCGAAACTCGTTTCCGCGATTACAAACTTTGGCGCCTGAGCCCACGCGCTTTCCAGCAGTGCGCAACTGGAAAATGCAGCTGCGGAAGCTCTTCCCAGGAAGTCGCGCCGGCTCATACCTTGCGTGATGATTGAGCGACTCAAACTCATTTGACATGTCCTCCGTAAACCAGGGTTGTTGCGCCGTTCAGGGCGGAGCCGATTACTTGCTAACGCTTTGCATGATGTCCTCCTTAATGACCTTTCCGCCCTTCATCACAAACTTCACACGCTGCAGTTCCGTGATGTCCGCTAGCGGATCGCCAGCAACCGCGATCAGATCGGCGTACTTCCCTTTGTCGATGGATCCGACCCGGTCCTCCCATCCAAGCGCTTCCGCGTTAACCGTGGTTCCCGCCTGGATTGCCCGCGCGGGACTCATGCCGGCATGCTTCACCAGCGCTTCAAAGTCCAGAGCCTGCGTTCCATGAGCGTAGGTTACCCCGTCCGCGCCGCTGCCCACCAGGATCTTCATCCCCTTTGTGGCGACCGCCATCGTCACTGCCTTTTCAAATATCGGTATCATGCGATACTTCTCGCCTGTATTCCTGGCGTCGTTATCGTCCATGTACGGCTCTATGTAGCGCACAAATGTCGGGTCGTAAAACAGTCCCTTTTGCACCATGATGTCTGCTTCTTCCTGAGTCAAGCCGAGCGCGTGTTCAATCGAGTCGCAACCCGCGAGGATGGCGTTCTTCAATCCTTCGCCTCCCATTGCGTGACAGGCCGCCTTCTTCCTGAGGCGATGGGTCTCATCAATTAATGCTTGCAGAACCGGCAACGGATATGCAGGTTGATACTTGACTTCGCCGGTAGGAGTAAAGGAATAGTCTCCGGTTGGAAACAGCTTGATCCAATCCGCACCGTGGCTGATTTGTTCTCGGACCGCAGCGCGTGCTTCTTCGACGGAACGAACCAGCTTGTCTCCCAATTGATTGTCAGGAACTGACGAATTGACAGGCGCACTTCCCCAGGCGATGGTTCGCGTGGATACCTGATATCGCGGACCGTCCAATCTCCCTTGATTGATTGCGTCTCGGATTGCCGCGTCACCATATCCATTTCCGTGGGAACTCATATCCCGTTCGGAAGTGAACCCCGCCCTCAAATCAGCTTGTGCGTTCTGCACGGCAATCAGAATAGATGCCTCAGTTGTTCCATTCGCGCGGCGGCTGTTGAACATGTGCTCATGCGCATCGATCAAACCCGGTAGAACCGTTGCGCGGGTGAGGTCGATCAGTTTGGCTCCTAGTGGGATCTTAATTTGAGCCTCGGGGCCGACATCTGTAATTTTGTCACCGGAAATGATCACCAACTGCCTGGTCAACATTCTTCCGGTGTTGCTATCGAACAGGCGTCCGGCGCGGACCGCGATGATTTCTGGAGCCGGAGGGCATTGCAGTATGCCGCCGTCCGTGCCAACGCACGGAATTGGCCCCGCGCCGCGCCAATGATTTGGATGAATCTGCGCACAGGCCGCTGCTGTACACAGTGATGCCGTCAATAATGTGGTTAAGAAAAAGCTATGCCGCATAATGTAATCTCCCGAAAACTGCCAGTTATCTTGATTTGAGCTTTGTCGTATGTGTGCACTCCGGAGACGGTGTGTGAGTCTCCGGAGTGACTGTGACCTTTGAGAGCCTTGCCGATCGCGGCGGCTGCCCACCTTGTGCGGTTCAGCTTATCAGCCGTCTAGAACACATACTTCGCCGACAACTGGAAGAAGCGGGCATTCGGCGTATTGGACTGGACGATGCGAGCTGAATTGATGAGGCCACCGGTCTGGCTAATGTTGTTGCTTGGTGTGCCATAGGCGGGAGTATTGAACATGTTGAATCCGTCGGCACGGACCTCGACATATTGTTCCCTGAAAGTTGCGAAGTGCTTGGACAGCGACATGTCCAGCCGCTGGAAACCGGGACTCGTAATTGTACTGCGATCGCCCAGGTATTGCTTCGCGGTCGCGGCATCCGAGATGTTGCCCGTCATTGCAGAGGCCGGCAGCGGATTCTTGAACGCACACGGGTTGAACCAGTGCGTCTTGTTCTTTACCGATGTCGGACATGTGATGGTTGGGTTGGTTGGGTCGGGCGATCCACCGCCAGCGAATGGGTTCCCGGTGCGAATCGCGAACGCGGTGCCACCAACAGCGGTGGTTATATTGGCAGTTCCTATTGCGAAGGGCTGACCTGACTCAAGCGAGTAGGTCAAGTTTGTGGACCAACCGCCGAGGAGTGCGTCGACAGCGCGCGAGTCGTGGCTCAGGTGAGCCTGACCCCGGCCAAACGGGAGCACGTAAAGGCCGTTGAAGGTGAAACGGTGGCGAACATCCCAACCGGAGTCCATCATATCTTGGCGGATGGGAATGATGTTTGGGTTGCGATACCCGGAGTTGGCCTGGCCGAGCGGATCCCCAGCGTCATCCCTGGCATGGGACCAGGTGTACGTAGCCAGGAAGTTCATCCCATTGGATATGCGCTTCTGCAGCTTGGTCTGGAGGCCGTCGTACTTCGAGATGCCCTCATAGAGAACATTTGCCGAGGATCCTAAGTCCGGAAAAGGAAGATAGGCCTGGTTGCTGCCGGAGGGAATGAGAATCGTCGGAGAGTTGCTATTGATGGCGATGGGAAGGTGGCGCGAACCTGTTCCAACATATCCGATAGTGGCTACGATGTCGTTGGTGATGGATTCCTCGAATGTCAGGTTGTAATCCATCGAATACGTCGTCTTCATGTTGCGGCTTTGACCAACCAGGGTCGGGATATTGAAGTAGGTGGTCAGACCCTGCGAAATGATATTGGAGAACCCAGTCTCAAGCATATAACCGTCGTTCGTGCAGCTCACTGATCCCTTAGTGCAGGAAGGTGCAATGAAGTTATCGGTGAAAAGGAATGGGTAGTTGAATCCCAGGTCGTCAGAAGCGCCCACGAATTGCTGGCCCTGGTAAAACATGCCGAATCCGCCGCGAACAACGGTCTTCGCCAGAGGCGTATATGCGAATCCGACGCGTGGAGCAAAGTTAAGGTTCTGCTGCTGAGTGAGGCGGGGATTGGAATCATAGACGATACTAATGTTGTCTTTCGCCATGATCGTGTAGAAGGTCGGATTGGCGACGATCTTACCCTGCATTTGAGCTGGAAATGCATAGACACCCGTCCCCGTGCTGACGCCCACGGTGTTCACAAAGAAGTTAGCCTGTCTGCCAGACATTTCCTTATAGGGCTGGAAGTAGTCGTAACGCACACCGAGGTTTAGCGTTAGCTTTCTGGATACCTTCCAGTCGTCCTGTGCGTAACCGGAGATGAGGTTCTGCGCATTGTGAAAAGCATTGTAGGGCCCGATGGCGCCGCTTGCCATGTTGTTGGTGAGGAAGTCGGCTACACCGCTCCCAGTATTTGAGACACCGGGCTGGGCCGTCATTGCGCCTGTGTAGGTGTATTGAGGCCGCGGGGCCGGCGGTTCCGATGTATACGAGCGGATGCCCTGGTCAGAGAAGCCAAGCCGCACGGAATGGTCTCGGATGGTCCAGGAAACGTTGTCGAGTATCTGGGACTCGTTCTCCTTTTCTATCTCGGGCCGATATCCGCGTGTGCCCAGGTTCTGAAGGCCGCCGCCGCCACTGATGGTGATAAAGGGAAGGCCACCGTTGGACGGGGTGTCAGGGCCATAGGGAACGCCGCCCAAACCGAGACCCGCAGACAGGTTCGTGTTGGCGTTTAGCTGCTGCAACTGAAAGTGTCCGTAATCAAAAGCGAAACGGGCTTCGTTTACCAGCCTGGCAGTGAAGATGTGTGTTTCACTCAAAACAAAGTTGTTCGCAAAATCAGTAAGGGAGCCGCTCAGGCACGTTGATGCCGAAGCGCAACTGCCATCGAGAACCGGACCCAGCGGCGCCGCGGAGTTGCTTCGCGTATTCAAGTAGCTGAAGCGCCCAAAGGCCTGGTCCTTGGAACTGATGTCCCAGTCCATCCGCGCGTCCCACTGAAAGGTATCAGCGGGTTGCCTCAGACTGTAGGTGTAGTTGTTATACGCGTAGCCGTTGTTCGCATTCGGCAGCGGATACATATTCAGGATGGTCTTCGCCAGTGTGTCGATCTGACCGGCGCAAAGGACATTCTGAACACCATTGCAGGACATGATGGTCTGGTTGTTTTGCGGCTCGTACAACACCTGCGGCTTCGATCCACCGAGGTATGCGGGGGTAAGGAGCTCGCTGAAGTTGCCCTGGCGCTCAAGCAGCGTAGGCACGGAAATAGGCTGTTGTGCCAGGTTAATCACGATGCGGTTCGCCTGACCGTCAGCAAAGAAGAACAGTTTGTTCTTGATGATCGGAAAGCCCATCGTTGCGCCAAACTGGTTCTGGCGATACTCCCCCTTGGGAATCGTTGGCGTCGTCCAGTCGTGGGCACTGATGATATCGTTGCGCCAGTATTCCCATAGATCGCCGTGGAACTGATTGCTTCCCGATTTAATGCTGGCGCTGACCACTGCGCCGGCCGAGTGTCCGAATTCGGCACTGTAGTTGGATGTGGATACTTTGAACTCCGCCAGCGCGTCCGGAGGAGGATTGATGAGATAGCTTGTACCACTCAGGAAATCGACGGTTACTGCGTTGTTGTCTACACCGTCAATAACATAGTTGTTTTGCTCTGGGCGCAAGCCATTGGCGTCGAAATCGCCAGAACTCGTGGCGCGGGAGGACTTGGCTGGGGCCGCGCCCGGTGTCAACTGCACCAGAAACATTGTGTTGCGGCCATTGAGTGGGGTGTTGACAATCTCTTGCGGGCTCAGCGCCTGCCCCACGGAACTGGCTTCGGTCTGGAGCAGCGGAGGAGCGTCGGTAACTGTTACGGTTTCGCTGACCGCGCCAGGGTTCAGCTTGGGCGAGATGTCAAGCCTCTGGCCCTGTGAGACAGTAATGTTCTTCTGCACCGCGTTCTGGAATCCAGCGGCGGATGCGGTGATCATGTAGTTGCCAATCTTTATTGGCGAGAAAATGTACGTCCCGCCGGCATCGGTCGTTGCAACGAGTTTGAAGCCCGTATCGGGATTCTGAAGTGTCACTTGAGCGCCGGGAATTGCAGCGCCGGTGTTGTCCTGCACGGTTCCGGAGATAGCGCCTTGATCAAGGAACTGCGCAATCGTCTTGTTTGCCGGCACGAAGACAAAAGCGCAGAGGAGGAACAAAAGAGCGCATCGCACCTGTCGAGTCGAGGTGCATGTAATATTCTTCATGGCTATACCTTTATCCAATCGTTTGTGTTCAATAGAAGATACCGCGGCCACTAGCCACGGTATGACTGAGAAGCACGGCAGGCTGTGACCGCCGCCGCTCTTGATTGCCCTGGACTCTTCCTTCACTGGCTTTCTCCTTTTCCATCGATCTGTTCGCTTCAGGCCTGCGGACCTAGTCTTCTTTCCGGCAGTCTGATACCCGGCAGCCCGGCCTGCATCGCTACGGGACATCCGGAGCGGATCTGCGATCCTGTCGATCGTTGAGCGTCTAGATATTCCCGCACTGGTTTGAGCTGCCGTCCAAAACGGGATCAATAAAAACGAATCGAGGAGATTTCCGTAAGGTAGATTACGGTGCGTCGTACCGGAAAGGCTACAAGAGGTTTACAATCAATACCTTATGCCTGGGTACTGTACCGGAGGACTTTAGCTGGGAGGGGTGCAATACAGGGGGACCTGACTGTAATCGGGACAAGAGTGAGTCACTGGCCGAAGGGGAGTTTGAAGCTCTGATTCCACTCAGAGGGAGGTTGGACTATCGGCAGTTCAATGGCCAACCGGCTCCGCAGTGCTGGCCAGGGCAAACGCATCTTAATTGCTATATGCGCGAAGGGTTTGGCTTGATGGGATGGGGAGATGAACAGTCCCCTGAAGCATTTTGCCGATTTGCGTGATCCGCGGGTGGAGCGAACGCGGGA
>Ga0181535_10006290_pt1 | contig 12350 bp, 12 predicted proteins | sample PEATcosm2014_Bin_44_FD_119774 | JGI IMG/M metagenome (GOLD analysis project Ga0181535, IMG submission 119774) | Peatland microbial communities from MTU Mesocosm Facility, Houghton, MI, USA - PEATcosm2014_Bin17_30_metaG | ecosystem: Environmental > Terrestrial > Soil > Wetlands > Peat | place...
AAAGCCAATCCAGTGGACGCGGTTGACATCCTCGGGCCGCATGTCCGCAGCATTCACGCCAAAGACGGCCGCTGGCCCACCGACCCCAGCCAACTCGGCGAAGAAGTGCTGATCGGCAAAGGGCTGGTGGACTTCAAAGCTGTCTTTACCAAGCTCCATCGTCTCGGCTATACAGGGGCCGTCACCATCGAACGCGAGACCTCGGGCCCTCAACAAATTGAGGACGTGCGTCAGGAGAAGATCTATCTTGAAAATATCCTGCGCGAAGTTCTCGCCTGATCGCAGGCTCCACGCAAACCAGACGCGAACACGCGCAGACAAGGAAATTTCTAAACATGGACCGCCGTGATTTTCTTCTGAAAGGGTCGCAAGCAGTCTCTGGAATCATGCTGCTCAAAGCCAACACCGCATTCGGTTATCAGGCGAACTCGGTCGTCCGACTCGGCCTGCTGGGTTGCGGCAACCGCGGCACTGCGGTCGCCACGTCGTTTTCTCGCAACACATCCGTGCAGGTCGTCGCGCTTGCCGATCTCTTCGCCGATCGCCTTGAAGTTCGGCACGAAATCTTCAACAAGCTCAACGCCGAGCTTGGCCGCTCGCCTATCGACAGCAGCCTCCTCTTTCGCGGGCCGCATGCCTTCGAACAACTTGCTGCCTCGCACGACGTCGACCTGATGCAAATTTCCACGCCCCCGTTCTTTCATGTCCAGCACCTTGAGGCTGCGGTCGCTTCGGGCAAACATGTCTACTGCGAAAAGCCCGTGGGAATAGACATCCATCAGGCCCACCAGGCGCTCGAAATCGCCAAGCGCGTCAAGTCCACCCAAAGTATCGACGTCGGATTTCAGTGCCGTAACGCGCCTCCCATCGCCGCCATTGCCGAGCGCATCCAGTCTGGAGCACTCGGCAAAATCGCCACCGTCTCCGGCAACTACAACGCCCCCGCATCTGTTGAGGTGACGCATCCAGGCATTTCGCCTGACGAATATCGCCTTCGCAACTGGCTCTGGGATCGCGCCCTCTCCGGCGACATCCTCGTTGAGCAGAACATCCACATCATCGACCTCTGCAATTGGATCGTAGGCTCCCACCCCCTCAAGGCAACCGCGACCGGCGGCCGCACGGTGCTCACCCACTTCGGCGACTGCTGGGACAACTACCAGGTCGACTTCAGCTACCCGAACGGCGTCCACTTCTCCTTCGCATCTACCCAATTCGGGACCGACGGCAAATTCGACGCGGGCCTCAAGTTCTTTGGCGCTTCTGGTTCGGCTACCGTTCCCTATTCAGGTCCCATTGCGATCACCGGCACTCACGCCTGGGAGTGGAAGGACTCCAACGCGGCCGCCGCCGGATCTGGGCAATTCGCGGCCAACGGCAGTTTCCTCGATAATCTGGAATTTGCCGATCGCGACAAAGAGCGCACCTTCATCGACAGCATCACCACCGGCCCGGCCCACAACCAGATTGCCGCCGGCGTCGAAACCGCATTGAGTTGCATGCTCGGCCGCATGGCAGGATTGAAACAGACCGAGATCACCTGGGAAGAACTCCTGAGCCACGGTGAGACCTATCAACTCGGCTTCAGCGTCGAAGAATTTGCCTGAGGTCGCCGACACATACCGGGGCACGTACCGGGCAGGCAGTTCGGTCTGTGCTCAGGAGCCCCCGAAACCGAGACTATGGCCCCCTCTGAACCCTTTCTCGACACCTCAACCGCCGAGTTCCCAGTCCGCGGCTTCCTGCATCGCGCGCCCGATCCCGCCGCTGACAGCCTCGTTCTCACCCACGGTGCCGGCTCCAACTGCCAGGCCACGCTGCTCATCGCGCTCGCCGAAGCTTTCTGCGCCGCAGGCCTCACTGTTCTTCGCTGCGATCTGGCCTTCCGGCAATCTCGCCCCGCTGGCCCGCCGCCTCGCGGCAGCGCCGAGCGCGATCAAGCCGGCCTCCGGGCAGCCGTGGCCTCCATCCGCCGCGAGACCCAAGGCCGCATCTTCGTCGGCGGCCACTCCTACGGCGGCCGGCAGGCATCGATCCTCGCCGCGAGCAACCCTACCCTTGCGGAAGCACTCCTTCTGCTCTCCTACCCGCTTCATCCTCCCAAGCGCCCTGCCGAACTGCGCACAAACCATTTTCCTGATCTAAGAACCCAGGCGTGTTTCGTCCATGGTGCCAGCGATGGCTTCGCCACCCACGCCGAAATAGAAGCCGCCCTCAAGCTGATTCCCGCTCGCACGGAACTGCTGCCCATCCCCAGCGCAGGCCACGAACTCATCGGCCCGCGCAATCGAGCCGAACTGCCCGAGTCAATCGTGAAGGCCTTTCTTTCGTTCGTTGGATAAGTGACATCTGCCACCCGAAGAGAACTTAGTTTGAGCGCCCCAGTTTCGCCATCCCCGGAAATCTGCAAAAATAGAAACATCATGACCGTCGCCGCCCCCACCAAGACCTTCGCCGACCGCATCGGCCGCATTGAAGTTTCCGCCACCATGGCCGTTGCCGCCGAGGCCGCCAAGCTCCGTGCCCAGGGCATCAACCTGGTCGATTTCGGCGCGGGCGAGCCGCATTTCCCCACACCGCGTCACATCAAGGACGCCGCCATCGTCGCTATTGAGGCCAACTTCACTCGCTACACAGTCGTTCCCGGCATTCCCGACGTGCGCAAAGCCATTGTCGAGCGCCATGCCTGCGACTTCGGCTCCGACTACGGGATCGATGAAGCCGTCTTCACCACCGGTGGCAAGCTCGCGCTCTTCAACACCATTCAAGTTCTAGTCGATCATGGCGACGAAGTGATCCTGCCTGTCCCCTACTGGGTCAGCTTCAAAGACATCATTCAGTACGCGGGCGGCAAGGTCGTCTTCCTCGAGACCAGCGAGGCCGAGAACTTCCGCATCACCGCCGACGCGATTGAAGCGGCCATCACGCCGCGCACCAAGGCCATCATTCTCAACTCTCCCTCGAACCCGGCAGGCTCTGTCGTCTCCTCCGACGATCTCGAACGCATCGTCCACCTCGCCCACGAACGGGGTATCTACTTGCTTCTGGACGAGTGCTATGTCTACCTCAACTACGCCGGCAAGCCCGTCTCCGGTGGCTCCTTCACCTGGGCCAAGGACCACATCGTCATTCTCGGCTCGCTGTCGAAGACCTACTCCATGACGGGATGGCGCGCCGGTTACGCGCTCGCCGCGAAGCCAGTCGTCGCAAACCTGAGCAAGTTACAATCGCAGTCCACCTCGAACGCGACCAGCTTCGTCCAGAAAGCCGCGATCGCAGCTGTGTCCGGTCCGCAGGATTGTGTCGCTCAGTTTCGCGCCGAGTTCATCGAGTTGCGCGACTACATGATCGCCAAACTCGCCGAGATCCCGGGCGTCACCTGCACCAAGCCGGAAGGCGCATTCTATGTGTATCCCAACATCTCCGCGTTCCTCGGCAAGGGCGGCATTCGCACCGCAACGGAACTGGCCACACGGCTGCTTCACGAAGCGCATGTGGTGACCGTTCCCGGCGAAGCTTTCGGCACCGGCGAGCATGTGCGCATCTCCTATCCGGTGACCAAAGAGAATATCGATGAGGGCACCCGCCGGATGGGCGAATTCCTGGGCAAACTCGCATAGGAACGCCAGAAACACACCGCTCGCAGCAGTAACGCCAGAAAACTCCTGATCGCATAAGGTGACGCCGCTCACCACTCTGCCGGAAATCCCGGCAAGGGCTGGGCAAACCTGTATCAAGTCGAGTAGGATGGGTCTTCCATGCCGACCACAGTCGATTTTCGCCCAGTGATACTTGCCGGTGGCAGCGGTACCCGCTTCTGGCCGCGGTCGCGCCGTGCCCACGCCAAGCAGGTTCTAGCGCTGGATGGCGAGCGCTCCATGATTCAGCAGACGGTGGAGCGCCTGAGGCCCCTGGCAAAAGCCGAGAAGACCTGGGTCATCACCAACGAGTACCTGGCCCAGGAGATCGCCGAGCAGCTCGCCAGCGTCCCGGTCAAGCAGATCATTCAGGAGCCTTGTGCCCGCAACACAGCGCCGGCGTGCGGCCTGGCTGCGTTTCTCATTGAACGCCAGAATCCCGATGCCGTGCTCGGCGTTTTCCCTTCCGACCACGTGATTGCCGATGAGCCGCGCTTTTTGAAGGCTCTGAGTAAAGGCATTACGCTGGCGGCGAGCGGAGAAAACATTGTGGTGCTGGGCATTGAGCCCACGCGTCCCGAGACAGGCTATGGCTACATTGAAACCGGCGACTACACGGGCGACGACATCGCCCTCCATGTGCGCCGCTTTACTGAGAAACCAAACCTCAACCGTGCCGAAGATTTTGTCTCGGCCGGCAACTACTTCTGGAACTCCGGAATGTTTTTGTGGACGGCGCGCACCCTGGCCAATGCCGTGCGCGAACACCTGCCGGAGACCGCTCCGCTGCTTGAGGCGATCGCGGCAGCCTATGGAACGCCCGACTTCGAACAGGTGTTTCACAAGCTCTATTCGAAGTGCGAGAACATCTCCGTCGACTATGCAGTGTTGGAACCGCGTTCAGCCAAGGGCGAGCATCTGTCGCGCCTCTACTGCCTGCCCGCGGAGTTCAGTTGGAACGATCTCGGCTCCTGGGCATCGCTCTACGAGTACCAATTGGAAGCGCGCCTGCGCGGCGACGGCGACGGCAACGTGGCGGAAACCGAGGGGCACCTGGCCATCGAGGCAGGGAATAACTACGTCTATTGCCCCAAGAAATTTGTGGCGCTGGTCGGCGTCGAGAACCTCGTCGTTGTCGACACCGACGACGCTCTGCTGATCGCTCACCGCGATCACTCGCAGGATGTGGGCAAAATCGTGAAGGAACTCGGGCTCTCCGGCCGCAGCGAATTGATCTAGTTCGGGCTTGGAAAGATGCCATGGTCTTTGCCAAACGTCTTCGCGAAGGTGTGCGCTCCGGTCAAATCACCTGTACCGTTCGCATCTGGAAGCGCCTGCATGTGCGAGAAGGCGGCCGCTACAAGATGGACGAGGGCGAGATCGAGGTGGATTCGATTGCACCCATCGGTTTTCCTGACATTACACCTGAGTTGGCGCGAGAGTCCGGATTTACCGGTGTATTGGATCTGCTCAAAATTGCCAAACACGGCAGCGGGGACAGAATCTATCTCATCCGCTTCCACTATGTTCCTCCACGCGAACTGCACATCAAGTGACGGCGCAACGGTCCTGGACTCATTTAGGCTTTATGTTGGTTTTCGGGCGTAGAGACACTGAAGCCAGCCCTTGCAGGCTGGCTTCGCTTCCTGTCCGCCAAGGGACAGGGGTAATCTACAACTAAATCTTCACACGTGTTGTCACAGATGTCAACAGAACTCGGGCGGAGCATGGCAATCGTCAACGTTTACATCGACGGCTTCAACCTATTCTATGGCGCTCTCAAACGGACTCCCTACAAATGGCTCGATGTCAGTAAACTCGCTCAAATACTCCTTCCCACCGACACGATTCAGGAAATCCACTACTTCACCGCCAGGGTGAGCTCGCGGCCTTACAACCCGACATCTGCACATGACCAAAGCCTCTACATCAGGGCGCTGAAGACCATTCAGAACATTCACATTGTCTATGGCCATTTTCTTACTCACTCGATTCCGATGTACCTCAGCAACGTTACTCCGCCCCAGAAAGTTTGGGTTGATAAGACAGAAGAAAAGGGATCAGATGTGAACCTGGCGTCACATTTGCTCCGCGATGCCTACCTGAAACGATTCGAAGTTTCGGTAATCATGACCAACGATTCTGATCTCGCCGAACCAGTGCGCATTGTTGCTCAAGAGCTCGGACTTCCTGTCGGCATTCTCAATCCTCATCAATTCCATAGTCGAGAGGTTCGGCAGTATGCGACCTTTGTGAAGCGCATTCGGCAGGGAGATATTGCTTCAAGCCAGTTTCCGGCTACCCTGACGGACCGGAAAGGGACTTTCGCCAAACCCGCTGGCTGGTGAAGTCGCAGCCTAGATCTTATAGTGCGATCCCTTATCCTTATTCTTCGAGGAGAACCCAAACCTTCCGATGCCCCACCCACAAATCAAATTCGGCACTGACGGCTGGCGCGGTGTCATCGCCGACGACTTCACCTTCGCCAACGTCCGCACCGCTGCCGAAGCCATTGCCGCCTATGTCCACGCCCGCATCGGTTCGGCGGAGGAGGATCCCGCAAGAGGCCTCTGCATTGGCTATGACACGCGCTTCGGCTCGAAAGCCTTCGCCCACGCCTGCGCTGAAGTTGTCGCCGCCACAGGCATTCCGGTGGCCCTCGCCAATGACATCACGCCAACCCCTGCACTGAGCTACGGAGTGCGCGAGCGCGGCGCCGCCGGTGGCATCATGATCACTTCCTCGCACAACCCTGCGCAGTGGAATGGCGTGAAGTACAAGGCGTGGTATGGCGGCTCGGGTAAGCCGTCGATCATCGCGGCGATTGAAACCTATCTGGGCAAGCCCGTTGCGCGTCCTGCGCAGCCCGCGCCGATCACCGAAATTGATTTTCTGCCTCCTTATTTGCAGGCCATTGAGGTCTTCGCCGACCTCGATCTCATCTCCCACTCCGGCATGAAATTTGCCATCGACTCCATGTACGGCGCTGGCGGTACGATCATCTCCGACATCTTCACCCGTATCGGCGTCGACCACGTGCAGATTCGCGGCAACGTCAATCCGCTCTTTCCCAAGATCAATCCCGAGCCCATCGAGCCGCACATCCGCGCTCTCGGCGAAGCGGTCGTCGCGAACAAGTGCGACGCCGGCCTCTGCACCGACGGCGACGCGGACCGCATCGGAGCAACCGACGAACACGGCGAATTCGTCGACCCGCACAAGATCTTCTCCGTCCTGCTCAGCTGGGTTCTAAAGCGCAAAGGCTGGCCCGGCGCTGTCACGCGCGCCTTCAACACCACCAAGATGCTCGATCGCATTTGCAAGAAACACGGGCGCGAACTGATCGAGCACGGCATCGGCTTCAAGTTCGTCTGCGATTACATGCTGGAGCGCGAGATCGTCATGGGCGGCGAAGAATCCGGCGGCATCGGCTTCCAGCGCCATCTGCCCGAGCGCGACGGCCTTCTCAACGCCCTGCTCCTCGCAAACGTCATGGCTCAGGAAGGGAAGACACTGGGCCAGCTCGTTGCCGACCTGCAAGCCGAGTACGGCGAACACCAGTATGGCCGCATCGACCTCCACATTCCCGACGACGTGAAGAACGCAGCCATCGCGCGCGCCAAAGCACTCAAGACCGGCGATCCGGTCATCGCGGGCATGCCGATTCTGCGCCAGGAGAATCTCGACGGCGTGAAATTCTATCTCGACAATCCGGAAGCGAAAACCAAACCCAATGCCGCCGAAACCTGGATTCTCTTCCGTGCCAGCGGTACCGAGCCCCTGATGCGCATCTACACTGAATCCACGTCAAAAGAAGCAGTCGCGAAGTTGCTGGAATCCGGCCGCACATTTGCCTTGGCGAAATAGTCGGCCGTTACTGTTCACTGCCCACTGTTCACTGATCACTGTTTCGGAGGAGCCCATGTTCATTCACATCTTCGGATTTCGTTGGAAGCCCGAGGCCACCGAGGCCGACAAAGCCCGCGCCGCGCACGACATTGTTGCCTTCCGTGACCATGTCATTGGGCTGATCGACGTACACGTCGGACCGAACCTCTCCCCACGCGGGCAGGGCTACACCTTTGCGGGCCTCATGACCTTCACCGACAAAGCCGCAGCCGACGCCTACACAACCCACCCCATGCACCAGGCGCTGCTCAAGTGGCTCGTTCCGCTCATCGATCCGGTCGAACTGGACTTTGAAGCATAGATCTTACCGCGCAGTTCTCTTTGAGTGTTTCTCAAAGACCCGTCTTGTAACAGGGCACGACTTCAGTCGTGCCGATAAGGGCAGCAATGACGAGGGGTTTTAGCCCCTGAGGGTTTGTCGCCAGGCCCGTCACGCTCTTTTCGAAACACGCTCTAGTCGAGGAACAGAAGCGCGGCGCTGCCTCCCGGAACGATCAGATTAGCGACGCCGTTCCGCACTTCAATAACCTCGGCGCTCGGACTCCAATGCGCCTGCGCTTGAATCTCCGAGCCCGCCAGCGTCACTCCAATCGTCGAATCGAGACTCGGCCCCTGCATGCGCCAAGCTGCGGCACTGCGAATCAAGTGTTCACTTCGTATAGCGAACAGAGCCTCGGCATGCTCATCCTTGTTAAAGATCGCGACCTTGGCTGAATGTCCCCGTTGCGCAGCGTAGACCGTCGCATTCACGCCTTTCAGATCGCACTCAGTGCGCATCATCGTGTGGCCTGAGAATTGGTTCGCCAGCATCATGCCATAGAACACCGGCATCGCCTTCGGTTCCCGCCCGTGCTCGCTTTGAATGGGGCTATAGAATCCGCTGGGCACAGCCTGGGGCGTCTTCGCTACGTCCATGCCAGGCGTATGTCCTCCCAGCCCCGCGGTGAGGAACTCACTCCGCCCGCCGTGCAGATTTACTCCCGCGCATCCCAGGCTGGCCAGCTCCAGCAAGTAATCGCCCGCCCACAATGCGGCGGCAAAGGCGTCGCTCATGCCCGGCTTGCCGCCGCGATAGCAGGAGTTGCCCTCCGTCATGCGATAAATCCGCGAGTGCTTCTGTGCCGACGCCACGATGGCCTTGGTCTCGACAGAGATCTTGGGATTGCCGGCAAGAAGTCGTTCGATGGTCACGCGCGGATCGTCCGGTGGACCTTCGGCATAGTAGTGACCAGTCAGCGCGACCAGCCGTGGCGCAATCGACGCCGGCACTTGCTCGCTGAATTGAGTAACCCAATCGGAAGAAGCGGCAACATCGGGCCCACCGAAGCGCGCATTGGGCACGCGTGCGACGATAGCCTCGGCAAAGCCGGTCCACTCGCGCACATAATCGGCGAAGCTCCATCGAGGTGGACGCGTCCCGTTGGTCGCCTTAATGTAGAGATCGGGCTCGTTGCCGATTTGAAAGAACTCAATCCGGTCTCCGATTTTTTCTGCGGCATAGGCCGCTTCCTCGGCGGCCCGTTGCGGCGTGCTATTGCCGAAGTTCACCCCGTAGATCAGCCGCCATCCAGTAGCCTGCAGAAACTCGGCCAGCGCGTCAATGGCCTCAGTGTCGATCGCAAACAACCGATGCGGCATCCAATTGGCATCGAGATTTCCCGGTGGAACATGCAGCTTGGGCTCCGGCGTCGAAGCATTCACGCGCAGCCAGCAAAACTCGCTCGTATTGCCACCCAGCCGCAGAACCCCGTTCGCGCTCAGAAGCCGGAAATAACGGACCAGATCGCGATTCGCGGCCGAGAAAAATGTTGGATCGCTGAGCTGCGCTAGCTCATAGCTCAATCCCACATAGGTCAGCGGAATTTGCGCCGCAGCCGCGTCGTCGTGCAGCGTCACTTCGAGGGCAACCTCCGGCGAAGTATCCGCGGAAGCAGAGCGCGTCATGGCCGACGATGCAACCACTGCCCCCGCGCGAAGTAAAAAGCTTCTGCGATCCACCCTTTTCCTCCCGTTCGATCTTAACCGCGCCAACGCGACCTCACGAATCTTCTCAGTGACAGCTCTGCTATGCGATCCCCTGCTCACCGAAACATCCGTGCGTCGAAATGGAAGGGCTGAGGCGGCTCGATTTTGAGTTGGGCGATTTTAGGATGAAGCGGGTTGACGAGCACGTTCCACTCCACGCGCAACGCGGCGGAAGGAACCTCGATTGCCAGCGACGCCGCATCGCGAACCCACTCGTCGCCCACGGCACGCACCGGTTCGAAATCGTCACTCCACCAACGCGACGGAAGCTTATCCAGTTCGAGACGCAGCGCCGGTTCTCCCTTGGGGAGCACCGCGGCTATCGAGACAAGATCGTCCGGCTGCTGATTAGGTTCCAGATGCACGAATAGCTCGATGGCCGCAAGCGCCAGCGACGAGGATGAGTAGACCATCGGCACGCCGGGAGTATTCCAGCGGCCGCCGAAGCGCCGCGCGCCATCGCCAGAGAACGCCTCGCCGGCATAGCGTGCCCGGCAAATTCTCCAGATGCGCATTTAAGTGGATCTCCGGTGGATCAGGGCTGAAACGCTCAGCTATAGACGCCGTAGGCAATGCGGCCCAGAATGCTTTCCACTTCGCGCACGCCAGGATCAGTGTCAAGCTGGTCAAGCGGTCGTCCGCCGCGCAGGGCGCGATTCGGTGTTTTGAGCCATGCTGCCGCTTTTGCTTCATCGCCCAACGTCTCTGCCGCGAAAGAGAAAACCTGGGCCAGGCGAACGGCGCGATCCGACTCGGCAGCCGTCAGCCGCGAGTGCTGCGCCAACCGCCGCGTAAGCGTGCGCTGCGGAATGCCAATTTTGTCTGAGATTTCTGCCTGGCGGAGGTCCATCCGTTCAGCCAGTTGGAAGAGCGCCTTTACCGGAAGCCCCTCGCGCACTAGTTCGGCCAGCGCGCCGCTCTTGCGCATCGGCCGACCGAGGATCGATTCTCCACCGAGCACGTCGGGAACGGAACGGGTAGCCATGGATTGCCCTCCATGGGTAGTATACGCCATTTGGCTATTTAGAAAACGCCATTTTACGAGATCACGGCAATCTTGGCGCGCTTGCCCAGTCGGACGGCAACACGTGCCGGGAGCTTAGAGAGTCTTACCCTCAAGCCACCAAATACTTCTCCGTCAAGCTTCACGGCCTTCTCGGCAATCTTCCTGTTGGCTTCAGCGTTGCTGGCTGCCAGACTCATCTGCACCAATAGTTTCGGAATCACTAGGTACCCCTGCGAATCCGTCGTATTGGCAAAAGCAACCTGCACTTCTTCCAAGTCTTCGCTTTCGCCCTTCTGCTGAAACATCCGCGCCCAGTTCTCCCCGGCACTGCGTGCAGCGGACTCTCCATGGAATCCAGCCACAATCGAATGCGCCAACCGCTTCTTTACATCCATCGGATGCGCGCGGCCCGCAGCTACGTCCGCCTTTAGCGTCTCGACTTCGGACCCGCGAAGATCCGTCAACAAGAAAAAATACTTCCACATCAGCTCGTCGGAAATCGACATCAGCTTGCCATACATCTCCTGGGGCGACTCGTTAATCCCGATCGCATTCCCGAGTGACTTCGACATCTTCTGCACGCCGTCCAGTCCTTCGAGAATAGGCGTCATCAGCACAATCTGCGGCTTCTGCCCATAGTGCCGCTGCAACTCGCGCCCGCACATCAAGTTGAATTTCTGATCGGTGCCGCCCAACTCCACATCGCACTCCAGCGCCACCGAGTCGTACCCCTGCATCACGGGATACAGCAGCTCGTGCAGGCTGATCGGCTGCTCTGCCTGAAAGCGCTTGTGAAACTCGTCGCGCTCCAGCATCTGTGAAACGGTAAAATGCGCCGTCAACCGGATTGTCTGCTCGTACCCAAGCTTGCCCAGCCACTCCGAGTTGTAACGCACCTCCGTTGCCGCAGCGTCGAGAATCTTGAAGACCTGCTCTTTGTAGGTCTCCGCGTTCTTCTCAATTTGCTCGAGGGTCAGCGGCTTCCGGGTCACATTGCGCCCGGTCGGATCCCCGATCAGCGAAGTGAAATCGCCGATCATAAAAATCACCGTATGCCCAAGCTGCTGAAAATGCCGCAGCTTGCGCATCAGCACGGTATGCCCCAGATGCAGATCAGGCGCAGTCGGATCAAATCCAGCCTTCACGCGCAGCGGGCGCCCGGTCTTGCGGCTCTCTTCAAGGCGCTCGCGCAAATCGGCCACGCGAATAATCTCCGCCGCGCCCTTTTGCAATAAATCCATCTGCTCATCTACAGGAAGAAACGTGCTCATGCCGTCTTTCAGTATAAGGTCCGCTCTCTATGGCAGCAGGAACCCCGACCACCGGCTCGTTTCATCCAGCGCGTCTTCCGCAGCATCGGCACGTCGCTCCAGCTCCGCCACCTTAAAGCGCAGCTCCTGATTGGTCTGCAGCAATTCGCCAACCAGCGTGAGCAACTGCTCTTAGCGTGGCTCGACCATACTCTTTCCTTGGGGTCTTCGGGAGGTTTCGTGCAAAGCAATCTGCTCCATCGTCACCACGCTCAAGCCTCATCAATCGCCCGCGCCGCTGCGTCGATCGCCTCGACAATCTTGCTCACCTGCTCCGGGCTCAGATTGCCTTGCTCCGAACGCATCTTCATCGCGAACGCGTTGAACAGGTTCGCAATCGCGCGCTTGATCTGCGGCGACCGCCCGCGTCCAAAAGCCTTCCCGGCCTCCTGCATCCGCCCGAAAATGGCTTTCAGTACCACCCGATTTGCCTTCAGATACTCCTTCCCCTGGTCCGTCGCC
>Ga0181535_10006291_pt1 | contig 12349 bp, 13 predicted proteins | sample PEATcosm2014_Bin_44_FD_119774 | JGI IMG/M metagenome (GOLD analysis project Ga0181535, IMG submission 119774) | Peatland microbial communities from MTU Mesocosm Facility, Houghton, MI, USA - PEATcosm2014_Bin17_30_metaG | ecosystem: Environmental > Terrestrial > Soil > Wetlands > Peat | place...
GTTCGAGCCGAGCGGAATGCCTTGGTGCTTGTCGAAATCGAGAAAGACGTTGTCGAAGCCGATCTTCGTCAGCATCTCCTTCAGCGCCAGCGCCTGCGCGCCGTCGTCGCTGGAATGCGAAATGAAGATCGCCGCCATGGTCGCCCGATGGCCCCGGCATCAACAGCGAGAGCGATCAGCTTGCCCGGATTCCGGTCCATCGGCAAGGCGATCCCCGGCGCCATTGCGGCGCCGGCCGTGGCGCGCGTCGCAGGCGCGCGCGGGCGCCCGGCCGTTCGGTCCCCGCGCGCGCTTCGAGAGACGACGGCGACGGCGGTTTGATGTCGGGCCGCGCCGCTCTACGGCGAAGCGTGGGCGAAGATGTCGACTGCAGCGAAGCCGGCGACGTCGAGCCGCGCCCGCTCCGGCAGATAGGCGAAGGCGGCGCGCGCCAGCCCGTCGCGATCCTCGCGCTTCAGCATCGCGTCGAGCTTGTCGCGCAGCGCGTGGAGATGCAGCACGTCGGAGGCGGCGTAGGCGAGCTGCGCTTCGCTCAGCGTCTCAGCGCCCCAGTCGGAGGACTGTTGCTGCTTGGAGATCTCGACGCCGAGCAGCTCGCGCGTCAGGTCCTTGAGACCGTGACGGTCGGTGTAGGTGCGCGCCAGCTTGGAGGCGATCTTGGTGCAGTAGACCGGCGAAGCCATCGCGCCGAAAGCGTGCCAGAGCATCGCGATGTCGAACCGGCCGAAATGGAAGAGCTTCAGCACGTTCGGATCGGCGAGCAGCTTTTCGAGATTGGGCGCGCGCTTCTGTCCCGGCGCGACCTGGACGAGGTCGGCCGAGCCGTCGCCGCGCGACAGTTGCACCAGGCACAGCCGGTCGCGGCCGACTTCGAGGCCGAGCGTTTCGGTGTCGATGGCGACGATGCGACCGAGGTTGTGGTCGGCCGGCAGGTCGCCGGCGTGAAGGCGGATCGTCATGGCGCCCGGCGCTCCGCCGCCCGATTCGTCGCCTCGCGTCGCAACACGTTGATATGTGTCATGTTTTTCGCTCACGCGCCTTTCTGCATGCTTAGCAGGCGCCTCCTGGAGCGTCAAGCAAACCGCATTGGAGGCTACGGTTCACGAATTGATTGCATCACTTTCCAAGGAAGGAGAGCGAACTTTTCGTTGCCCATTGCGGGGCGACGCACAAAGCTGGACTTTCGCATTGTGCGGCGGGAGAATGCCATCGGTTTGCGGGGCTGGGCGAGATGGAAGCCGGCAACTATTGCCACGCTGGCGTGTGCATTGTCGCGCGTGACGCGGTGCCAGTTGCGCTCTTTCCCGGCACGATCGGCATTCACCAATTCAATCTTGGCCGGGCAGTTTCCGTCTTCCTCGACCTGATCTTTCGTTGGACGTTCGTCCCGGCGTTGCTCGCGTCTTTCGAGGCGATCGGCTTGCCGTTCGTGAGCGAAGAGCAATTCACGGCCGCGTATCCGTGACCGATCTCGACGTTAGAACCGCTGCGAGCGTCGCACTCGTCATCATTGCCACCGTTTTTATACTCGCTTTGCTAGCGCTTTTCAGCCGACGGCAGCGCCAGATCGAATGGCCGCCGGTTGCTTCGCCTCGCCAAGTGCGGAGCCCCGCCGCCGATCTGAAGGCGCTGCCCCGCCACCCATCGCCTTCGGCTCCGTTCGTCGCATCGTCGCCAGCCGACCCTGACGCAGCCTGGGCGGCGCTGCCCACCGCGATTCTTTTCGTCGACGTCGAAACAACTGGCCTCGGCCTCGACGACCGCGTCGTCAGCTTTGGTGCCACGCATCTGACGCGAGAGGGAGCGCTGATCTGGCGCGCCCATTATGTCTTCAATCCGCAGAAGCGGTCGCATCCACGTGCCCGCGCGGTGCATGGCTGGGACGAAGCGACGCTGGCGCGGCAGGAGCTTTTCGCCGACCGGGCGGCAGAGATCGCCGCCTTATTCGCCGCTAGCGAGCTAGTCGTCGCCCACAACGCAGCGTTCGACCTGCGCTTTATCGACGCGGAATTCGCTCACGCCGGACTGCCGCCGGTCCGAATCCCTTCCGCCTGCACAATGCTGGAGTGGCGGGCCCGCGGACTTGGGCCAGCCGACCTCGCCTCTGTCGGTGCACGCATCGGAGTGGTGCGGCGGGGCGCCCAACACGATGCGCTCGAGGACTCGCAGATTGCCATGCAGGCATTCCTTTGGCTGCGCGGCTGCCCTTTCGCCGAGATGCTGCCGCTACCTAACGCGCCGCCGGACAATTTTCGCACCGCGCCGCCGAAGCGACCGCGCGGACGGCCAAAAGGAAGCCGGAATCGGCCGAAGACTAGCGGTGACGGCGGTTCCGCGACCGCGCGCAGCTGACCGAGCCGCTCAGCGCGGCGAGCCGTCGATTGTCTCGCAATAGCAACCATTGCCGTCGAGCGACTGTTCGAGCGTGTCGGCGCGAGAATAGGTGGTGAAGCGCGCCTCGAATTTCAGCCGCGCTCCTCGCAGTTGCGCCGCGAAGAGCCTGCGTCCTAGACTTGCGTGATGTCCAAAGCTGAACAGACGTCAGTCGGCAAACTGGTGGCGGTCGAGCGATGAGCGCGCGCGAACCCATCCCGCTGCACGTCGTCACCGGCTTCCTCGGCGCCGGCAAAACGAGCCTGATCAACCGCATGCTGAAGAGCGCGGCGCTCGCCGACGCGCTGGTGATGGTCAACGAATGGGGCGAGGTCGGTCTCGACCACCTGTTGTTCGAGGCGATCGAAGGCGAGGTCATTTCCCTCAATTCCGGCTGCCTGTGCTGCACATTGCGCGGCGACCTGGTCGACCGGCTCAACGATCTCATCGACCGGCGCGACGCCGGAACGATCGCGCCGTTCGCGCGCGTCGTGCTGGAGACGACCGGCCTCGCCGATCCGGCGCCGATCCTGCTGGCGCTCGCCGCCGACCCGCGGCTGGCGGCGCGCTTCCGCGTCGCCGGCGTGACGACCCTCGTCGACGCGGTCAACGGCGAGGCGACGCTCGCCGCGCACGGCGAAGCGCAGCGGCAGGCGGCGCTGGCCGACCGCATCGGCCTCGCCAAGAGCGATCTCGTCGCCGCCGACGGGCGTTCCGCCGAACTCGCCGCCGTGCGCGCGGCGCTGCGCGCGCTCAATCCGGTCGCGCCGATCCTCGACGTCGCGGCGGGCGAGCTCGATGCGGACGGGTTTCTGGCCGAGCCGCTCGCCTTGCGCCGGCTCGACGACGCGCCGCCGATCGCCCACGCCGCGTCGGTGCGCAGCCACGCCTTCGTCAGTGCGACGCTGATTCAGCCGCCGGCGCTGGGGCGCTTCCTCGACCTGCTCAGCGAACTGCTCGGGCCGCGGCTGTTGCGGGTGAAAGGCCTGATCGGCCTCGCCGACAATCCCGATCGGCCGTTGCTGATCCATGGCGCGCAGCACGTCTTCCACGCCCCGCGCGTGCTGCCCGCCTGGCCGGACGGCGAACGGCTGAGCCGCCTCGTCGTCATCGCCGACGGCGTCGCGCCGGCCCGGGTCGAGGCTCTGTGGGCGGCGCTGACCGGCGCGCCGCAGATCGACACGCCCGATCTCGAGGCGCTGACCGACAATCCGCTGGCGCCGAAACGCGGCGGGTTGCTGGCTTAAGGCGGCAGTGCGCCGCGGCGCGGCGCATTTTGGGGCGATCTCATCCGCCTCCCGGTCAGATCCCGTCGCCTTGCGCGTGTCCTCTGGCCTGAGCGAGCGCAGGAAACGCCGACTGGAGCGCACGCCAAGGGCGTCCGTCGATTGCGGCAAGCCCCAGTCCAATTAGGGCCATGCCCGCCAGATGCTTCCACAACAAGGTCTCTCCGAGAACCAGCACGCCGAGGAGAATGGCGCTCACGGGAATGAGGAACGTTACGAGCAAGAGGTTTGTCGAGCCCGCGGTTGCAAGGATGCGGAAATACAGGATGTAGGCGAGCGCCGTCGAGAACGTCGCGAGGCCGACAAGCGCAAGCAGCGCGTTGGCGCTTGGCGTCGCGAGCGTCCACGGCTTGTCGACAATCAGCATGATCGGCAGCAGCAAGATGCTTGACGCCGTAGTTTGCCCGGCGGCGGCGGCCATCGGCGGCACGCCCATGCGCTTAAAGCGACGACCGAACACGCCGGCGAACGCGTAGCTGACGGCGGCGGCGAGACACGCGAGTTGGGCGACGACGTTGACGCCGAGCGACGCCAGCGCTTCGCCGCTGATCATCGTCGTCACGCCGGCCAGGCCGACGACGACTCCGACGAGCCGCCCGCCGGTCGCCTTCTCGTCGCTGGTCAGAAAGTGCGCGACGACGACCGTGAACAGCGGCGTCGTCGCGTTGAGAATCGACGCCACCCCCGAGGCGATATGGGATTGCCCCCAGACGATCAGCGAAAACGGAACGACGTTGTTGAGCAGTCCCATGCCGAAGAAGCCCGCCCAAACGGACCCGGAGCGCGGCATGCGCGCGCCGGAAAGCCTGAGCGCGACCTGCAGGATCAACGCCGCCAGAGCGACGCGGCCGACAACGACGGTGAACGTCGGCAATTCTCTGACGGCGACGCCGTTGAAGAAGAACGAGCCGCCCCAAAGAGCGGAGAGCGCGAGCAGCAGGCCCCATTCGACGGGCGTCATGGGGCGGTTGAGGTTGGCGGACATCGGCATGGCGGACCCTGTCGGTTTGGCGTGCGCCAGACTGGACCGCGGTTTGCCGCGAAGCATTCCGAAAGCTGCTATCGAGCGAGAGATTCACGGTTGGGGATCGGCGCGGGATTTGGACGCGGATCGGCGTCGCAACCTCTTGATGGCTTGCACAGCGGCGGGCCGATCTTCGGCGTCTGTTCAAGAGGAGACGCCCCGGGGAGGTTTGCGGTTTGAACCCCTGGAGCGTCTTCGCGACGCGCTGAAATCCGCGAGGCTCGCGGCCGTCCGGGCGGGAAGTGGTCTTGCGTCTGTTCAGCCGCGGCGGCGGCTTCGCGCCCAACAAAGCCGTTTGGGCGGATGGTCGCCGGGCCTCCGAACCGGACATCGGGCGAGGACGCCTAGATCATCCACAGCGTAAAATTCTTGATTTCGGCGCCGCCCCTATGGATAACCGCACCGACGATGTTTCACCTAGGAAATTTTAAAATAATTGATGAGAATGTCGCTAAGAAGATCGGCCTGGCGGATAAGATCCGTATCGGATGTCCGCTCATCTGTTGTCCTTTCTGCGAAGCTCGTCACCAACAAGACAATGAATTTAACTTTGAAATCGAGATTTTCAACGTCCTTGTCTGCAATTTCGTCTTCAATGAATCCTTTGGTCAACTCAACGCCCTTTGACATCAGCTCCTGAAATTCCTTTGTATCTTTGAGGTCAATCGAAGCGACCCTCAAGGCCTGGCGCAGATCCGCCTCGGCCGCCTCGACTAAGAAAAATTCGCGGATGAAGTCCCTCAGCTTGCTCGCGGGCGCGGCGTCGTTCTTGGAAAGAATAGGCGACAGTGTTGCTAGCTGGTTCTCCCATGTTAATTTAGCTATATAGAAGAGTAACGCTTCTTTATTTGGAAAATACTGGTAAAATGAAGCGATATTGACGCCTGCCTTTTCGGTGACTTTGTTGGCCGTAAACCCGCCTGGCCCGTCATGTCGCAAAATGTAAGCAGCCGCCTCGACGAGTGCGCCGACTGTCGCAATCGACCTTTTCTATTTTGGGTGTTTTTTCAATGTGATGTCGATGTTGCGACGCATCGTGCGATCTCGGCTGGCAATGTGATTAGAAAATGCAACTAAAAGATTATATTTTCAGTCCATCCAAGTCAAACGGTGGACGAAAGAAACTATGGGATCGCTTCACAAAGAGACCGTGCTCGTCGCCGTCGGAGCCGGCGCGGCTGGCCCGTCGCGGCGACCCTCCTGCGGAAGTCCGGCGTGGCTTGCGTTGCGCCAGGACGGCGCAATCGCGCTGACGTCGAAGTGCGAGCGCGCCGGCGTTCGTTGAGGAAAGGACCACGCAATGACTTCGATGACGAACAAAGTGGCTATCGTCATGGGCGGCGCAAGCGGCATCGGTATGGCGATCGCCGATCGGCTGGCAAAAGAAGGCGCCTGGGTCTTCCTGACCGGCCGTAAAGCGGCTGACGTCGAGGCGGCGGCCGTCAGGATCGGTCACAGCGCGCGCGCCATCGTGGCCGACGCGAGCGACCCGGCGGACATAGAACGGGTCGTCGCGACTGTGGCGGCGGCGCGGGGGCGGATCGACGCGTTAGTGTACAACGCGGGCGCCATGGAGCCGGCCGAGTTGGCGGCGACCACACCCGATCATTTCGATCGCCATTTCGCGGTGAACGTCCGCGGCGCTCTTCTCACCATGCGGGCGGCGGCGGCGCACATGGCGACAGGCGGCGCCGCGCTGTTCCTGGGATCGGTCGCGGACGTGAGAGGGACGCCGCCCTATGGCACATATGCGGCAACCAAGGCGGCGTTGCGCTCTTATGTGCGCAGCTGGACCGTCGAACTCGCGCCGCGCGGCGTGCGCGTCAACGTCCTGAGCCCCGGCCCAACTGACACCGCGATAATGGCTGCGATTCCCGATGAGATGCGCGCCGGGATCGTTAGCCAGATACCGTTAGCGCGCATGGCGCGCGTGGAGGAAGTCGCGGCGGCCGCGCTGTTTCTGCTCAGCGACGAAGCAAGTTTCGTGACCGGCGCCGAGTTGTACGTCGACGGCGGCATGGCTCAGGTGTGACGGAAAAGGCGAGAACGGCGTTGTCCCGCCGCTGCTTTCTCTCATGCCACCGGCTTTCGTAATGAAGCGCACGGCGCTCCTGCGAGGAGCGCCTGACGGGCGCAGATGCATGACAGCGCGAAGCAACCAACGCGTCCGGAGGGATTCTCCAGGGCGCAACCACAACGAACGAGGTGACAACATGGAACGCGCAACCGTAATCGTCTTTGGCGGCAGTTCAGGGATTGGCGAAGCGACCGCGAAGCAGCTCACGTCCGCTGGCGCCGGCGTAACGATCGTCGGACGCAACGCCGAGCGCCTTGAAAGCGCTCGGGTGCGCATCGGGGGAAGCGTCAAGACGGCAAGCGTGGACGCGACGGATCGAGCGTCCGTCGAGCGCTACTTCGAGAGCATCGAACCCTTTGACCATCTGGCGCTCTGTCACAGTGGCGGAAAGGGCGCGGGACTTTTCCGCACCCTCGACTTGGACGACGTGCGCAGCTACATAGAAGCGAAGCTATTCGCCCAGTTGGCCGTCGCACAGGCGGCGCTCCCCAAGTTGAAGCCGGAAGGTTCGCTTACGTTTGTATCGTCTGGAAGCGCTCGCATTCCCATCCTGGGCGCCTCGGGCCTGGCCGCCGTCAATGGCGCGATCGAGGCGATGATTCCCACCTTAGCGAAGGAGCTCGCGCCGTTGCGGGTCAATGCGGTGTCGCCCGGCGTGATCGACACTCCGTGGTGGGACGAGAATCCGGAGCACCGGGATGCCGTGTTTAAACAGACGGCGGCCCAGCTTCCCGTCGGCCGCGTCGGCCGTCCCGAGGACGTCGCCCGCGCTATCGCCTATCTCATCGACGACACCTTCGTGACGGGGGTCGTACTGGCCGTCGATGGCGGCGCCCCCCTGGGCTTTTAGGTCAGCGAGTTCCATTGAGTTCGACCCCTTAACGCCGACGATGAACCGTTCACGGTTCCAGGGCCATGATGTGGAAGCGGTCGTTCCGGCAGTCATCAGGCGCGCTGAGCGTTCCGCTTTCCGTGCCATGGCGGCCCTTCGAGAAACCGATTTCGGGCTGGTCTCGGAAGCGGAGGCGAGATGTCGCCGTGCGCCGGCCAGCTATCAGTTTGCCGTTCCTTTTTAGAACAGCCGATCGTCGCAACGGCGAGCTCCCAAGGTTGCGACCTTTAGCAATCCGGAGCGAGGACGATCCTTCTGGACGCGTCCGTCGCCGACCAAGCGTCCTCGACCCGACTCAAGGGAAGGGTTGCCGTCGCCAGATCGAATCCGACAATCGGCGCCGACTGCATCAGCTTGCGGATAATCGTAAAGATCTCGTCGGCCGCGACGCTTCCGGCGCCGCTACCCATGATCTCGATAGCGGAAGAGCGCAGCAGCGCGCCGGATAGCGTGACGGTCGGACCGCCCGACAGACCAAGCTGAACGAAGCGGACGCGCCTCGTCGCCTCGCCCGCGCTGGCCGCCTCGATGATCTGAAGGGCGCTTGTTCCCCAGAGGTAATCGAGCACGACATCAATCCGATGCGCGAAATGTTCGCGCAAAGCGTCGCTCGGCGCGCCGCCGTTCGGATCGAGCGCGATGACCTCGTCGGCGCCGATCGCCTTCAGGCGCTCTAGCGCCTCCCTGTTGCGACCAGTGGCTATGACCTTGGCGGCGCCGAGATGCTTCGCGACTTGGACCGCTATGCGGCCGGCTGAGCCCGTCGCGCCGTTGATGAGCACGGTCTCGCCGGTGCGCATCCTCGCGCGCGCCTCCAACGCCACCCATGCCGACATGCCGGGGTCAGCCAATGCGGCCAGCATGGCGTCGTCAAGGCCCTCCGGAACGTCCATGCACTGCGCAACCGGCACCACCGTTCGTTCCGCCATACCGCCGAACGGCGCCCGCGGGAACAGGAAGTAAACCCGGCGCCCGTCGTCGAGCGTTCCGATCCCGTCGACGCCAACCACAAACGGCGGCTTTGCGGCGAAGCTGTAGTGCTTACCGAGCGCGCGCAACTTTGTGAAATTCGTGAGGGCCGAGGCCTTCACGTGAACGCGAACCTCACCTTCGCCGGGGACTGGTTCCGCGAAGTCGGTGTACACCGGAGCCTTGCCTATTTTGAAAACAACGGCGGCCTTCATCTGAGATTCCCAAGTGTCGGCAAAGAAGTCGTAACTTCCGCGCCTGTTCCATCAGGGCCTATGCCTCTTGTGGTAGCAGGATGACTTTCCCGATAGCGTTCTGGCCTTCCAGATAAGTATGGGCCTCGGCCGCAGCGCTTAGCGGAAAGGCGCGATCGATGACGGGCCGGATCTTGCCCTGACCGAGAAGCTCCATGATCATTTGCTGGTCGTGACGCGTCCCACCGCGAACGCCGATCAGGTTCAGCTCGTAGAAAATGAAGGCGGAGCTGGGCATTTCCACCGTGCCGCCCGAATGCTCGTTCGGGGTCGCGATGACGGCGATCGTGCCGCCAAGACGGATCATTGATAACGCCAGGACCAGAAACCTGCTTCCGCCAATCGTCTCCCAGCACGCGTCAGCGCCCAGGCCGTTGGTGAGGCGCTTGATGTAATTGCCGACATCCGGATCATTGGTGTCGACGATATCGTCGTAGCCGAGCGCCATTAGGCGTTCACGGCGCTCAAGCTTGGTCGTCGTGCCGATCACTCTCGCCCCGCCAAGCCTGGCAAGCTGCAAGGACGCGAGAGCGAGGCCGCCGCTTGCGCCGGTTATGACGATGGTCTTGCCGATGCCGGTCGGTGCGCGGCGCACGGCGCAGCCGAAGGGGGTCGTGTAGGCCCAGAGCGTAGAACCGGCGATCTCGTAGCTGACGTTGTCGGGGATGGGCAGAATGGTATCCTGCGGCCGAGAAATGTACTGCGCGTAGGCGCCGAAAATCTGGTGGCCCGGATAGGCGATATTGGTGCAGAGGTTCTCCTGCTGAAGCAGGCACATTGGACATTGCCCACAGGCCGGCGCGATCATCTGCACGACGCGGTCGCCAATTTTCCAGCGCGACACATTGCGACCCACGGCGACGACATCGCCAGCGCCATCGCGGCCGAGCTGAAACGGCAATGGCCAGTCGGCGCGACCGGGGATCCGGCTATTCGCCAGAATGCCGTTGCGATAGCGGACATCGAAGCTGTTGATGGCGGTCGCCTGGACCCGAATCAGCACGTCGTCATCGCCCATCTCGGGCAGGTCGACGTCGATGTACTTCAACACCGATGGATCGCCATATTCGAAAAACCGGACGGCCTTCATCTTCGCGGGCAGGCTCATCTGTCGGCGTCCCCCGCAGGCTCATTCGCTGCGGAGTCCCACCGCGTCGCCAGCGCGATCGCTTTGCGCAGGGCGGTAGCATAGCGCTCCCGGTCACCCGATCGGGCGAACTCCGGTACGTCCCGCTCGCCTAGATCAGCGAGCGCCTGTTTCAGCGCTTTTTCCACCTCAAGGTAGAGCTGTCGCGCGCCGCGGTCTTTCTGGTCGTCCCATTGGTCCCAGATCGCCCGAAAGGGGCTCAGTTCTGGGCTGATCAAGGCAGATGCTCGCCGCAACACTGCCAGGATGGCCGTCGGCCTCGCCTGTGCATCTGTGGATTTATCGGTTTCACCGGACATGTTCCGACCTTGCCTTGGACAGCCAATCTGTTCAAGTAGGCGTATTTTGGATAAACTGGCCAAACGGACTGCACAATGTACGACTTGGATGCGATGGCGACGTTCGTGGCCGTTATCCGCTCAGGCCGCTTCGCAGCCGCCTCGAAATTTCTCGGGATCCCGAAATCGACGGTGAGTCAGCGTGTCGCCAGGTTGGAGGCGACCCTGGGTGTTCGCCTGCTCGAGCGCACCACGCGCGTCCTGCGGCCGACCAGCGCCGGCGCCGCCTATTACGAGCGCTGCGCCCGGATCTTGGCTGATGTCGACGATGCCAACGCTTCGGTCAAGGATTTAGCGCGATATCCGCGTGGCTTGTTGCGCGTGGCGGCGCCGCACCTTCTTGGGCAGGCCATGGTTGCAGCGGTCGCGTCGACGTTCTGCCGGACCTACCCGGAAATAGAGGTCGAGATCATAGCCTCCGATGGGCGGGTGAGCCTGCTCGAGGACGGCTTCGATATCGCGATTGCCGCCACCGCCTCCGAGGCTGACTCTTCAACCGTGACGCGTGTGCTGGGGAAGACCCAGACGTGGTGCTGCGCCGCGCGCTCCTATCTTGAGCACCGCTTGATGCCTGGCTTCCCGGAAGAATTGACCGACCACGATTGCATCATCCGTGACTCGTCCGGCAGCTTCGGGCGCGACGCCCGATGGAGCTTCGAGCGCGGAGACGATGTCCGTCACGTGAATGTAAGCGGGCGCCTGCGGCTAAACTCAATATCGATGGCGCACGCTGCGGTGCTGGCCGGTGCGGGGATTGCGGCCATTCCCAGCTTTCTATGCGCGCACGATGTACAGAATGGCCGCCTCGTTCGGATCCTACGCGACTGGGTAATCGATCCCAAGGACATCCGCATCCTCTACCCTAGCCACAAACAGCTCTCGCCGAGGGTGAGGCTTTTCATTGATGCCTTGATCACAGCGGCGGAGTGTGATGAGCGCTTCGGTTAACGCCGAAGCAAAGCATCGGGGGCTCTACGTCGACCCTCCCGCGCACGCTATCATCCTGTCCGTCGACGAAAAGAGCCAGATTCAGGCGCTTGACCGCACGCCGCCCGGACTGCCGCTGAAGAAGGGCCGCGCCGGGACCATGACGCACGACAAGCGAAACGGCACGACGACGTTGTTCGCCGCGCTAAACGTGCTCGACGGCACGGTGATCGGTCGCAACATGCAGCGGCATCGCCATCAGGAGTTCATCCGCTTTCTGAACGCCATCGAGGAGCAAGTTCCGGAGGGAAAGACGATCCACGCCATCCTCGACAACTACGCGGCTCATAAGCATCCAAGAGTCCGCCAATGGCTCGACCGCCATCCATGATGGACCTTCCATTTCACGCCAACGTCCGCCTCGTGGCTCAACGCCGTCGAGGGCTTCTTCGCGACCCTTACCAGGCGGAGGCTCAAGCGCGGCGTCTTCCGATCTGTCGCCGACCTCCAAGCCGCGATCAACCGCTTGCTCGAAGAGCACAATCGGCAATCTCAACCGTTCACCTGGACCGCGGACCCAGACAAAATCATCGCCGCTGTTAGGCGTGGGCGCCAAGTATTGAACTCTATCCATTAGTCAGGTTCGCCATGATCTTGCACAATCCAGCCCGGTGTATCGAAGCGCACGGGCAAAGCCCCAACCAGCGCCGTTAGATGCGTCTCAAGGCTCTCAAGCTGGGCGGAACCGATCTGGCGCTCCCATTGATTGCGCAACTCGTCGAAGATCTCTTCACCTTGGCGCAGCACTTCAAAGCCAACCGCGGTGACCTGAAGACGTTTGCGGCGAGCATCAAAGGGGTCCTCGTCGCGCGCCACGTATCCGCGCTCCTGAAGTATCGCGATGGTTTTCGCCGCGGCTTGCTTCGAGACCGATAGACGACGACCTAGTTCTGAAGCGTTGCCGGCCCCGGCGACAATGGCGCGCATCGCGAAGTCATGGACGGGACGCACATCCTCGTAGCCGCGGCGCGCTAGCTCGACGATCGCTGCATCCACCAGGGA
>Ga0181535_10006293_pt1 | contig 12345 bp, 7 predicted proteins | sample PEATcosm2014_Bin_44_FD_119774 | JGI IMG/M metagenome (GOLD analysis project Ga0181535, IMG submission 119774) | Peatland microbial communities from MTU Mesocosm Facility, Houghton, MI, USA - PEATcosm2014_Bin17_30_metaG | ecosystem: Environmental > Terrestrial > Soil > Wetlands > Peat | place...
AAGGTGGAGGACCTGGAAATCCGGGCGAAGTTTGAGAAGGCGTGGGGTGTGACGCTGCCGCCGAAGGCGGGCCTGGACAATCACCAGATGATCGACGCGATCCACGAGGGCAAGCTGAAGGCGTTGTATGTCTTTGGCGAAGAGATGAGCCTGGTGGATTCCAACGCAAACTATGTGGACGCGGCGCTGGCGAAGGTGGATTTCCTGGTGATCCAGGAGATTTTCTTCTCCGAGACGTGTAAGTTCGCCGATGTGATTTTGCCGGCGTGCCCGAGCCTCGAGAAGGAAGGGACGTTTACGAGCACGGAGCGGCGGATTCAACGGCTGTACCCGGTGTTTGAGCCACTGGGAGAGAGCCGGCCGGACTGGCAGATCATCATGAACGTCGCGAACCAACTGGGCGCGGGCTGGAGGTACGCGCATCCGTCGGAGATTTACCAGGAGATTGCGGCGCTGACGCCGATGTTTGCCGGAGTCACGTATGAGCGGCTGGAGGGATACAAGACGCTGCAGTGGCCGGTGGCCGCGGACGGAACGGATCAGCCACTGCTGTACACGCAGAAATTCGCGTTTCCGGATGGGAAGGCGAAGTTGTTCCCGTTGCAATGGACGGAGCCGACGGATCAGCAGGATGCAAATTTCGATTTACATCTGAACAACGGGCGGCTGCTGGAGCATTTCCACGAAGGGAATTTGACCTACCGAACAAAAGGGATCAAAGAGAAGACGCCGTCGACGTTTGTGGAGGTTTCGCCGGAGCTGGCCAAGGCGCGGGGGATCGACAACGGGCGGTGGGTGGAGCTAACGTCGCGCTATGGCGAGGTGCGGGTGCAGGCGGTGGTGACGGATCGAGTGAAGGGCGAGGAGTTGTACATGCCGATGAACTCGACGGCTGAGCCAGTGAATCGGCTGACGAGCAGCCACACCGATGTGGTGACGCATACGCCTGCGTACAAGGAGACGTCGGTGCGGATGAAGGTGCTGGAGGAAGAGGGCGCGAATCCGCTGCCGCGGACGAATTCGAGATTTGGGCATCCGACGCCCCAGATGGGCGTGGAAGTGGAACGGAAGTGGAAGCGGGCGGATTATCACGAGCCGGGGAATGGGCTGGTGCAGATTCGGACGCCAGGGAAAAGCGGGGGACCGGTCAGCTGAAAAGCGGTCAGCTAAGAGCCGGTTAGCTAAAAGCCGGTTAGCTAAGAGTCGGTTAGCTAAGAGTCGGCTGGCCGAAATGCGGTCAGCGAGTAGCCGAGGGGCGGGCAGGAGGAAACCACATGGCGCAACCGATCGCTTTGGAGATTGCACCGCGGGATCCGCGGAAGGAGTTGCTGGCTCGACTGGAGAAGGCGCCGGCGGAGCATGCCGAGGCGTTGCTGGATGCGTACGAGCTGATCGAACAGGCGCATGAGGCGGGCGTGTTCGAAGTGCTGCGCGGCGCGCTGAGCGCGAAGGATCGCGCGCTGGAGGCGTTGGTCAAGGACTCGGACACATCGCAGGCGATCCATGGGTTGCGGAACGCGATCATCTTCGGCAAGATGATGGGCTCGATGAACCCGGAGCTGATGCAATGCATCGCAAGCGCGGTGGGGGAGACGCTGGGCAGCGAGCGGCGACCGGTGATCGATCCGCCGAGTTTGTTTTCGCTGCTGGGGCAGTTCCGCCGGCCGGAATTGCGGCGGAGCGTGGCACTGGTCAACAGATTTCTCGAAAACCTGGGCACTCGTCTGAAGGAGAAAGGCTGCTCCCCCAGCCCGAAGCAATAAGACCGCGCGTGGAATTCCATCCTGGAGGGGGAGCATGTCGGAAGGCAAACGTTGGGGCATTGCGCTTGCGGGCATCTTTATGCAGATGGCGCTGGGCGCTGTTTATGCGTGGAGCGTGTTTCGCACTCCACTGGTGAAACAATTTCACTGGACAATTTCGCAGGTCACGCTGACGTTCACGATTTGCATTTTCGTACTGGGGGTGTCGGCGTTTTTTGGGGGATTGTGGCTGAACAAGACGGGACCGCGCCCGGTAGCGCTGACGGGCGGTTTTCTTTACGGGCTTGGGGTTTTTCTGGCGAGCTACTCGGCAAATAGTCTGCATTGGCTCTATTTTTCCTACGGTGTGATCGGCGGGATCGGGCTCGGGTTCGGTTACATTGTGCCCATTTCAGTGTTGGTGAAGTGGTTTCCGGACAGGCGTGGGCTGATCACGGGCGTAGCGGTGGGCGGTTTCGGCGCGGGGGCTCTGGTGACGGCGCCGGTAGCGACGCGGCTGATTCAACGCGTGGGCGTGCTGCACACGTTTGCGTATCTGGGGGTCGCGTATCTGATCGTGACGATGATTACGGGCTGGTTCATGCAGAATCCGCCGGCGGATTATGTGCCGGCAGGATGGAAGCCGACGGCGACGCAGGTGAAGCAGCGCGTGATAGAGGATTACACGCTGGGGCGCGCTCTGGGGACGTGGCAGTGGTGGGCGCTGTGGCTGATTCTGTTTCTGAACACGACGGCGGGGATCTCGGTGATCTCGCAGGAGTCGCCGATGTTCCAGGAGATCGCGAAGGTGACGGCGGTGGTTGCGGCGGGAATGGTGGGGATTGCGAGCATCGGCAACGCGGTGGGGCGGGTGTTTTGGGCGTGGGTTTCGGACGGGATCACGCGGCGCTGGACGTTTGTGGTGATGTATTTGTGCCAGGTGGGGCTGTTCTGGGCGATGCCTAACATCGGCGCGGCGTCGATGCTCACGGTGCTGACGTTCATTATTCTGATGTGCTACGGCGGCGGGTTCGGAACGATGCCTGCGTTTGCGGCCGACTACTTTGGCGCGAAGAACATCGGGCCGATTTACGGACTGATGTTGACGGCGTGGGGATTCGCGAGCGCTTTTGGGCCGTTGCTGATCGCGCATCTGCGGCAGACGGAGACTTCGTTTGCGCACGGTCTGCATGTGATTGCGGTGATCATGCTGGTGTCGATTGTGGTGCCGTTGATTGTCAGGGCGCCGAGCACCGAGGTGCGGGTGAAGGGGTAGTTCGAAGCTGGAAGACAAGCGTTCAGGGTTCAGCGTTTAGAAAACCACCGCTTCAGATTCCTTGTTGGCCGCTGCGCGACCGATTCCCCTCCGCGATTAGAGTTTGCGCCGGTGCAATGTTTGCTGCTACGGGGGGTCCGTTCGACTTCGCGCCGGCTGAGAGCTTACACCGCTGGCGAGATCCTCTCCGGCGCTTCGCTCAGGATGACATCTCTGTTTCGTCGAAGAGGATGGGTTGGGCGGGGGCGTCGCCAGGGTCGCGGAAGTTGTGGAGGCCGACGCCGATGAGGCGGAAGCGCTGGGCGGGACCGAGCGAGACGCGCTCGCGCAGGGTGAGGGCGATGCCGGTGAGCTCTTCGCAGGAGGCGACAGGCTCGGCGGGCGTGAACGAGCGGGTGAGGATTTTGAATTCCGTAGTTTTGAGTTTGAGGACGACGGTGCGCGGGATGCGGGATTCTTTGCGCGAGGCGTTCCAGATTTTTTCAGCGAGGCGGCGGATGGCGTCCTCGGTGGCCTCGAGGGGGATGTCGCGCTCGAAGGTGTCTTCGGCAGAGATGGATTTGGTGGGGCGGTCAGGGACGACCTCGCTTTCATCGATACCGTAGGCCAGCTCGTGCAGGCGATGGCCGTGACGTCCAAAATGCTCTTCCACGGTTACTAATTCCATGGCGCGCAGGTGGGCGACGGTCCTGATGCCGAGGTTGGCGAGGCGTTCCGCGGTGACTTTGCCGACGCCAGGCAGACGCTCGACGGGAAGCGGCGGGAGAAAGGTGTCGACGTCTTCGGGTTGAATGACGAAGAGGCCGTCGGGCTTGCGCCAGTCGGATGCGATTTTGGCGAGGAACTTATTGGGCGCGACGCCGGCCGAGGCGGTGAGGTGCAGCTCGTCGCGAATTTGTTTACGGATGGCGCTGGCGACTTTGGTGGCGGTGGGCAGGCCGCATTTATTTTCGGTGACGTCGAGATAGGCTTCGTCGAGCGAGAGGGGCTCGATGAGGTCGGTGTGGAGGCGGAAGATGTCACGCGTCTGGCGGGAGACGGCGCGGTAGCGGACGAAGTCGGGCGGGATGAAGATGGCGGCGGGGCAGAGACGCTCGGCGCGCAGGGCGGGCATGGCGGAGCGAATGCCGAAACGGCGCGCTTCGTAGGAGGCGGTGCAGACGACGGAGCGGTTGCCGCGCCAGGCGACAACGACGGGCTTGCCGCGGAGGGCGGGATCGTCGCGCTGCTCGACCGAGGCGTAGAAGGCGTCCATGTCGACGTGGACGATCTTGCGAACGGCCATGAGGGAAGGGTAGCAGGGGGCACAGATTTCAGGGCACAGAGCTCAGAGCACAGAGCACCGAGCTCAGGGAATCCGGCGGCGCAAGGTTCGTTACAAGGTGGTAGTTCAGTCGTAACTCATGTCTGAGGCGCCAGGTGTGAGAACGCCCGGCAGTTACTGTAGTTTGGTCTGCGGTCGATTATGTGATTGCTAATACAGGTAACTGCGCGTATGGTCCTGGTTAACTTCGCCCGAGAAATGCGGATCGTGGAGAACTATTAGCGGGGAATGCCTCGTTTTGTTGCCCAGGCATTCCGGCGCAGCAGTGTCTGCAAGCCCGAAGAGACGCGCTCGAATTTTTGCGCTCGCCAGGTAGGACAGTGAAACTGGTTTGTTGGACTGCAGCTTCTCTCTCTTTTTTTGCAGCTGCGACGCTGGTCGCAGGTTGTGGCGCAGTCAGCGTCGGTTCGAAAACGGCACAAGGCAGCAGCGGAACCGGCAGCGGGACGGGTTCCGGCGGTTCGGGTGGTGGTTCGGGAGGCGCGCCGGGGAATGTTCCCTCGAATGCGGTTGTAGTGAGCGCGCTCCAGGCGTTACCGACCTGGAACGCAGCCTACGACACGGGGACAAGCGGATCGAGCGTGGACGCAGGCGGCACGATGGCGCTGGTGAATGCGCCCTCGCTGAGTGGGCAGGCGCGTGAATTCGCGTCGACTTACACCAACAGCGGCGGCGAGAGGTACTACGTTTCGTTCGGGCAGGACACCGCGTCGACGCACTTTTTGTACGACGCGTGGGTGTACCTCGACGGTTCTGCTGGCGACGTGGCGAATCTTGAGATGGACATGAACCAGGTGATGGCGAATGGGCAGACGGTGATCTACGGGTTCCAGTGCGACGGCTACTCGAAGACCTGGGATTACACGGCGAACGGGGGGACACCGCAGACCTACGTGGATCAGTGGGTCAAGTCCGGTGCGCCCTGCGACCTGCAGAGCTGGAGCCGGGACACGTGGCACCATGTGCAGATTGCATACTCGCGCGACAGTGCGGGGAATGTGACCTACGAGTCGGTGTGGCTGGACGATGTGGAGCAGGACATCGACGCGACGGTTCCGTCGTCGTTTGCGCTGGGGTGGAGCTCGACGCTGCTGACGAATCTGCAGGTGGATGGAATGGGAGCGAGCGGGTCGTCGACGGTGTGGATGGACGATCTGACCGTGTACCGGTGGTGAGGCGAGGCTGTACGCACCCTCCACGGGCTGAGGAACTCCGATTCGGCGTTCGAGAACCATCCCTCAGGGGCTAAAGCCGGTTCTCAGACTTTGGTCCGTTGATTCCGGAGAGCCGGCGGGTCGAATGGCGGATGGCAAAACGACTCTGGTGAACCCATGATGAATGTGCGCTGCTGGCATAGACTGGTCGGGCCATTGTTTTGAGCCGGAGGGCGACGCGAGTTTCCGCGGAACAGCTAATTATGGATCGACGCGATTTTGTGAAGGGCACAGGTGGGCTGCTGGCTTCGGCAGCCCTGAGCAGCAGGCCGGTTTTTGGTGGAGTGCGGGAGTCAACAGAGTCCGGGGCGGGCCGACAGGTTTTGCCGATGAACCGCAACTGGCGATACCACCCCAGCAAAGTGGATGCCGCGACCGCACCTGGTTTTGACGATTCGGCTTTCGAGCGCGTGGTGATCCCGCATACGAATGTGCGGCTGCCGTGGCACAGTTTCGATGACAAGGATTACGAGTTTGTTTCCACGTATCGGCGGCGGTTTCGACTGCCGGCGGGCGCCGCGGGAAAGCGGGTCTTCGTCGATTTCGAAGGCGCGATGACGGCGTCGACGGTGTGGATCAACGGCGTTTCGCTGGGCGAGTACAAGGGCGGATATACGCCGTTCTCGTTCGAGCTGACGCCGCATGTGCATTTCGATGAGGAAAATGTGCTGTGCGTGCAGGTGGACTCGACGGAGCGAGCGGACATTCCGCCGTTCGGCGACGAAGTCGACTACATGACTTTTGGCGGGATTTACCGCGAGGTTTCGCTGCGCATGGTTCCGGCGACTTACATCGACAATGTTTTTGCGCGTCCGCGCGATGTGCTCAGCGGCAGCCCTTCTCTGGACGTCGACTGCTTCCTGGCGGGGGAGCGGCGCGACTCGATGGAGCTGGCGGTGGACCTGCTGGATGGAGAACGGGTGATGGGAAGCGGCAGACAGACGGTGGCGGCGAGTTCTTCAGCGGCTTCCGCAACGGATGCCGCAGCGGGTGCGGTGCATGCGAGCGATGAAACCACCACCGACCCGTCGCGCATCACGGTTTCGCTGACGCAGCTGAACGGGGTCAAGCTGTGGGATCTTGAGCATCGGAATCTCTACACGATCAGGGTGCGATTGAGCAGCGGCGGCCGTGCGATCGACGAAGAATCCCGCAGGATTGGTTTTCGGGAGGCGACGTTTACCGATCACGGATTCTCACTGAACGGGAAGATCGTGAAGCTGCGCGGCCTCGATCGGCACCAGACATTTCCGTTTGTTGGGCAGGCGATGCCTGCACGTGTGCAGCGGCAGGACGCGAAGATTCTGCGGCAAACACTGCACTGCAATATCGTGCGGACCTCGCATTATCCGCAGTCGCGGCATTTTCTGGACTGCTGCGACGAGATCGGCTTGCTGGTGCTGGAGGAGATTCCGGGGTGGCAACATATCGGCGACGAGGCGTGGAAGCAGGTTTCGGTCGATAACGTGGGGCGAATGATCCGGCGGGACTGGAATCATCCGGCCATTGTGCTGTGGGGCGTGCGGATCAATGAATCGAGAGACGATCACGATTTCTATACGAGGACGAATGCGGTGGCGCACGCGCTCGATCCGACCCGGCAGACGGGGGGCATCCGGTATTTTCAGGAATCGGAGTTCCTCGAGGACGTTTTCACAATGAATGACTTCGGCTTTCCGCTGCGGCCGCCGAATCACCCGCGGTACCTGAATACGGAATTCGTGGGGCACACATTTCCCACCAAGACGATCGACGAGGACGAGCGCCAGCGGGAGCACACGCTGCGTCACGCTCGCATTCACGACCAGCTGGCTTCCGATCCGCAGTACGCGGGAGGGATCGGCTGGTGCGCCTTCGACTACAACACGCATTCCGATTTCGGCTCCGGGGATCGTATCTGCTATCACGGGGTCACGGATATTTTTCGCGAACTGAAGGCGGCGGGGGGATTCTACAAATCACAGTGCGACCCCGCGGAGGAAGTTGTGCTGGAGCCTGCTTTTCACTGGGCGCGCGGCGACGAATCGGTAGGCTTCACGAAGGCCGTTATCTGCTCCAACTGCGATCATCTGAAGTTGTATTCGCGGGCGGGCAGCGTGGAGGGAAATCCGTGGAAGCTGCTCGCCGAGAGCGACGCGGATCGCGAACAATTCCCGCACCTGCAATACCCGCCGTTCATCTTCACGATGCAGGGCTACCGCAGCGGGTGGGGCGATTTGCGCATCGATGGATTCATAGCGGGCAAGCAGGTGATCTCGAAGTCGCTGTCGGGGCGGGGCGTGGACGCGAAGTTCTCGCTGCGTGCGGACGACCACTCGCTGGTTGCGGACGGCGCCGACACGACGCGGGTTGTTCTGCGCGTCACCGACGAGTTTGGCGCGATTCGCCCTTTTGCGAATGATGCCATCGCGCTTACGCTGGAGGGTCCGGCGGAACTGATTGGCGACAATCCGTTCTCGCTGGTGGGCGGTACCGGCGCGGTCTGGATTCGAGCGCGTGAGGAGGCGGGCACGGTGCGGCTCACGGCGAAGCATCCGCGGCTTGGAGCGGAGAGCGTGTCCCTTGCGCTGACGGCTGGGGTGCCGGAGGTGGTTTAGTCAGAAGCAAGAGGCTGGATTCGGGGGCGCGGCGTAGTCCGCGTGTCGAGGGAACGGTGAATTGCTGCGCCGCAGCTTGCAGCTGAGCTTACATTTCGCCGCAGCGAAGCACCACGCACCGATCGAAACAGGGCCTCGCTCACCATCGAATTCCCAACCTGAATCTCTGTTTCTGCGCCCGAGGATTCCATTCTGCAATGATTGGCGAACCCGGGTCCTTCGACTCGATGCGCTTGCTCAGGATTGCGCCCGGGGGTCAGACGCCGGCAAAGCGGCTGGCGGCTGTATCGTCGCTGCATCCTCCGTCTGCCCCGGCTGCGCAGAGGCGGCGGTGTCCACCAATCCTCTCCGCCAGGCGCGACACTGCGGCCAGCGTGGGGCGCCGCCAGTTGGGAATCGACGATTCTTCCGGCCACTCCATGCCTTCGAATTCACTGAGCCAATCGTCCATGGTCAGTTGAGCCTGCTCCAGTCCGAAGAGCTGGCTGACTGCCCCATAAAGGGCGGCCAAATCATTTTCGGCGTAGGTCAAACACTCCGCGACGAGTTCTACGGATAACGGCGCGCTCTCGATGCCCGGTGTAACCAGTTCAGTGATCATGAATGCCCCTCCAGCGAATCAGGAATGCCCAAGAGTAGCCCACATGCGAGCGAGCCGCCCACCCCAGAAACAAGGGAATTCAGCCTGAATTTTTCTGCAGGTTGCGCGGCCGCGCAGATCGAAGCAAATCCGAGCAGGCGCAGGGTACGGGGCGGCCGCACTTGCGGGGCTATGCAGAGTCCGGCCAGCGGCCGGCGTTGTATCCTGAATGCGCAGGACCCGCATTCCCGGCCCCCCAGACCCCGGCAGGGAGGCTGCCATCGGTCAGAACAATCCAATTCGCGTTCTAATGGTCGAGGATCATCCGGTCTTCCGAGAGGGATTGAGCACCATTATTGGATCTCAGCCCGACATGCAGCTGGTTGCCCAGGCCCCGGACGCAGCGGAAGCCATCACGCAGTACCGGCGGCATCGTCCGGATATCACGCTGATGGATCTTCGATTGCCCGGAACCGACGGAACCGATGCGCTGGTAGCCATCCGCGGCGAATTCCGGGACGCACGCATCATTATTCTTACGACGTCGGACACAGACGGCGACATCCAGCGGGCCCTGCGGGCGGGAGCGTCCGCGTACATCCTGAAAAGCATGGCGAAGGACGAGATTCTCAATGTCATGCGGTGCGTTCATGAGCGCGGGCGATACATTCATCCCGAGGTGGCAGCCCGCATTGCCGAGCATCTGGGCGAAGAGAATCTGACCGCGCGGGAAGTGGAGATTCTGCAACTGATTCGGGACGGGTATCGCAACAAGCAGATCGCCGACCGCCTGGCGATTGCGGAAAGCACAGTCAATTTCCATATCAAGAACCTGGTAGACAAGCTCGGCGCCAACGACCGTACCCATGCAGTTACGATTGCAACGCGGCGCGGCTTGCTCAAAGCCTGAGCACACCTGTAGAAAAACACAGGGTGAATCCTGCAGGTACCGAGGTTCCGCTGGGTTCGCGATCACCACTATGGTTGGGGACAGGCAGGGGCGCATCCTTTGGACATCGGCGCTACGGCATCATCCGGCGCATTCACCGTTATTTCAGACGCGCAGGTCTGGAAGCGAAGCGGGGTTGATGGTTACTGGTTCGGCGCGGTCCGACGTCGCGGTGTCAGCGTGATCCCATTACATGTGGTGCGGCGAGGTTTGCTTTGCCTTTTGCTGGCGATGTCAGGAGCCGGCTCGGCATGGGCAGTTAATCCGGACAGATTCCTCTCCCAGTATGCGCATACGGCGTGGAGAACGGCGGATGGTGCGATTGTTGGGTCTCCGATCACCATCGCGCAGACGGCGGACGGATATCTGTGGATTGGGACGAACCTGGGGTTGGTCCGCTTCGACGGCGTCCGCTTTGTTCAATGGAACCCTCCCGCCGGGGAGCGGCTGCTCGACTCCAGAGTCTTCTCGCTGCTGGGGTCGCAGGACGGGAGCCTGTGGATCGGCACCGGGTACAGTGTTTCCCGATGGAAAGACGGCCACCTGACTAACTATCCCAATCTAAGTGGGAGAATCGAAGCGCTTCTCGAAGACGATAATGGAGACGTTTGGCTGGCGCGCACCCAGATAACCGACGGTATGGGTCCGGTATGTCGAATTCAGTCTCTGCAGTTACAGTGTTTCGGGACCAGCGACCGGGTTCCTTTTCCCAACGTCCTGCACCTGGCGAAAGGAGGCGACTCCATATGGTTGGGCGGTTATTCTGAACTTTGCCTTTGGCAGCCGGGATCGTCCCGAATTTATTTTCCGAACCGCACCGGCCGCCCGGACGAATTTGCCTTGTTCAAAGCGATAGCAACCGGGGCAGATGGGTCGGCGTGGGCTGCCATCGACACCCCAGGCAAGGTTCTGCGGCTGCAGCACTTCGTCGACGGACGCTGGGAGAGTCAGCTATTTCCGGGAATCCCGGTAAGAAACTCCGAGGTTACGGCGCTTTTTGTCGATCGGGACAACGAACTATGGATCGGTACGATCGCGCAGGGTTTCTTTCGGGTTTATGGCGGACGGATTCAACACTTTGACCGGTCGGATAGCCTGTCGAGTAACTCGGTGCAGTGTTTTTATCAGGATCGTGAAGGGACGATCTGGGTTGTGACCTCCTCGGGCATCGATAACTTTCGTGATTTGCATGTTGCCAGTTACTCGATGCGTGAAGGCCTCGCCGCAGATGGTGTTATGTCTGCGCTGGCTTCGCACGACGGAGGCCTGTGGATTCTGGAAAACACCGAGGTCGTGCAGAAACTGCAAGGCAGCAAGCTTTCAACGCTTCTGCCGCGGCGGGGTGTTCCGGGGCACCATGTTTCGACCTTCTTCGAAGATCATGCAGGCAGACTATGGTTCGGGCTCGAGGACGGATTGTATGTGGATGACTACGGGTTGTTCCGGCCGATCGTTCGCGCCGATGGCATGCCCCTTGGCATAGTCTTCTCGATTACGGAGGACGCGGGACACGACATCTGGGTTCGCGCGGGGGCGCACCTGGATCGAATTCGGGACTTCAAGGTTAGGGAAGAGCTGAGTTCACCGCAGATCTCCACTGCTTATATTCTTGCGGCGACGCCTGACGGCGGCATCATTCTGGGCTTTGTGGATGGGGAGCTGGTTAAGTACCGGGACGGGCTGGTGCAATCCGTCGCTTCCAACGAGACGGGGAACGCCAGCCAGATACGCGATCTGGTCGTAGATTCCGATGGAACTGTCTGGGGCACGACCCTGAACGAATTGTTTTGCCTCAGGGGGCTGAAGCGGGAGAATCTGACGGAGCGCAATGGTTTGCCTTGCGACGGGGTTTTTGCGTTGGTGGAAGATGACTCGCGTGCGATCTGGCTGTACACGAAATGCGGTCTGGTCCGGATTACTCGATCCGACCTGGACAACTGGTGGCAAGATCCGGACAGAGCCATACACGCGGAGGTCCTGGACGAGGGCGATGGCGTACAGCCTGGACTCACGTCGCTCAAGCCACAGGCAACGCGGACGTCCGATGGCCGTCTTTGGTTCGCCAACGGACGCGTTCTGCAAATGGTTGGAGTCGATCATCTCAGGACGAACCCCATACCTCCTCCGGTAGAGGTGGAAACGGTAACTGCCGACCGAGGGAGTTACGCGCCGCGAGAGGGACTGCGACTTCCTCCCCGAACGCGTGACCTCGAAATTGCCTACACGGCGCTTAGTTACGCTGCTCCGCAGAAGGTTCGCTTTCGTTACAAACTGGTCGGCCACGACGCGGGCTGGCAGGAACCGGGAACGCGGCGTCAGGCTTTTTACACCGACCTGGGACCCGGCCAATATCAGTTTCGTGTAATTGCATGTAACAACGACGGTGTTTGGAACGAGACAGGAGCCAGACTGGATTTCACGATCGCTTACGCGTGGTATCAAACGTCGTGGTTCCAGTTTCTGTGCGGCGTCCTGATATTGTTCATCGTCTGGGCGCTGTACCGGGTGCGGGTGAGGCAGATCGCAGCGGCCATGAATACTCGCTTCGATGAGCGTCTGGATGAGCGCACGCGGCTGGCGCGGGAGTTTCATGACACGCTGCTGCAGACGATTCAGGGAAGCAAGATGGTTGCCGATGACGCACTGGACGAGGGTTCTGATTC
>Ga0181535_10006296_pt1 | contig 12343 bp, 13 predicted proteins | sample PEATcosm2014_Bin_44_FD_119774 | JGI IMG/M metagenome (GOLD analysis project Ga0181535, IMG submission 119774) | Peatland microbial communities from MTU Mesocosm Facility, Houghton, MI, USA - PEATcosm2014_Bin17_30_metaG | ecosystem: Environmental > Terrestrial > Soil > Wetlands > Peat | place...
CCAATGATGAACGGTGGCCCAGGATGGGTGGGGAATATGTCCTCCGCCTGAAGCGCCTCTTGGATGGCCGCCTCCTGGTTCTTGGCGGTAATCAAATCCCAGGCTCTGTACATGTGGCCCAGAGCCGAAGCTCGACGTAAATCGATGTCTCCTTCGAACACCATCGTCGAGCCGCCGATATTTGCCACGGGCTTCATCCTCAAAAAGTGGATGTAAGGATTCAGAGCCTCCGAACCCCAATAGGGAGCAGCCATTTCTGTCGCGCTAATCAGTACAACGCCGTGATAAATCTCCGGGGGAATGGGTATAGGGTCATGCCACCATCGCAGGTAGGGATCCGGCAACTGTTTGCAGGGAAGATGATAGTAGGCGGGGTCAGCCGTGCCGAAATAAGCCAGCCAGCAATCCTTGATGTTTTGGCGCGCCACATATTCGCTGGCCTCGCGCAGTCCCTGGCCCCAATCGGCGTTGGAATCAGAAAGGCTGCGATAAGTGTTTGCGGTTCCCCCAAAAAGTTCATTGGAATAAGCGAGGTAGTCGGGACATGTATGGAGCGAGGAGGCCGCGTGAAACACCACCAGGGCCGCCACGACGACGGCCCAGGCTGGATGTCGTTTGGCCAACGCTCCGGCTCCTGCGGCGGCGGCGAGAATCAGGAAAGGGTAAATCGGCAGCACGTGGCGGACGCCCATGTTCGTGCCCGCCGTTAGGGCCGCGCCCATCAGGATCGCAGGCGGAATCAGGAGGTAGGCCGCCTTGCGGTACCATTCTCCCGCCCAAAGCTTGACCGCAGCCACGGCCAGGACCAACAGCGCCAGAAAACCAAACGTGGACTTGATCACAAAGGCGACAGGGAAGTAATACCACACGGCGTGCGGGTAAAGATGACCCAGGAGGAACGATAGGCGTGGACCGGCTGTGACAAGCAGGACGTCGATGAGTCCAAACAGATAGGATTCAGGGAGCAGCTTGAATCGCGCCGCGGTGGTGATTAAAAGCGGGGTGATGTGCCCCTTCAAGAGAGTGGCGTAATTGGGAATCGTCTGCCAAAGCGGCAAGCCGTCGGGACGAGCAGCAAAACGGAACGCGTAGAAGCTCCAAAGAATCAGCAGGCCAAGCGCATAGATGACGGCCAATCTGCCAATCCAAATGGGAACCTCACGCTTGAGGATCGGCCCCCGGGCGGCATCCTCCGGCGGTACCCGTTTGAAGCGGCACGCAACCTCGACGGCGGCCAGAACCGCGAGTGTGGGAAGCAAGAGTAGCGCGGAATGCTTGGAGGCAAGCGCCAATCCGGTCGTCACGCCACACCCCATCAGGCGGAGCAGGGAAGGCCGCTCAGCCACCCGCCAGAGGGCATAAACTGCCGCCATATCAAAGCAAGTGAAAGCGAAGTCGGTGCCCACCACCGTGGAATGGGCCAACAGATTCGGTTCAAAAATCGCGAGCACGGCGGCGATCCACGCTACTCCGACTCCGAACATTTGCTGCCCGGCCTCAAACAGAATCAAAACGAGGAGCATGCCCATGGCCGCCTCGGCCAAGCGCACCCGAAGCAGCAGCGCGTCCGCGTTGTTCCCGTAGATGAACCTCCTGCCCTCGATGACCAATGCGGGCTTAGAATCGTCGTGCCACAGGTGTGGGACCTTTAAGTTCATGAAGAGCAGCGGAAGCGCCCCGACCAATTTCGCCACGGGGGGGTGTTCAGGATTGAGGCCATAATCGCCTGCCTGCCAATAGCGATAACCCGCCAGGATGTGGGTGGGTTCGTCCCAAACAGCGGAAAGATCACGGGAGGATCTTGTGACCTCCACGACGTAAATGCAAAGGAGCGCGGCCATCGCCGTCCCGACCAGTAGGCGGCGAGCGGTTTGGTTGAGAGAAAGAAGGGAGTTAAGCCAAGACTTCATTGACGCTTCATTTTGGCCTTTTGCGGCGCCGGAGTAAAGCCCCTTTTGCCTATGCTGAGATGGCTCATGATCTTGGGACCTCGCATTAATCCGAGGTAAGTGGAGTATCAAAGTGACGTTCGAAGCTGACCTGGTGCTGTTTGTGAAGCCCTCGGCACGAGCGGGTTAAGGATCCAAATATATTGGGTTTAGGGTCAGATTCGGTACGAATATTCTTGGCCCATGACATAATGTCAAAAGCCCTGAGGACTCTCAACGCCCCGCCTCAAGAAAATCGGGACCTGGACGTCAAGAAAGTAGATTCAGGACAAGTCAAATCGGCGATGTTAGCGCACATAGTACTAAAGTACTAAGGCTCGTAATTTATCAGAACGATAACTTTTTGGCGTGGTGTATACCCTTAAACTTAACCCCGGCAGTGTCCAATCCCCTGAGAGTCGAGCCTAAATTATTATTTTACACTAAGTTATATGAACACCGTGTTTGCTATGGAAGTGAGGAGAGCAGGTCGCCGACCGGCGCAACGAAAGTTAAAATTCTTTTAAAAAATACTTGACAAAAGTGCCAAGAGGCTATAATTTACCTAACCGAAGCGGGTTGGTTTCAAAACAAACTTGCACCCTGGGTTGGGAGTAGTAAGGAGCTTCCGATACCGGAAAAGGAGTTTTTCCTGATGACGATGAAGACTACAACGTTACGTCTGGCTCTCTTTGCGCTCCTTGTGGGAGCGGTCGCAACGGTACCGGCACTAGCTGGCTCCGCGGTGATTGGCTCCGTGGCTGGCAGCATGAACGCAACTGTCGGCGGCCAGTCGCTACTTCCAAACACAACGATTTTCAGCGGAGATAGCCTGCAAGTAAGAGACGGGGTCGCCGTCGTGGCGGTCGGCAATAACAGCCGCGTGATCTTCGGTCGCGACACGGTTGCCTCCTTCCTGCGGGATTCGAATGAAGTGACCGTTGTGCTCAGCCAAGGCAACGTTTCCATGCTCCACCCCAACCAAGGAACTCTCCTGCGAGTAAAGGCGGGAGAAGTTTCCGTGACCCCCGCGGCGGGCTTTAAGACGCTCGGCGAGGTTGCCATGCTGAATGGCTCTGTGGTTGTGACTTCGAAAGAAGGCACACTGCATGTGGACGATCACGGCGCCACGAAGAATGTTACCAAAGGGCAAACTATCGTAATCGCTCCGAAGACTGCATCCGGCAACCCCAGCGCGTGCTGCGGTGGCGGCGGCAGCACCGCTCTGGAAATTGCGGCGGTGGGCGCGGGCGGTGCGGCGGCCGTTCTGGCGGGTATCGCCATGAGCCGTTCCGGCGATGCCAACACGAACGCACAGGCAGCCATTGCGGCTGCTAATGCGGCGACCTCAGCAGCCAACGCCGCCAATGCGACAGCAGCGGCAGCGGAAGCGGCAGCTCAGCAAGCAGCATTCCTGGCAGCTTGCGCGAATGACCTCCTTGGGACCGGCAACACAAACAGCGTCAACGCAATGTACGGCGGCTCGCAATGCCCGTATAGCACGGTTGGCGTTGGTTCCGGTGGCTAGGATCTAAAGAGAGCAGGCTGATTGGCGAGCGGCACCCGATATGGTTGCGGATGCCGCTCGTCGCTTTTTAAGCACGTCGTACTGGGCCTTACTTCGTATCATCTCTACCAACAACTTTAGCTACTCCCTCACACTTGACGGCAGTCCCCAAAACTCTAGTCATCGTCGCAGAGCCTTCCAGCCGCCGGTGTCGATTGGACAAGCCAGCCGCCATGGGATCGCCACAGCCTATACCACCTTTTCGCGGGCTCTCAGCCACTCAGCAAACCGGCCGATTCCTTCTTCAAAACTCACTTTAGGCGAGTAACCGAGGGCTTGGTGGGCCTTGGTAAGGTCGGCATGGGTAAGGATCATCTCGCCGGCGGGGGTGGGGATAAACTTCCGGCAGACAGGTTTGTGCAGCGCCCGCCCCAAGGCATCCACCATTTCGTCAATGCGCACGGGGTGTGAGTTTCCGATGTTGTAAACATCGAAATCTCCCGTGACGTTAAGGGCTCGCACGATTCCATCAACAGTATCATCAATATAAGTATAATCCCGTTCTAAGCTGCCATCGCCGTAGATGGGGACTTCCTTCCCTTCCATGATCATCCCTGCAAACTTGCGGATGGCGAGGTCGGGGCGTTGGCGCGGGCCATAGACGGTGAAAAGGCGCAAACAGACCACCGGAAGGGCGTAGGCGTGCGAATAGGTAAAGGCCAGGGCTTCGCCGGCAACCTTGGTGGCAGCGTAGATGGATAGGGGATGCGAGGTGACCGCGTCCTCCCGGAACGGCGCGCGGCTGGAATGGCCATAGACCGAGCTGGAGGAGGCGAATACGACGCGTTGCACTCCGCTCTGGCGGCTCCTTTCCAGCACTTGTGTGGTCCCCACCACGTTGATCGCGGTATACGTTTCCGGCTGAGCGAATGACAGCCGCACGCCCGGCCGCGCCGCCAGGTGAATGACGGCGTCGGGCTTGAACGCGGCAAACACGCGGCGCAGTTCTTCGCCGTCGCGAATATCGGCGGGGAAAAATTCGAACTCTCCGGCCGCCTTGATTTCCTCCAGGTTCGCCCGCTTCATTTCCGCCGGATAGTATTCATGGAGGCTATCGACGATCGCAAGGCGCTTGCCCTCGCGCAGCAACCGCTCAGCCAAGTGTGATCCGATAAAGCCCGCGCCGCCCGTGATGAGAATATTATCCATAATCAAAATTATTTCTTTCGCATTACCTGAAATTGTGAGTCGGGCGTCGAAACCTTTTGCAGATGTCCCTGATCGTCAACCCAGAGGTTGATTTGCGCCAGTTCCGTGCTGAGAAGGAAGTGGCGAAGCGTCAGGGTTTTTTCCTCCACCCTCACCTGATCGGCTCCCAGAGAATTCAGCGTGATCGTTCCCGGCAACGCTTCCTGAGGAATAAAGGCGCGGAAGGCTTGTTGACCGGCCTTCGCCGCATCGTAGCGGGCGACGGCCAATTGGTATTGATGGAACACGTTGTCGTCGAGCACCACCACATCTTTCTCGAGATGAAAGTCGCGCTGGTCGTCTTGCCCACGCACGGTTTTATACCGCACATGGGCCGGTTGGGCACGGAAGTCGATGCTCAGTTGCGAGGACTGCGTTCCCTTCTGGCTCCACGTGTAGGACAGGGGATCGAGCTGAGGGTCCAGTAGCAGGTTTGAGGTGGTTCGCACCTCAACGGTTTTGCCGTTCTGTTCCACTTGCAACTGAACGTTCCCCTGGGCTTCAATCTGGTCCTTGCGGACGCGAATCTCAAATGTTTCGGTCCCGATGCTCTTTCCTGCGGCAAAGATTTCAAAAGTGCCATGATCGCTCAGGTGAGGAGGCGCGGCGGGGGCCTGTCCCGCGGGCAGCTCTGCTGTCGTGAAGCCAGCCAGCAGCGCGACAACTGCTATTCGTAATGCCCACCGCGCTTTCAATGCCAGTGCAGGCTCCCTTCCGTTAGAAGACCCGTAAACTCAGGATTTGCTCGACGACATCTTCCGGCTTATGCCCTTCCGTCGAGATGCGAAACTCCGCCATGCGGTAATAGGGTAAACGTTCCATGAACAGGTTGGTAAAAGACTGTTCATCGCGAAAGAGCGGACGATTCTCCAAACCCTGGCAGCGCGCCCGCAGGATATCCGGCGGGCAATCGAGCCAAACCGTTGTGCCCCCGGACTCCCGAATCAAATCCACATTAGGGGGCTGGGCAAACGTCCCACCGCCCAGGGCAATGACCGCCGGCTCGGCTTTCGAAGCCTCGGCAAGCGCGGCGCGCTCGACTTGGCGAAAAAAAGGCTCGCCGGAGTTCTCGAAAATCTCCCGGATGCTTAACCCCTGCCCGGCTTCGATGATCGTGTCGAGGTCGATCAAGGGCCATCCGAGCACCTCCGCCAACAATTTGCCCACCGTGGACTTCCCGCTTCCCATGAAGCCCAACAAATAAATTACTTTTCGACGGTGACGAATCATTCTTTGACGGGGTCCTGCAATGGAAGTGTCCGCCGACGATTATAGTAGCCGCATCCCGCGCGACGCAACATTTCCTTACCCCGCGAATCAGGCAGAGCAGGGAAGTGTCGCGCCGCGGTGGGGGTTGGCTTCGCCCCTGGCGTTTCGCGCTGCCGCAATCTCCGCGTCGATCTCATCGGTGGAAAGCGCGATAAGGCAACGTTAGTCTATTTCTCCCCCACGGCGTGGGGCCACACGGCCGGCGCCCCGAGGCGCCGGGGCGGCCCACAAGCGCAGGCAACCTTTCTGTTATCGCGTCCCACCCGCTGCCGGTTCTGGCTTTCGTGGCTCGGGCAGGAGTGCCTGTGCCACCACGCGCTTACGCGATGTCCTTCAACAGTTCCGGATGCTTGTCCAGCAGGCGAAGCAGCGTGATGACGGCGGGCAGGGGAGCGACCTCGCCGCGTTCGTAGCGGGAGAAGGCGTTGTGGCCGCCGCCGGTTAGACGTGCAGCAGCAATCTGGCTCAAGCCGAGCTTGCGGCGGATGCGGCGAATCTCCTTGCTCTGCCGCTCCCGTTCGCGCAACACGAGTGCGTCCCCCGCTGCCGTGTATCGCCGCGCGCTCTCGGCATCGAATTCCACTTCCCCGCAAGCTCCGCAGCGCTAGCCCGAAAGCCCTTCCACCTTCACTTTCCGGCCGACATATTCCACGGTAAAGGGCTCACTGTCGAAACGCATCAAGGCCTTGCGGTCCTCGCAGGTAAGGCATTTCCTCGCCATCGTCACCTCTCCTTGAATTGAATCACCGGCGCCCAATCGCGCAGGGTGATTTTGATATAGGCGTCTTTCCGCACCGGCGTCATAACGTAGTACACGTCTTGCCACACATGAGAATCCGCGTAGGTCGTCATCGATTTATAGAAGTCGCGCCGCCTTAGTGCGGCGATCCCGGCCAGCATCTCCGCCGTAGTCAGGCCCATGGCCCGTCCACCGTCCAAGGCGGTCTTGGTGAAGGCTGCCCAGCCGCGCGACGTCCGGTTGTACGGTTGCGAGGTCGTAATGGGGCGGGCGCTGTTCCCCGGCTCGAGATTACCCTGTAAGGGTAGTCATTTCAAGGTGCGCTGCGGGTGGCGCCCCGAGGCATCGGGGCGCCCCAAGAACACGGACAACCCCTCTGGCACCACGTCCCATCCGCGGCCGGTTCTGGCTCAAGTGGCACAGGCACGCCTGCCTGTGCGCTGTGCATGGGATGCATCAGCCCTAGGCACAGGCAAGAACGCCTGTGCCACCCGCGATCGGCAAATGTAGCGCAGGGCCCGCTCTCCGGCCCTGCGGCTCTTCCTGCGGCGCGGGCATTCCAGGTCACACCTTGGGTGATATTGTTTTTTCGGACTTTTCCTGGAAGGAAACGGCCGCCGCATTAAGCGCGCCGGCAAAACCACGCGCGTTGGACAGGCCGCAGGGCTAGAGAGCGAGCCCTGCGTTACCTCGGCTTCCCTTCGCATTTCACGACTTGTTCATGAGGGCTTTTTCCACGGCTTCCGGATTCCGGTCAATCACTGTCAAGTAGGCGCGCACGGCGCTTCTGGACGCCCGCGCCCTTGCTCCCATTCCTGAAGCGAGCACGGGATCTGCGCCGCCCGATGTTGAGCCCCAAGGGGGCGCCTACCTTACCCGAGGCCATCGGCTGTGTTCAAGTGCCCATGCATTTCGACTGAGCGCAAACCTGCTTTCCAAAATCTGCGGCCTTCCGACGGTGCCTCCGGGACGAATTGCGGACCTGCAAATCAGGTCCGCGCTGGGATGAGCATCTTTGACCTCATCGGTGAGCCGCACTGAACTGACAGCCATACGCATAAACGGTATAAAGAGCGTACCTTGAGTATTCGGTGAGAGGCAGATGTGATAGGAGTTGGAGGCAACATCTATGAAATACAATCGAGTTATTAGCTCAGCAGTTCTGTTTTTACTTCTCGGAACCACTATTCCTACATTCGCACAGAAAGGAGAGGAGGAGAAGGGTGGAGGCGGAGGGAAAGCACAGCCACAACACGCGCAGAAAGCCGAGTCGCAGCACGCCCAGAAATCGGAGACTCAGCACGCGCAGAAAGCGGAGTCACAACACGCGCAGAAATCGGAGACTCAGCACGCCGAGAAATCGGAGTCACAGCACGCCCAGAAAGCAGAAACTCAGCACGCCCAGAGGGCGGAGTCACAGCACGGACAGACCGTTGCAAACAACCGTGGCAACAACGGCAACCATTATGGCCGCATTTCTGACGCTAGTTACCGTGAGCATTTTGGCCGTGGGCACTCGTTCCACATGGGGCGCCCGGAGATGGTCGGTGGGTATAATCGCTTCCACTACGACGGCTATTGGTTCGGGTTCAATGTAGGATGGCCGTATGGCTGGAACTACAACGACGACGTTTATGTCGAGTACGTTGGGGGCGGCTATTATATGTGCGACCTGAGGCATCCCGGCATACGCGTTACACTCAACGTGTTCTAATGCTTTTTCCAGCAACGGTCGATGCATTCCTGACCGTGGGCATTTCTCGTGCGCGCCGCCCATTGCATCTCGCGACTTGTTCGTGGGGGCTTTTTTCCGCCGCTTCCGGGCTTCGAGCAATCTCGGTCAAGCAGGCGCGCAAAGGAGTTTTCGATTCCCAATTTTCGACTGACGCCGGTGACGATTGCCTTGCCCCTAACGCACGCGCCCACGACCCGGGCAACATCTCTTTCACCGCGGCCCATCCGTAGACGGTTGTGGCTTCTGTGGCACCCCGATGCATCGGGGTGCGCTATGCATGGAATGCATCGGCTTTGGGCAGAGGTCAAGAGTGCCTGTGCCACCGATGCCGACCTATTCATATCTCAGGGTGATTGCCGGGTCGACGCGCACTGCCCTGCGCGCGGGAACATAGCTCGCGAGCAACGCCACGGCCGCGAGCAGCGCCGCAACTGAAGTGAAAACGATTGGGTCGGTCGGCTTGACGTTGAACAGCATTGTGGCGATCAAGCGCGTCAACCCATACGCGCCGGCCACGCCAATCACGATGCCCGCGCCCGCTAGCCTCATGGCCTGACCCACGATCATCCTGTACATCGAGGGGGGATCGGCGCCTAACGCCACGCGGATGCCAAACTCCAGATTGCGCTGCTGAACGGAGTAGGCGATAAGTCCGTAGAGCCCGAGCGACGCCAGCAGAAACGCGACCAGTGCAAAGATGCTCAGTAGAACCGTGTTGAACTGGTCCCGCGCGGTGGACTGCGACACCACCTGGTCCATGCTTTGGACATGCCCCACGGGCAGGTCGGCGATCTCGTGGAAAACCCGCTTCACCGGTTCGGCAAGCGCGAGCGGAGCCATTCTCGTCCGCACCACCCAGCAGAGCGGCATGAAGCGGTTGTTCAGGGCCATCACTCCATCCCGAACCTGGGCGATGGGAACAAACATCTCATTTACCGGGTCACTGTTAAGACCCAGGTCGCGCGCGTCGCCCACGACACCGATGATCTCGCGCGGGGGCTCCGCGAAATCCGGCCCCATCCCGCCGCCGATAGTAATTCGCTGTCCCAGGGGATTTTCGTGCGCCCAGTAGCGCCGCACCATGGCTTCGTTGATGATCACCACGCCTGGGGAGGCGGCATCGTCCCCCAGGGTAAAGTCTCGGCCACGTTTGATCGGGACTTTAAAGACCCCGAAATAGCCGGGGCCGACGTAAGCCCAACCGGCGCCACCGCGCGACTGCGGATCATTCGCCGGTCGACCTTCAATCGAGAAGGGCAGGCCAAGCCCTCCCGCCATGGGCAGATACGACGTTGCCGCGGCCGCCTCCACGCCCGGCAGAACTTCCATGCGTTCGACGGTCCGCCGCGCCATTTCAGCAATGACAGCGGTTTTATCAAAGTGGCCCCCCGCAAGCGAAGTGTCCATGGTCAAAACGTGGTGAGGATCGAAGCCGGGGTTCACTTTGTGCAGCTCGTCAAACGTCCGGATCAATAAACCCGCACCAATCAGCAGCACGATGGCCAGCGCCATCTCCGTGATCACCAGCAGGCTGCGCGTCTTGCCCTGGCGCACGCCCGATCCGGAACGGGCGCCGCTCTCCTTCAGATTCGAACTGACGTCGGTGCGGAGTGCGTGAAAAGCCGGGAACAATCCAAAAATGATCCCGGTCAGGAGAGCCAGTCCAAGCGTGAAGCTGAGCACTCGCCAATCCAGGGGAACACCGGCGCTGCCCGGGCCCATTCGCGGGATGTCCCCAGGGTTCAAAACCATCAACGCCCGCACTCCCGCCGCCCCGAGCGCCAGCCCAACGGCGCCGCCGAGGAGCGATAGAAGCACGCTTTCGGTGAGCAGTTGACGAACAATCCGTCCCCGGCTCGCACCCATCGCCACGCGGATGGCGATTTCTCGGGCCCGGCCCGTGGCGCGGATGAGGAGGAGGTTCGCCACGTTGGCGCACGCAATCAGCAGCACGAACCCAACCGCACCTAACAGGACGATCAGAGCCGGCCGCGCATCCCTGACCATCGTTGCTTGCAATGGTTCGACGGTGAAGCTATCGTGCGGTCCCAATCCCGTCGGGAACTTGCGCCGGAACTGCTCCCCCGCGAGCTTCATGGCGGCTTGCGCGGCTCCCAGGCTGATGCCCGGCTTCAGGCGCGCCGCCGCGGTGAAGTAGTGCGCGTGCTGCACACTATTCGGGTCCGCCTGGAAAGGCAGGTAGATGTCGGGTGGAGGCGGATTGTAGGAGAATCCAGGGCGAGAACACCGATAATGGTGTAGGCTTCGCCACCCAGCGTGATACCCTTGCCGATCACGTCCGGCGCGCCGCCAAAGCGGCGCTGCCACAGCCCGTTCGAGAGGACCACCACGTTGTCGCCGCCCGGACGGTCCTCGGCGGGAGAGAAGATTCGTCCCAGCGCCGTCTTCGCGCCGAACAGCTCGAAGAACTCGTAAGAGACGTGGATTCCTCGAAGTTGCTCGGGACGGTCGCCGCCCGACATGTTGATGCCCGGCCCGCCCTCGTCGTACGCCGCGACGTCTTCCAACACCTGCGTCTGCATTCGCCATATGTTGTACTTGGGCACGGAAGCGCCGGGGAAATTTCCCTGCGGCGTAGAGATCATCAGTTGCACGATGCGGTCCGGCTGCGGATAAGGAAGGGGCTTGAGGAGCACGGCGTTCACCACCGAGAAGATTGCCGTGTTCGCCCCGATGCCGAGAGCCAGCGCCCAAATGGCGGTGGCAGTGAAACCGGGACTTCGCCGCAGGATGCCGAAGGCAAGCTTGAGATCTTTCGCGAGGGTGCCCATTGCCAATCCCCTGACTCTCGAACCGGGATGACCGGCTCGAGTGATAACTCGCGAGCCGCGTGGGCGTCTAGCGTCGGTTTATTTTGGAGAGCAAGCGCAGCATTTCGATGTAGAGCCAGACCAACGTGACGAGCAGGCCGAAAGCGCAATACCATTCCATGTACTTTGGCGCTCCGGCCGCGACGCCGCTATCGATCAGGTCGAAGTCGAGGACCAGATTCAAAGCGGCGATGACCACAACAAACAGGCTGAATCCAATGCCCACCAGGCCGGTGTCGTAGATGTAGGGGATGTGAATGCCGAAGAAGCCCAAGCCCATGGTTGCCAGATAGACCAGAAAAATCCCGCCGGTGGCGGCGACCACACCCATGCGGAAATTCTGGGTTACCTTGACCAGGCCGGAAGTGTAGGCGATCAGCATGGCCAAGAGAGTTCCAATCGTGAGGCCAACCGCTTGGATCGCGATGCCCGGGTACCGCGCTTCGAAGCTTGCCGAGAGCGCTCCGAGCATGAGCCCTTCAAGGACCGCATAGGCGGGCGCCGTGAAGGCCGCCCATTCCTTCTTGAAGATCGTCACCATGGCGACGATCAAGCCGCCAATCAACCCCACCAGAAGCCACGCCATGGAAGCGGCGGGGTCGGTATGGTAGGCGTTCCACGTATAGATGGCGCAGATCGCTACCAGCGTCAACAGGATGCCAGCCTTGTTGACGGTGCCCTGCAAAGTCATCGACACCGCAGGGTCGGCGCCAGCGCGAACGCCTTCAAAGGTCTTGGGTCTTAGAGCCGGATTCGCTGTTCTGAATAACGCCATGCGATCCTCCTTGCCTACCGACTGTGCCGGAACAGTCCCACAATTCTATTTTGGCCAATGCAGCGAGTCAAGCAGAAGTCCGTACCGCCCAGGACAACGTCAAAGTCCGGGAAGTTTCCTCAGGCTCAGCGAAATGGAGGCAAAAGCAGCCAGGGTGCCGGAGAAAAAATAGGGACACTTTGGAGTGAACCCCATGGCTGAGACACAGTAATTGGGGACAGTTTGGAGTGAACCCCATGGCTGAGACACAGTAATTGGGGACAGTTTACCATTCACTGCAAAATCCTTGGCAATAGGAATTAAGCGTAAGA
>Ga0181535_10006297_pt1 | contig 12343 bp, 9 predicted proteins | sample PEATcosm2014_Bin_44_FD_119774 | JGI IMG/M metagenome (GOLD analysis project Ga0181535, IMG submission 119774) | Peatland microbial communities from MTU Mesocosm Facility, Houghton, MI, USA - PEATcosm2014_Bin17_30_metaG | ecosystem: Environmental > Terrestrial > Soil > Wetlands > Peat | place...
GTCAATCTACGAAATCGCTTCGCGGATTCAGGAACTTGTGCCGGCGGCGCGAGTTGCGGTGGGCCACGGCCAGATGAGCGAGACAGAGCTAGAGCGGGTGATGCTAGCCTTCATGCATCACGAGTACGACGTACTGGTGGCGACCACGATCATTGAAAATGGGTTGGACATTCCGCTTGCGAATACGATTCTCATTAATCGTGCCGACCGGCATGGGCTGAGCGAGTTATACCAGTTACGCGGGCGCGTTGGCAGGTCGAATCGCCGGGCCTATGCGTACTTACTCATTCCGCCCGAGCAGGAGCTAACTGAGATTGCGAGAAGAAGACTGGCTGCGCTGAAGGAGTTCAGCGATTTAGGCGCGGGCTTCAAGATTGCCGCGCTTGACCTGGAGCTGCGTGGCGCGGGTAACATGCTCGGCGGCGAGCAAAGCGGGCACATCGAGGCTGTGGGCTTCGAGTTATACACCTCGATGCTTGAGGCCGCCGTGAAGGAGATGAAGGGTGAAAGCAGCGAAGAGCGCCCTGCAACGCAGCTTAACCTCGGAATAGCGTTGCGCATTGATGAAAGTTATGTGCCAGAGGAAAATCAGCGGCTGCGGCTCTACAAAAAGATTGCGGGTGCGTCGAACGAGGCAGCTGTCGCCGAGGTGCGCGCAGAGATGGAAGACCGCTACGGCGCGCCGCCCGACGCGACCGTTTACCTGCTGGAGGCGGCACAATTGCGCCTGGAATGTGAGCGGATGGGCATAGCGCAGATCGATCGGCGGCGCGGCGAACTGCAGATTCGCTTCATGGAAAATGCGGCTGTCGATCCGGCCCACCTGATGCGGCTGGTAGCGAAGAACGCAAAGCGGGGCGCGCAGTTCACGCCGCAAGGGCTGTTGAAATATCCGCTCACGGCTACGCGGTCCGACGAGATTCTGCTTGAGATTCATGAAGTACTGGAGAAACTGGCTGCGGCGCCGGTAAGTGCATAGGGGTACCGCCGGCGGATGAAAAGAGAGGCGATGAAGAAGATACTTGCATTGGTGGTTTCCGGAGTGTGTATGTCGTCTGCAATCACGGCCCATGGCGCGAAAGAGACATGGAAGCAGCAGTTCGAGAAGGCCTCGGATGAGTATCTCGACCAGGTTTACCTGCGCTATCAGCCTACGCAGGGAACGCAAGCGGGGTATCATCAGTACGACACGCAGTTAGAAAACTATTCGCGGCAAAGCATCGACTCGGAGATAGCTGCGCTGAAAAGCTACGAGACGCGGATCGAAGCGATTCATCCAGGTTCGGACGCGGCAGATTTCGTCGCGCGAGGTGACCGCGAGATTGTGCTTTCGATTATCCATTCCAGGCTATTGACGCTGGAAACAATTCGGCCGTGGGAGAAGGACGCGGATAACTGCTGAAGCGGATGGGCGAATGGAGCATTCACGCTGATGGAAAGGAAGTTCGCTCCGCCTGACGAGCGCCTGCGGTCATTGATTGCGCGCGAAAAGCAGATGCCTGCGCTGCTGATGACGGCGCGCGTGAACCTGAGAAACCCGCCGCGCGTGTACACAGAGATTGCAATCGAGCAGTTGCCGGACATTGTGAGTTTTTTCGAGAAGGACGTCCCGCAGGCCTTCGCAGACGCGCAGGACGCGGCTCTGAAGGCGGAGTTTGTGCAGACCAATACGGCCGTGATTGCAGGGCTTAAAGATTATTTGAACTGGCTGAAGAGGGATCTGCTAGCAAAGTCGAATGGAGACTTTCGCATTGGCGCGGATGCGTTCTCAAAGAAACTCCGGTACGACGAGATGGTGGACCTACCGCTGGATAAGTTACTCGAAATTGGCTGGGCGGACATGCGCAAGAATCAGGCCCACTTTATTGAAATTGCTAAAGAACTCGAGCCGGACAAGGATACGCGCGCCGTGCTTGAGGAACTCGGAGCGAATCATCCCGCCCCGGATCATTTGCTGGACGCTTTTCGCGCTACCTTCGATGGGCTGGTGAGCTTTATCCGTGCGCATCATATTGTGACGATTCCTTCCGATGTGCGGCCAATCGTCGAAGAGACGCCGCCGTTTCTGCGGGCCATAACAACCGCGAGCATGGATACGCCGGGGCCGTTCGAGACCCATGCGACGGAGGCTTATTTCAATGTAACTCTGCCCGACCCTTCGATGGCGCCCGCTGAGGTTGAGGGTTACATGCACGGGTTCAATGTTGGCACTGTAATTTCGACCGCGGTACACGAGGCTTATCCGGGGCACTATGTTCAATTCTTGTGGTTGCCGCAGGCGCCGAGCCGTGTACGCAAACTGCTCAGCGCGAACACTGACGTGGAGGGCTGGGCGCACTACTGCGAACAAATGATGCTCGACGAAGGCTATGGGCAGCCCGGCGCTGGAGCCAGCAATGCGCGCGAAGCAAAATTCTTGAGGCTCGGACAATTGCAGGATGCGCTGCTGCGCAACGCGCGCTTAGTTGTTGGCATCGAAATGCACACGGGAAAGATGAGCTTTGACGAGGCGGTCGCATTTTTTCAAAAGGAAGGTTATCAATCGAAGGAAGCGGCATTAGTTGAGGCCAAACGCGGCACAAGCGATCCAACTTATCTTTACTACACGCTGGGCAAGCTTGAGATCATGAAGCTGCGCGAGGACCTGAAGAAGAAACAGGGCGTTTCGTTTTCATTGGAAAAGTTTCACGATGATTTCCTGAGGCAAGGCTTCCCGCCGATCAAGATTGTGCGGGAAGCACTGCTGGGCGACGATTCACCGACGTTGTAAGCGTAGCACTAAGTTTTTTTGCGACGCAGAGTTGCTCGTGTCATCGAGATCATGGGGGTGGAATGAAGAAGCAGGTACGGAAGGCTGTATTCCCGGCGGGTGGATTGGGTACGCGTTTCTTGCCGGCGACAAAGGTGATTCCGAAAGAGATGCTGGCGCTGGTGGATAAGCCGATCATCCAGTATGGCGTGGAAGAAGCGGTGGCGTCGGGGATTGAGCACATCATCATTGTCACCGGCCGCGGCAAGGGCGCAATGGAGGACCACTTCGATCACAGCTTTGAGCTGGAGACAACGCTGGAGCGGCGCGGCAAGCACGAACTTCTGGCGGTGTCGCGCGGCGTGTCCGGGATGGCGCGGATCAGCTACGTTAGGCAAAAAGAACCGCTGGGATTGGGGCATGCCGTTCTGTGCGCCAAAGATCTGGTAGGCGACGAGCCGTTTGCGGTGGTGCTGCCAGACGATGTGATCGATGCGAAAGAGCCTTGCCTGAAGCAGATCATAGAAGTATTCGATCGGAAGGGCGGTTCGGTGCTAGCGACGATGACCATTGAAGGTGCGGCGATCAGCGCGTATGGCGTTCTGGCCGGTTCGCAGGACGCGGATAACCCGCGCATCTATAACTGCACCGGCATGGTGGAAAAGCCGAAGTTAGAAGACGCGCCCTCTAAACAGGCAATCATCGGACGATATGTGTTAACTCCGCGCGTGTTTGAACTGTTGGAGCAGACAGCTCCCGGCGCGGGCGGGGAGATACAACTTACCGATGGGATTCTTGCGCTGCTAAAGGAAGAAAAGGTCTTCGGTTACACGTTTGAGGGCAAGCGCTTCGATGCGGGCGATAAGTTCGGCATGTTAAAGGCGACGGTGGAGTTTGCGCTGAAGCGGAGCGATCTTGGGCCGCAGTTCCGCGAGTACCTGAAGGGGCTGACCCTTTAGAAGGGAAAATCAAAAGCTGGGAACTGGGGTCACGACATCGGAAACTTTGTGTCGACGAAATTCGTTTCGCGGCGTCTCAAAGCCCCCCGTTTCCGAGAGGCTCTGTGTGCGTCGGGAAATCAAGCCAATTGTTCGCGGTTCAAGAGGTACTCACTAACTTCCATGAGGCGGAGAGGTATGCATTTGTGGCTCTGCTCGTGTTGAGAAAGTTCAGCTTCAGTTTTTACTCTTGCGACCGTCAGATGACATAAAGTGCAGATCGAATCGTATGTGCCATCCGGGTTAAACCTATGAGGGAAATTTGGCGAGTATTGATGGACCATGGATGGACCTCCTTAAGAGCTGAATTTGTCGTGGTCAGTAAACGGTAAACTCTGCGGGAGATGGCGGCTGTTCAGTTTTGTCCATATTTCTGCTCTCCTCTAGAGCAAAGCACGATCGGGACATTACCAAAGTAGTCATTGAGCAGGCCTCGGCAGGATAGAATCTCTGAAATGGCCACCAAGATCGCTTTCCTCTTTCCTGGGCAGGGTTCGCAGGCCGTCGGCATGGGCCGCGAACTGGCCGAGCGCTATCCGATCGCGGCACGTACCTTTAGCGAGGCCGACGAGGCGCTCGGCTTCCCGCTCTCGAAACTAATCTTTGAAGGGCCGGAAGAAGACCTGCGCCTCACCGAGAACACTCAGCCTGCGATTCTTGCCGTGAGCGTAGCAGCGTGGCGTGTACTCACGGAACAAGGCGTTGAGCCGTCGCTTGCCGCAGGGCATTCGCTGGGCGAGTGGTCGGCCCACGTTGCCGCCGGAACCTTAAGTTTTGCCGATGCGGTGAGAGCGGTGAAAGCCCGCGGCCGGGCCATGCAGTTGGCCGTCCCCGCCGGACAAGGTGCGATGGCCGCCGTTCTCTCTTTGGACCCCGCTCTCATGGCCGAGGTCTGCAAAGAGGCTGAGGCGGAAACCGGGCTTACCGTGGCAGCCGCGAACTTCAACTCGCCCGGCCAGACAGTCATCTCCGGCGCGCTTGCGGCGGTTGAAAGGGCGTCCGCTCTGGCCAAGGCGAAAGGAGCTCGCCGCGCCGTCCTGCTTCCCGTCAGCGCGCCGTTCCACTGCGCCCTGATGCAGCCTGCGCAAGAGGAAGTCGCTCGCGTTCTTTCTTCGTTGGCGCTAGCGGATCCCCTCATTCCTGTTGCTGCCAACGTGACCGGCAGCCTGGTTACCACCGCCGCAGCCGCTCAAGACGCACTCATCCGCCAGGTAACCGGCGCCGTGCGCTGGGTTGACTGCATGCAATCGTTGGTAGCCGCGGACGCAACGCATTTTATTGAAGTCGGGCCCGGCAAAGTGCTTTGCGGCTTGCTCCGGCAGATTGATCCGGGTCTAAAATCGCTCAATATTGAAGACCCGGCCAGCCTGGAGACAACATTAGCCGCCTTGACTGGGCCAGGGAGTTCGGGCGGATAAGACCCACGCCGCTCGTTTCTGAGTTTCTCCGATTAAGTCTTCGAGGACTCTTTCGCTTCTTCGACAAGTTGTTCGGAGTGCCTATGTGCGTTCATGGACTGCTCGAGGGCCTGTTTGCTTTGTTCGTGAGCGGTGAGATGATCTGCTTTGCCGTGGGCGACTGCGGCTGCGGCGTGCGCATGAGCCGCCAAGTTGTGAAGTTCCGCGGCTTGAGCGTGCGTGCTTTGGGGCATGGTGTTCTCCTGGCTTGTTCGATGCAAATCAGTGGGTCAGGGTCCGGAGAAAGATTTCTCGATCAACAAGAAACAATGGGGCAAGGTCAACGAAACCAGAGGTCATTATGGAGTTCTGCGGAATCCCACCCATCGGACAAAAACAAGGACGTCCTGCCCGGCCCAGCGGGCTCCCCGGCACCCAGATGGGGCACACGTTGCATTTGACGTTCCGGCTCGCCAGTTTTTTATGCCCCTGGCACTCATGGTCCCAGGTACAGCTCAACGCCCGGCGGCGCGAAATCGAGCGAGTGGCTCCTCGGGTCGTATTCCAGGTTCAGCGCTTTGCTCTTGCGCCCGTTAATCAGGATCGCCACCAGCACGCCGTTCCCATAGCGCCCCGCCAGGGCGATCTTGTGGCTCTGAATCGCGCCGTATTCGTTATCTGGGCTGGTCGAACTCCAATCCTCCTGGAAACGCGCAAATGGGTAAGCCCCGTTTTGCGCGGGATGCTGCTGCCAGTTCTTATTGTGGATCCAGACCCCATAGGCCGCGGACAGATCGTTCTTCTCCACATCGGTGAGGAATCCGTTGACCGTTGCCCGAGCGAAAAAGTAATTGTTCCAGTTCCATGGCCAGTCCACCGGCCTGCCGGCCACCAGCCACCACGCCACCAGCAGAACCAGAAACGTCGCTGCCGCGCTGTAAACAACCACCTGATGCCGCTTTTCGCGGGCCTCATCGTACTTGGGAGCGTCGAGCAGAGTCATCGCACAGTTTCCTCGAATTCAGGATAGGCCATTGGAGGGACTAGGGAATAGGGAGTAGGGAATAGAGAGGCAATCAAGAAAACTGCCGCAGTTGCTTCGTCTCCCGCCATATTGCTTCCTGATGAGTTAGACACCGGCAGCGGGATTACTGTTCCCTGTTCCCTAGTCCCTTCTTCTCTCCCTACTCCCTGCTGTAGATCGTTCGCGCCTTTTCCGCGTGCCGTTCCAGCGCAAGTTCGATCAACCGGGTTATCAGCTCCTTGTAACTCAGCCCAGTTGCCTCCCACAACTTCGGATACATGCTGATTTTGGTAAACCCCGGCATGGTGTTCACTTCGTTAAGAAAAATTCGCCGCTTGCCGTCCGGCTCCATGAGAAAGTCCACACGCGCCAGCCCGCTGAGGTCGCAAACCCGAAACGCCTCTACCGCCATCTCGCGAATCTGCTTGGTCTCCGCCTGGCTCAGTTCGGCCGGAATCATCGGGATCGAGCCTTCGGCGAGGTACTTCGCCTCGTAGTCGTAGAACTCCTTGCCCGGAACGATCTCGCCCACAACGCTGGCCCGCGGATCGTCGTTGCCGAGCACCGCGACCTCCAGTTCCCGCGCCTTGGCTGCGTGTCCGCCGCGGCGGACCTTGCCGCCGACACCTTGTTCGACGACGAGCTTGCGGTCGTACTTGGCGGCCAGAGTCAGCGCCGGCCGCAATTCGGTACGATCGTGCACTTTGCTGATGCCGACCGACGAGCCGAGGTTCGCCGGCTTCACAAACACCGGATACTTGAGCGCCGCCTCCACTTGAGCGACGGCTTTGCGCGGCTGCTTTTCGCACTCGGCGCGGAGCAGGGTTAAATGCTTGACGATGGGCAGGTTAGCCTGCGCAAAAAGCCGCTTCATCAGGTCCTTGTCCATCCCCGCCGCCGACCCCAGCACGCCCGAGCCCACGTACGCAATCCCGGCCAGCTCAAACAGTCCCTGAATGGTCCCGTCCTCGCCAAATGTCCCATGCAACACAGGAAAGATCACGTCGAGGGACTGCCCGTCCAGCGCCGCATGGCTATCGATTGCCGACCGACCTGCAACGGTGACCGCGGCAGCGGCCGGTTGCGGCGCAAGTAGCGCTGGCTGCCCCTCAGCCAGCAATCTGGCCCCCAGAGTAGCTGCCGGATCGCCTGCCCGAAGCTTCGCAATCTGGCGCCGCGGGCCCGACCGCAACCTCGCCTGACCGGGTTTCGCCAAATCCTCCTCATCCGGTGCAGAACCTTCCAGCAGCCCCTGCGCGGCCCCTGAAGTCAGCCAGTGCCCTGCCTTGTTGATCCCAATCGGAATAACGTCAAACTTCTTCCGATCGATCGCCTTCAAAACCGAGGCAGCCGAAAGCAGCGAGACCTCGTGTTCGCCGCTCCGCCCGCCAAACAAAACACCAACCCGAAGTTTCTTAGCCATTTCGTTATTTGTTCACCCGTTTCAAGTACGGAGATCGCTCCCCTGATTCAGTGTAGAACTCCTCGCGGCGTCTTTTTGCCAAGCGTAAGGGAGCGGGGCGCGATTCCCGTTGGAATTCGTCCGGGTAAGGATTTCCCTAATTGGCTCCAAATTCCCTCGCGCGGAATGGGCAATCGGTCTACACAGAAAGGTGCATTTCTGCCGGACGGATATGTCCGTAGAATTAACAAGCGAAGACCTTCGAATTTGTTGGTTTTCATTGCCGCCGGGTTGACCCTTCGTGGCTTGGCCGCTTACGGCGTAAGCGCCGCTGGATTGTTGCTCGATGAAAAGACTGTTTCTCATCTTCGTTTTGGTGCTTGAATGTGCCTCGACGGCTTGGTCGACTGCGCCGGCTACGCTCACATCCTTGCGCGCCATACGTGGCTTGACCAATGCGAGAGCGAGCAACAAGCTTCCCGTCGCCTTCGAAGCTACGGTCGGCTATGCGCGTTCCTATGAGAATACCCTCTTCGTGCAGGACGGCGAGGATGCCATATTTGTGCGCCCGCCCGACGGCATTCATCTTGTTGCGGGCGACCGGGTCCTGGTACAAGGAACAACGCAAGCGAGCTTTCACCCCATCGTCTTCGCCGACAAGATCGCCCTTCTCCATCGTGACGCTCCGCCCACGCCTGTTCCCGCCACCTTCGACGAGCTGATTCGAGCCCAGCGCGACTGCCGACTGGTCACCGTTCACGCGATTGTCCGCGCCGCCGATCTGATTGTCAGCCGAGCGGCTCCGATTCGCCACGCACAAATGCAGTTGCTCACCGAAAGCGGCCCGATTGAGGCATCCGTCGACAGCGACGACGGAATCGCAATCAAGAACCTGTTGGATGCGGAGGTCGAAGTCACAGGCGTCGCGGCGGGAAAATTCGACGACAAAATGCAGCAGACCGGGGTCATGCTCTACGTTTCATCCCTGGCGAATGTAGCGGTGATCCATCGCGCCGGCGCCAATCCATGGTCGCTTCCAGTCACACCCATGGACCACATCCTTGGCGTCTATCGCGTGCACGACCTGACCCCCAGGGTGCGAGTCCATGGGACCATTACCTATTACCATCCAGGGACCGCAATTGTGCTTCAGGACGGCTCCAAGAGCCTTTGGATCGCGACCCACACGCACGAACCGTTGAACATCGGCGATCAAGCAGATGCAATCGGCTTTCCCGAGGCTCACGAGCGTTTGCTGACCCTCACCGATGGCGAAATTCAGGATACCCACGCATTCAAACCCGTTACGCCCCAATCCGTCACTTGGCGCCAGTTGGCGTTCTGGAGCAGCAGTACGCCCGACGGCCATCAAAACGATCTGGTCTCGATTGAAGGCCGACTTGTGACACAGGTCCGGGAGGCCTCCCAGGACGAGTACGTGGTCTCTTCCGATGGCCACCTCTTCACCGCCATCTACCGCCATCCGCCCACGGACAGCTCTCTCCCCCCGATGAAGACGATTTCGCTGGGCTCCAGAATCAAGGTCACCGGCATTTGCACCAGCGCCGAGGCCAATACTGTCAGTACCGGCGAAGAGGTGCCCTTCAATATTCTGCTGCGTTCTTTCGACGATGTCGCGGTTGTCGGTATGCCAGCCCTGCTCTCGATCGACAACCTCACCGTTGTAGTCGGATTGTTGGTTGCGATCGTATTCGGAGGCGGCCTCAGAGCATGGACCATTGAGCGCAAGCTGCGCCGTCACAATGCCGCTCTGGCCTTTGTCGAGAAGCGCCGCAGCCGCATCCTCGAGGAAATCAACGGCTCCCGTTCCCTCGCAGAAATCGTTGAAGATGTCACCTCCATCGTCCCATTCTGGCTGCATGGCGCGCCCTGCTGGTGTGAGCTCGCCGATGGGGTCAAACTCGGAAACTGCCCGCCGAAGCTCACCGGCCTGCGCATTGTCCGGCGCGATATTCCCTCCCGGACCGGGCCCCCGCACGGAGCGATCCTGATTGCGTTCGATTCCCTCACCAAACCCCGCCCCGTCGAAGCCGAAGCCCTCTCCATGGCGGTTGGGCTAACCGCTCTGGCCATTGAGACTAGATGCCTCTATTCCGATCTGGTGCGCCGCACCGAGTTCGACCTGCTCACCGACGTCCACAATCGATTCTCCATGGAGAAATACCTGGACATAAGAATCGAGGAGGCGCGCCGGAACTCGGCTACCTTCGGCTTGATTTACATCGACCTCAACGACTTCAAGAAGGTCAACGACATTTATGGTCACCAGGTCGGGGACCGATACCTCCAGGAAGTGGCTCTCCGCATGAAGCACCAACTGCGCTCCCGCGACATGCTGGCCCGCCTGGGCGGCGACGAGTTTGCAGTCCTGCTGCCTCTGGTCTACAGACGGGAGGAGGTCGAGGAGATTGCCACGCGATTGGAACGTTGCTTCGACGAGCCCTTTGCCCTCGGCATGCACCTGCTGCGTGGTTCCGCCAGCATCGGCATCGCCATCTATCCATCCGACGCCACCAGCAGCGATGGCCTCTTCAGCATCGCGGATGCCAACATGTACAAGGCAAAGAAAAACAAGCGCGAAATCGAAATGGAACCCCTCGAGATTTCGGAATATCTGATTTGTCCCGAGACAGCGGACAAGTAAGACATTGCGCATCAATAAGTGCTTCACCTGGTTGTGTCAGGGCGCGCGTTGCAGGATTGAATGCTGGCTTTAGCTCCTGAGGCATGGTTTTCAGGATTCCTCGGCGAGCACACCCTTTCCAGCAGGGGCTAAGCTGGCTGCGGAAAAACTATCAATCAAGTCCGGCTTTGTATCAGGGCATGATCCGCCGCGGCCGATCGTGCCTCGATACTCGCTGCGGCGAGCCGCGCAGTTGAAGCTCTTATATTTGCGCGCCGCCTAAGCGGAGTTTCCCTGACCGACTTGCCTGGCCGCACTGGGGCGGAAGCAACCTCGCGTCGAACACCACCGGAATTGCTTCCCTTCCGATCCCATCTTCCACAATCTCGCAGTTCCATATTTAAAAGCGCGCATCCGACCGGCTTCCTACGACCTAAGAATCTATAACGCACGGAATCCGGCGGTTTGCTCTCATGGGCGGTTTCTCGAGGCATTCCTGTTCGCTGGTGATGAATGCGGCAAGATCTGTCGATAGGCTCTTGTAGAGCTCGAACATAGGAAGGCTGCATCCTGGAATCCCGCAAATGAAGAGGTCGATCACCACCTTCGCGATCGTTGTTGGATACGCTTTGGCCGTTTGCGCCGAGGCGCCAGCCACGCTCACCTCGCTGCACGCCATTCACGCCCTCAGTCACGCCGAGGCCGCTAAGGATCCGCCCGTCGCCTTCGAGGCTACCGTCACCTACAGGCGCGCGAATGAAACCACTTTGTTTGTGCAAGACGGCGGCGAAGGCATCTACGTCTGGGCAGATCCGAAGTTCAACGTGGTCCCCGGCGACCGCGTCATGATCAAAGGGCAGGCCCGGGACAGCTTTCGTCCCATCGCAACCTCCGACAGCGTGACCTTGCTCCATCATGGCGATCTGCCCACGCCAACGCCTGTCACCTTCGATGAGTTGATCCATGCAACGCGCGATTGCACATTTGTCACGATCCGCGCCGTAATCCAAAGCGCGGATCTGGGAGCGAGCAGCGGGCAGAATGACGTCCACTTGATATTGCTTGCCGACGGGGGAACCATTGAAGCGTACGTCAACAGCGACGAATTGGGCACGCTGAACAATCAGCTCGACGCGGAGGTCGAAGTCACCGGAGTATCGCAGGCGAAGTTCGATGGCAAGATGCAGCAAATCGGGGTTGCCCTTTCAGTTCCTTCGTCCACAGACGTAAAGATCCTGAAAAGGACCACACGGAGCCCGTGGTCCCTGCCAGTTACGCAGATGGATGAGATCATCAAGAACTACCGGGTCAAGAACCTGACGCAACGGGTGCGGGTCCACGGAACCATTACCTACTACCAGCCCAACACAGCGATCGGGCTTCAGAGTGGAGAAAAGAGCCTCTGGATTCACACCCGGTTCGAAAAGCCTCTGCGCATAGGCGACCAGGCTGACGTGACCGGCTTCCCCACTGAACATGACGGCTATCTCACGCTCGATGACGGCGAAGTCCAGGAGATCCCGGTTTATTCGCCCCTTGCTCCCCAGCCGATCACCGCGGAGCAGCTTCTCATGAGCAAGAATATATTCGACCTGGTCTCTATCGAAGGACGGGTGGTGATGGAGGTACGGGAGAACGCGCAAGACGAGTACGTCCTTGTCTCCGACGGCCAGGTCTTCTCCGCCATTTATCGTCACCCGAATGTTTCTGGGCTTTTCCCCCTGCCCATGAATCAGGTACCGCTTGGCTCCAAGGTCCGTGTCTCCGGCATCTGCGTCGCGCTCGATAACTCCAATCCATTCCGCGGCGATGTGCCCTTCAATCTGCTCATGCGCACGCCCGGCGACATTGCGGTCGTAGCCATGCCCACATTGCTCAACGTCCGCAATCTCTTGATCCTGGTCGGCTTGCTGCTCGCGGTGGTCCTCGCGGGGGGCGCGCGGGGCTGGATGATCGAGCGAAGAGTGCGCCGCCAAACTGCCACCATCGCTTACGTCGAGCAACGCCGCAGCCGCATCCTCGAGGACATCAATGGCTCCCGCCCGCTGGCTGAGATTGTCGAGCACATCACCGAACTGGTCTCCTTCAGGCTGCAGGGCGCTCCCTGCTGGTGCCAGATTGCCGATGGA
>Ga0181535_10006300_pt1 | contig 12338 bp, 8 predicted proteins | sample PEATcosm2014_Bin_44_FD_119774 | JGI IMG/M metagenome (GOLD analysis project Ga0181535, IMG submission 119774) | Peatland microbial communities from MTU Mesocosm Facility, Houghton, MI, USA - PEATcosm2014_Bin17_30_metaG | ecosystem: Environmental > Terrestrial > Soil > Wetlands > Peat | place...
AACCCACCACGGGAAGTAATCGGGCGTTCACGAAGCGTACCCGATTCATCGATACGCACAAAAGCGCCAAGTTGCGAATCGAGCGCCTGGAATGGAAACTGCGGCGCTCCGGTCGGATTACCCTGCCGGACATTGGGAGGTCAATTGTTGAAAACTTGGCTTTTCGCTTGTTGAGAGCTGAACGGAAAGGCTCGTAGGCACGAATTTGTCCAGTGATCACCACAATACCCGGACCCAGCGGCGTTCTAGGGATCTGCATCGAGAGGCTTTTTTTGCCCGAGTTGATGTTTCCGGGCCCCGGGCCTGAGGAGAATCGATTAGCTGAGGACTGAACATGCTGCCGGGCACAAATCTTGGTCAGCGGTGTCTAAGGTATTAGGACAATGCGATCATGCCCTTAACGAACGAAGTCGGGAATGGCCTCGCGGTGAGACGGTTCGTTGTATTTTCCATGGTACTTCTATTGAGTGCCGGCCTTCTCGCTCAGCAAGAGCAATCCGCACCCTCCTTTGACAACGATATTGCTCGGCAGCACGAGATTAAGCCCCATCGCCGCACTATCCCCGTAAGCGATATGCGGAATGGATCGACTCAACTCCACATCACCCTTACCGTTTCCCCGGCGGGAATCGTAATTGGTGCGCGCGCTGAAGACCAAGACGAAGCCACGAAATTCTGGCCAAAGATTGAACCTGAGGTGCGGAGGTGGAGGTTCAAACCGTTTGACCTTGATGGCAAAGCTGTAACCGCGACCGTCGAGGAGTACGTTGATGTGGTGCCGCCAGAACGTCTTCCAGTCATTCATGTACCACCTCCGCTCCTTCAAGCTGACTCCAAAGTCCGGATCACACTGCAGCGGACGGGGTGCTACGGAACCTGTCCTGCATACATAGCTTCGATAAGCACTGATGGCATTGAGTTCATTGGCAGGGGATTCGTCGTGGCTATTGGCAAGCACTCAGGTCAGATCAATCCAGAGCGAGTCAGAACCCTTGCTCAAGAGTTCGTAGCAACAGATTTCTTCTCGATGAGTGATTCCTATCGTGCTGGCGTGACCGATTGCCCCACGTACATACTCTCGGCCAGCATCGATGGCCACAAAAAAGAAGTTGAGGATTACATGGGCTCCTGGGTCGGCATGCCGGCCGTCATCTCAGATTTGGAAGATGAGGTCGATGATCTCGCTGGCACTACGAAATGGATCGAAGGAACTGAAGGGCTCGTGGCATCGCTCACGGCCGAAGGATTCGACTTCCATACCTCCGAGGCGCAGTCCATTCTCAAGCTGGCATCTGACCGCGGCGAGACATCAACCGTCCAACAACTCGTCAAAGCTGGCGTGTCATTGGATCAGCTTCCTCCGTCACAACTGGATAACTTGACTCTTTCCGGTATGACAGAGAGAGCCGGATTGCTTACTGCTTCGAGTAGCCATCCTGCGACGCTTAAAGTCTTGCTGGATGCCGCAGCGAGCAGAACCGATCAGAGTGACAAGAACACGGCGCTTGCAAGAGCTGCTCGCTCGGGAAGTGTGGAAGCCGTTCGACTCCTGATCGCTTATGGGGCGAATCCCAATGCCGACCTGGACTCAAATTCGCGAAAACCTAGCCGGGGTCGATTAGCAGATGAAATGAATGGCCCTGGCAGTATCCTGATCGAAGCTGCAAGCTCAGGAAATCCTGATGTGGTTCGCGAGATTCTCCGGTACGACCCCGACGTGGAAGCACGTGGCTTCAGGCAGCAAACTGCCGTGTTCTTCGCAGGTGACGCTCGTACGACGGATAATCCGGTAGATCGTGTTGCTTGTGTGCGCCTTCTGGTGCAGGCCGGTGCCAATGTCAATGCACACGACTTTGATGGGAATACTCCGCTGCATGAAATCTTTCTGACAGATGTGGAAGAGGAACTACTGAAGCTTGGTGCTGATGTGAATGCGCGTAATAAAGATGGCGAGACGCCGATCTTTGTCAACGTGGATAATAGCGCGGTGGCGCTGTTCATTGCGCATGGAGCCGATTTGACCATCCGCGACAAGAAGGGCAAAACCGTCTTTCAGGCTGTAAAAATGAAAGGCCCTCTTCGGCAAGAGGCCCTGCGAAAGGCTGTCGAGCAACTGGAGAAGCAATGAGGGCCAGAATCGACCGAATCTTCGTCATTTGGCGAAAACTTGGCATTGCACTCGTTGAGGCTAATTCCATGAGGCAATGGATCCCTTCCTACCTGGCAATAATGCTCAACCAGTCACTGGCGGTAGCCGACAAGAACAAAGCCGCTGACGCGGCGGACCAAACCGGCCAGAATCGCAGAAATGGGACTGGCGCACCGGCGCTGGTATGATCTTGCTGGCAGCGGAGGGCTCCAAGCTGGGGTTGAACTGAGCTTCGCGGCTCCGTTCATTCCTCTCTGGGGCTACCCCAGGGAAACGTGAATAACCTGGCATTCGTCGTGTGAGCGTCGCTGCGCGGCTGCGCAGATCAGCTCACACAAGGCTAGACTCGTTGGAGCATTTCGCTGCCATTCGACAATGGCCAACTCATCGTTCTATTCCGCATTAGCCAGGTCTATCGCTGCTGGGGAGCCGGCGGTCGAACCAATCTTGACTCGTGCGAGCCGCACGCTGGGCCGGGATTGGCGATGGTTAAGACCGTTGACTCACAGGTACCTGGGGATCTTTGGTCCCGAAGCGCGACCGAGGCGCGGAGAAGTGGTTGCGTTTCTTGTTGCAGATGCCGGTCTGAAGGCTGCACTGCAACGACATGGGAGCCGGGTGCGGATCGCGGAGTGGCTGCCCGAGCCGGCACGGATGATGCCTGTAGACGCAGCTCGAAAATGGAAGATTCCCGAAATCGAGTCAGTAAACGCACTTGCCGACTGGTTGCATTTGAGTGCGAGTGAGCTGGAGTGGTTTGCCGACCTAAAAAGATTGGCGGCAAGACTTGGTAAAGAGCAAGTTCAGGGGGCATTGGGCCATTACCACTATCGGATTCTAGCGAAAGAGGGCGGCAACGTTCGACTGATTGAAGCTCCGAAGCCGCGCCTGAAAGAGATTCAGAGAAGGATCTTAAATGGAATTCTTGAGAATATTCCCATACATCCCGCGGTGCATGGATTTCGAAAGGGCCACTCGATCAAGACCTTCGCCGCGCCACATGTGAGGCAGCGGGTTGTAGTGCGAATGGATTTAAAGGATTTCTTTCCCTCGCTGCGGGGCGGAAGGATCCAGGCGATGTTTCGAATGGCTGGCTATCCGGAGCTGGTTGCCGATCTGCTGGGCGGACTCTGCACCAATGGCGCGCCGCGAAGCTTGTGGCGAAAGGCAGGCGTAGCTCTCGACGTGCCGAGGCTGAGTGAGGCGGGCAGCTTGTATGCGAGGTCTCATTTGCCGCAGGGAGCGCCGAGCTCACCTGCGCTCGCAAATATCTGTGCCTATCGTGTCGATTGCAGATTGGCCGGGCTGGCGGAATCAGCGGGCGCTGTCTATACGCGCTACGCCGATGACTTAGCGTTTTCTGGAGGCGAGAGATTCGAGCGAAGTGCAGAAGGATTCTCAATTCACGTTGCAGCCATTCTGATAGAGGAAGGCTTCACAGTGAACCATCGAAAGACACGCGTCATGAGGCAAGGAGTGCGACAGTATGTTGCAGGTTTGGTTACGAATGACCGAATCAACGTGGTGCGCGAAGATTTCGACCGTTTGAAAGCGACGCTCACAAATTGTGTTCGTTTTGGCGCCGAGAGCCAGAATCGCGAAGGCCGCGAGGCGTTTCGATCACATCTGGAGGGCAGAGTGGGATTCGTGGAAGCGATGAATCCGGCAAAAGGCGCGCGACTGCGAAATATCCTTGAGAAGATTCGATGGTAGAGGGCTGGCTACGGTGATTACGGCCAAATCCTGGTTAGGCCTGGATCACTGCCCATTCGGAAATTGAGCGGTCAAATGTTGATAACTTGGCATTTCACTTTCTGAGATCCAAAGGTGGGATCTAATGTCCCGGATTCGGAAAAACTGTTCCTCGGTTTGTGGAAAATTCTGTGGGAAATCTGGTGCGGGATTGGGGCCCATCGGCATCATAGGAGCGAAAAACTTCGGTGAGCCAAACCGTGACCTGATCGGAAACCAATGTTATCATTGCATTTAGATCACTAACTGGCTCACTGTAACAGTCAAATCATGTCCATTTAAGTGCATTTCTACCTAATTAAGTCTGTCTAAGTTATTGAAAATAAACGATATATTCACATTAGGAAACTGCTGCTCTATCCACCTGAGCTACGGGGCCACTTTAGAATCAATAATATACAGGTGATGACAATTGGCTTGGGGTCACTTTAGCTCACCGAAAAATAAAATGTCTTCATCAGGCCGACATCTAAAAGACGACCACAACACAATGAAGACCTCAAGAAGAAGATATCAAAAGGGTAGCACCACCAAGACTCCCAGAGCCAACGGCTTGGTATGGCAGGTCCGCTTCAGTGAGATGAAGGACGGCAAGCGCTGGCAGAAGTCCCTCACCTACAGCGGCGACAAGTACCCGACAGAGGCCGCGGTCGACAAGGCCATCGAGCATCCGGTCAGCATGCAGAACATCGAGTGTCAACGGGCCAAGGTCGATGCGCTGTTCCTGTGCGGCGCACGTACGTTGATCGCAGCTCATGACCGCGCGAGATGGGCCAGCCGCGCGGTAGAATTCAGCTACTGGCAACTCTAACAGGCTCGCAAATGAGTAGGCGCTCGCAGGAGCTCATTCGCTCAAGTTGTTGCGTTCCAGCTTCACGAGCACAACATCGTTGCTATTCATTGGCACAGTGAGCCCGACCGTGCCTGCTGGACCGCTTCGCACCAGGTTGTCAGTCTCCGGCAGGTCGCGCGTGAGTTCGTTCAGGTGAGCAACCTGTGCTGTGGTCAGGCTCCTGGGGGAGCCCATTTCGATATAGGCAGAATAAGCATCGTTTGCGTGAAAACCGGTGCGAAACACTTGCAAACGATAAGCGGTATTCGGCAGAAGATGCGTAACCTCGAAATGCGCAGGTGGTGCCGCATGTGCGGGAATTAGCTTGGTATAAAAAGATCGATTGCTGACCTTCTGCTCCGGCTGCTCAAAATCCCATATCACAGCCATGACGTTTCCATCCTGCGTGGCCAGCATTGCCTGAGGATCGCTCGTCTTGAGGCTCTCTCCCTGAAGCGCATGAAGGTACTTGTAAGCGAAGTATGCCGGCTTGCGAATGCCTTGCGGGTTGAGAAGGCCGAAGCCGCCTTGAAATGGGGCTGTCGGAGGTCCTGGTTCTTCGAACAAGTCAGTGTAGGTCCAGTAGCTCATGCCCTGCAGCAATCCCTGGCTGGCCTTGAGCTTGGTCAGGATGTAAGGCGCACTGATGTAGGAATCATGCACCGAATCGCGAGGCGTGTAGCTTGTGCTCCACTCAGTGAAGTAAAGCGGTAGCCCCGGGAACGCGGAGGCCGAAATCTGATCTCGAACGCGGTGCACGTCGCCAACGATCGCATCCGGTGACGGATCCAGCTTTGTATCGGACTTCCCATCTTCATCGAGGAATCCGCCTTGCACTCCATAGGTGTGTGTTGTCACGAAGTCAACGCCGGCGCCGCTTTGCTTTACGTGGGCGAGGAATTCGGGAACCCATGCCGCTCCGGCAGTACTCGGTCCTCCAACACGCAAGGAAGGGTCGACGGATTTGATCGTCCTTGCCGTCAGATCGTAGAGCTCGAAATATGCCTTCTGGTCGGCTCCCTCCCAGAAGCCTGAGAGATTGGGCTCGTTCCACACCTCAAAAAACCAAGTCCGCACCTCGTTTTTTCCATACCGTTCTTCGATGTGCCGAACAAACGCGTCGATAAGGTCGTGCCAGCCTTCCGATTTTGGGTGCGATGTGTTGCCATTCCAATAGAAGATGCTGTTCCTCGACGTCGCAAGCGCTTCCGGAGTGAATCCGAGTTCGACAAATGGCCGGATTTGCCGCGCCAGCAAGTTGTCGTAAAGCTCGTCTATCTTCGACCAGTTGTAAACTGTCTTGCCATCATTGACCCGCACCGTCCCCAGCACATCGTGAAAAATAGCGTGAAAACGTATGTAACGAAAACCAAGCTCATCAACGGCGAGCTTGAGCTGCGTCTGGCTGTCACCGCGAATCAGCGTGCCTGGAAAATCGGATCCAACTGACAAGTCAAAGAAGCGATCCACCGGGCCCACCGTGTCATTGAGATTCACCACAATGATTCTCTCTGGAGCCGGTTGCGATTGCGCCGGGAGAAAAAAGGTGGATGAAGCCACAAAGAGATCAAGGGCAAGAACTGACAGCCGTCGAAGAGGCAAATTGAACATGGACCTACACCCCTGGAACAGAATAGTTTGCGAGATTAAAGCGAGCCCTCTGGTATCAGCAATAGTAGCCGCATTACGAGCTCTCTGGACGTGCCGCATTGGGCAGTTGTTGGGTCATGATTTAGTCTCTGGCCCCGAAAACCAAACGTTGGGAGCAAAGCCCTCGGCTTGCAGCGCGGGCACCGTCATCAGACACTCTTAATTATCGGAAGCTCACACTGATTTCTTTGCCGTCATACACGATCTCTTTGTCGGCATGACCCGTGATGTCACCGCCAGTTCCGTGGCCGCTTTCGACAAGGACGATTCGAAACGTTCGTTTCTCGACGATTCCCGGATAAGAGCCCTCGCGTGCACCAATCGTCAGGACTCCGGCGCCGTCATTCCAGCGCGTGGGAATCACTGCATGCTGGCCCTTTTCGTAATCGTAGCTGTCGCCCGCATCTTCGTAGAGATTGAATGCCCCATCGGCCCCGCGATAAATGCGCAATTCGATAGGTCCGCCAGGATCTTGTGCTGCGTACTCGATCTCCTGGCCCATCGGAAGTATGGATCCGGCACGCACATAAAGCGGCATGCGATCGAGCGGCGCATCGGCTTCAATTTCCTGACCACCTGTAGTTGAATCTCCAGTCCAGAAGTCGAACCACCTCGGCGATGCAGGCAGGTACACACTGCGATGGGTCGCATTGGCTTTCAAAACCGGATTGACCAGGAGAGCCGGACCGAACATGAACTCGTCGCCAATATTCCACGTCTTCTCGTCGGTGCGCCAATCCATGATGAGCGGGCGCTGAATCGTGTAATCCTCGTTGGTGACTTTCCAGGCAAGCGAGTAGATGTAGGGCATAAGCCGGTAGCGGAGCTTGTCATAGCGGATCAGCGTGGGCTCGACCTTGTCATAGGTCCAAATCTCATTATTCGGCCTGTGGCCATGGGTACGGAAGATGGGACAGAATGTTCCGAACTCAAACCAACGCGCATAGAGTTCCTGGTAGGCCGGCTGTTCAATGGCGCCCGGAAAAGCGGGCCAATAGCCTCCGATGTCAGTTGTCCAATACGGATAACCGCTAAGTCCGAAATTCAGTCCAGCGGGAACTTGATGCGAAAACGCCCAATAGCTGGTGAATACGTCCCCTGACCACACTGTGGCGCCGACGCGTTGCTGGCCAAGGAATGCGGAGCGGGTCAGCAAAAAGACACGTTTGCTCTCCGTTGCCCTTTTCCAATGATCCTGGACCCCGAGGGTATGCAGTAGCGGAAACACATTTGTGTACTCGGCACCGTTGCCGATGGCAAGCTGCTTGTTGCGCAGGATGGCATCTCCCATGTGCGGCCAAGCCTCTTCCGGTTCGGCGCTATCAAGCCAAAATGCGTCCCACCCCTGCGCAAGCAGCTCGCCGGGCAACCGGTTCCAATAGATATCGCGCGCTTCCGGGCTGCTGGGGTCGTACACGTGAGCTCCGGGAACCATGAGGTGCTTCGCTTCCAGCGTCTGATAGGTTTTGGATTCAGGATCGAGCAGGCCCCACACCGAAATCATTGTATGCACGTTCTCTTTGTGCAGAGCATCCAGGTCCATCGGCACATCGTGGTAGTTGCTGTTAAATTCAGGATCCCCCTCCTTGTTCCACCAGAACCAATCCTGCACCATCGCGTCCAGTGGGATGTGCTCATCACGGTAGCGTTTCGCAATCTTCTCAATCTCATCCAGCGAAACATATCGGTCTTTCGATTGGAAGAAGCCGTAGGCCCACTTTGGCAGCAATGGCGTGTGTCCGGTCATCGTCCGGTACTCGTGGATGATCGTGTCCATCTCCGGACCGTAGATGAAGTAGTAGTCAACCGAATGTCCAGCGACAGCGCTAAAGGTGAGTTCGGTCGGGAAACGATTGTCAACGTAAGTGAGGGCCGCCGTGTTCCACATCAGAGCGTAGCCCCGGTTTGACACCAACAAAGGAATCGCGACGTCGGTATTATTCTGGCCCAGCTCGATGGTCGAACCGCGGTAGTTGAACATGCTGCTCTGATGCTGGCCAAGGCCGTAGAACGCCTCGGTCGGGACCGGAGAGAACCGGTCGGTTACACGGAATGTACTTTCGCCGTTCACTTCGACCGGCTCGTAGCTACGAGGGAGGCTATTTCCCTCCCGTAACAACGCATCCCCCGAAAGAGTGCGAAATGAGATATTGCCGCGGTCCAGTGAGAAGTTCACCGCAAGCTGTTTAGTCTTCAGTGTGTCGGCCTTCGCATCATGCGCGAATTGAAATGGAACGCCGGGACAGGACCGACTTGCGTCGAGCATCCAGGGCTTTTGCCCGAGCTCGACATTGGCATTGGCCTTGGCAACAATATGAATGACAGAATCGGAGCAGACAACGATGTCAAGCAGTTCAGATCCCATGGTGGCCCGAATCCCATGTTCCGACTGCACTGCGGAAATTGGCGGTAAACCGGGCAGCTTCTGACCCGGCATCTGAGCAACAGCTCCACAGCCGCATGAGAGCAGAGCCAGAATTGGAATAACTCGAATGGCTAAATCAGGCAGTGATCGCATTGAACCCAGAGTGGAAAGCTGTTGCAACATTGACTCGTTCCTTTCGACGGATTCCCTGCGAATCTGCACGGAATCTGAGCCGGCATCAGCAACCCTAGAGCTTTGAGGAACTCTGTTGGAAGAGCCTTGGCGCGAAGTCTTTGAGATCCCTGCGCCACGTTTGCCATTCGTGCGCGGTGCCTGGCGATTCATAGAAGACGTGCTTGATATGGGCTTCGTCAAGCGATGTGTGGAGCCGCTCGATACCTGCGTGCATCATGGCAGGTTCTTCGGTTCCGACGCCGATCCAAAGTAAATGAACGCGTTTGGCAAAAGCCTCTGGATCGGCCAGAGCTCCGTGAAGGTCGACCTTCGGATCGAGTCCCCTGTTGCCCCCCATCATTTGCATGGCCGCCCCGCTGAACCCTCCAATGTCGGAGAAGAGATCGAGATGGTCGAATGTGACTTGAAAGGTTTGCATTCCGCCCATGGAAAGACCCGCCATGGCGCGATGATCGCGGTCGGGAATGGTTCTGAAGTTGGAATCGATATAGGGGATCAGGACCTGGGTCATATCGTCCTCAAATGCCTGCGCCATCTCCTGCATCGCCTTCATCATCTCGGGCGAGCCAAAGGATTTCCCGGTCAGGTCTGGAGGAGTGTAGCCGGCCCTCCTGGCATAACCGTTGGCCATAACAATGACCATTGGCTTTGCGGTGCCGGCAGCGATCAGGTTGTCGAGGATGAAGTTCGCATGGCCCTGCTTGATCCACCCGGTTTCGTCTTCCCCGCCGCCGTGTTGCAGGTAGAGCACCGGATAGCGCATCTTCGTCGCCGTATCGTAGCCTGGCGGCGTGTACACCAATGCGTGCCTCCAGTCGCCGGTCACGCTCGAGTGGTACCAGACCTCCCGAACCTGGCCGTGGGGAACGTCCTGAGGAAGGTAATAGGTTGCCCCCGGTTCAGGAATCTCGATTGCGCTCGCATCCTTGCTGCCGCCGTAGAAGGAATGGCTGCTGGGATCGCTCACTTCCACTTCGTCGATGATCAACGTGTAGTAGTGCAGCCCCGGAGCAAGGGCTGGGGTCGTGACGGTCCAGAATCCGTCCGCTTGCTTTTCCATATCCAGTTTTGGTCCGCTCCAGAAGTTGAGCCGTACCTTCGCAGCATCTGGAGCTTTGAATCGAAACTGGGCCCTGGAGCCACTGTCTACGCGTGGATAGACCGCACCGGAGACATTTGTAGTTGCCGACTGGAAATCACCCGATTCCTGTGCACAACAGAATCCTGCAAACAGGAACACCGCTATTACGATCCCCTTCATCTCTCTTCTCCCCGACTACGTTCTGATTTTCGGTTCCGCGGTTCGCACTAAGCCCCGGAAAACATTGTTCTATTAGTTTAAAACTCGGCCAAAGTAATCGTTTTCTTGAAAGTGCGCTTTTTGACCGCCCGCTGGTCCGGCATTGTTCAAACATCCGAATCCTAAGCTTCAGGGCCATCGAACGAAAAGTCGCATTTTTCGACCCGATATATCGACTTATTAGATATATTGATCATAATGAAAACAACCCTCGATGAATGGGAAATTCTCCAGGCTGTTGTTCAGCTCGGCGGCTTCGCGCCGGCCGCAGAGCAGCTCAATCGCTCGCAATCGACAATCAGCTATGCCATCTCTCGACTCCAGGAACAGATTGGGATAAAGCTGTTTGAGCAAAAGGGCAGGAAAGCCCATTTGACGGAAGCTGGGCGTGTTCTGCTGGCTGATGCCGAACCCCATTTGGCAGGATTCCATCAACTCGAGCAGCGGGCTTGCTTGCTCGCGTCGGGCGGACAATCGGAGATTAGACTGTCGGTGGATAGCATCTTCCCGAATGAGCGCCTCTTTGCCGCTCTTGCGGAATTCGCGCGGCAGTTTCCATATGTCCATCAGAAACTCCGCCAATCCACCTTTATTTCCGCTGATTCTGAGTTTTCTGCGCACAATGCGCATCTCTGCGTAGTTGGGCTGATGTCGCGCGAATATTTCGTGAAGCCGATCCTTGATATCAAGATGACAGCGGTCGCCCACCGGGATCACCCACTCCATTCGCTCAAAAGACAGGTCTCTCGGGTCGACATGATGCAGCACATCCTCGTAGTCATTGAAGGAGCGGGTTCTGGCAGCAGCAAGCGCCAACCGCGCAGTCCGGCGCAGGGATTCCTGCCCGTGAGCACCATTGAAGCTGCGATCGATGCAGTTCGAAGCGGCCTCTGCTTCGGTTGGCTCCCGGAATACCGCATTCAAACCTATCTGGATAGCGCAGAGTTCCTTGCGCTCCGGATGCCAGTTGGTTCTACCAGAGAGGTGCGCCTCAATCTGGTCTGCAAGGATTCGAATCTTGGCAGCCGCGAAGTGAACGCTCTTGCCGGGTTGCTTGGCATGAATGATGAAGTACAAACGATATGAATCGAACGACCTAAGTGGGCTGCTCAGCGCGGACAATGCAAACGTATCGAAAGAATCGATCGGAATAAAGCGATTTATTCGATTTGCTAAGACTCTCTGCGCTTCTGTATAGTCCAACCTCCAGAGAACGTTTTCGCGAATCGACCGTCTTGCGTACGGCTGCTTGCTGCATCGAGCGCCAAGTTTCATCGCGCATCCGCGGCATTCTCCTGGGGGTCGCAATGGATTTCGGCGGTGGTCGCTTCGTCCTCCCTTTCTCTTTCCTTGTTCTGTTTTCCGCCGTGCCAATCATGGCGGCGGAGAACGTTCATTTATCCATCGACAGCTCCAAACCAGGAGTGAAGATTGACCGTAATCTCTTCGGCCAGTTCGCGGAGAATCTCGGACACGGACTTTACGATGGGATCTGGGTCGGGCCCGATTCCCCTATTCCCAACACACGTGGAATTCGCAACGACGTTGTGACCGCGCTGAAGGCATTGAAGGTGCCCAATGTCCGCTGGCCAGGGGGATGCTTCGCCGACCAGTACCACTGGCGCAAAGGAATCGGTCCAGCGGCGCAACGGCCGGCAACGCTCAACTCCGCATGGGGCGGCGTGGTCGACACAAACGCCTTCGGCACCGATGAGTTCATGGATTTTATTCAGCAGATCGGTAGCCAACCCTACGTGTCGGTCAACGTTGGCTCGGGCACCGCGCAGGAAGCCAACGACTGGCTCGAGTACATGACTGCGGCACAGCCCACGGCACTCGAGAAAGAACGTGCGGCCAACGGTCACCTCGACGCATACAAGGTGGGCTTCCTCGGCATCGGCAACGAGAGCTGGTCCTGCGGCGGCGACATGACGCCCGACTACTATGTGAGCCAACTCAAGATATACAGCCGTTTCGTCAACAACGTTAATCCTTTGCAGCAGAGCCAAAACCAGATGCTCAAGATCGCCGTTGGCCCCGGTTTTCCGGAGACCGAGTGGACCGAGGCCGTCATGATGGCCTGGCAGCATCACGA
>Ga0181535_10006301_pt1 | contig 12337 bp, 10 predicted proteins | sample PEATcosm2014_Bin_44_FD_119774 | JGI IMG/M metagenome (GOLD analysis project Ga0181535, IMG submission 119774) | Peatland microbial communities from MTU Mesocosm Facility, Houghton, MI, USA - PEATcosm2014_Bin17_30_metaG | ecosystem: Environmental > Terrestrial > Soil > Wetlands > Peat | place...
GCGATAACCACTTTGTCCCAGGCCCAACCACCGCGTCGCAAACCTCCTGGGCCCTGCTCGGACTCTGCGCCGCCGGCGACACCAGTTCCCTCTCCGTCGAACGCGGCGTCAATTATCTGTTGGAGACCCAGCAGCCCAACGGCCGCTGGAAAGAAGAGCAAGCCACCGGCACCGGCTTCCCCAACGTCTTCTACCTGACTTACCACCTGTACAGAGACTATTTCCCGCTGCTCGCGCTGGCGACCGTGCGCGGCGGCGGGAGCCAGAGGCAGCGGTAATCGCAGCAGACCAACAAATCCGGTTGTTGCGGCAGGTTGGCAGCAGTTGAAAACCTGCGGGGCGATCTCCAATCGTCCTGTCCGACAGCCACGTGCCGTATCATAGACGTATGTCTGAACTGGTGTTCGAAGTCGTCCAGGAGGCCGACGGTGGCTATTGCGCCGAATGCCTTACTGAAAACATCTTCACCGAGGGAGACACCTGGGACGAGCTACGGAAGAACGTGGTGGAGGCAACCGCCGCATTCTTCTTTGACCGGCCAAGACCTGAGCGTATTCGCCTCCACCTCGTCCGCGACGAGATCTTGTCCGGGGCATGAAAATCCCTCGCGACGTTTCGGGAGTGCACCTCGCCGATACCCTTTGCCGTCGATGGCGATACACGAAAGTGCACCAAGCTGGCAGCCACATCATTCTGGAAACTTCTGAACCTGCTCATCACCGGATCGCAATCCCCGACCACCACCCCCTTCGGGTTGGCACCTTCAGTTCGATCCTGCGTGCCGTGGCCCGACACAGGGGTGTGCCGCGTGACGAAATCATGGCCAGTCTGTAGAGACTCTAGGTTTCGGGAGCAGTTCCCCCTTTACGGGCCTAACTGGCGAAATGAGTCAGGTTGAGTCCCGTCCCATCACCCACCGCACGGCTTCCGGCACATCGTCGGCGACAAAATCCGGGGGCTTGAAATGCGGAACGCGCTCCAGTGCGGCTCCATAGCCGGTCCGAACGAGGATGGTGCGCGTGCCGGCGCGGCGGCCGCATTCGATGTCGGAGGCTTTGTCGCCTACCGTGAACGACGTCGCCAAGTCGATCTGGAACTCGGCTGCAGCTTCCAGCAACATCCCGGGTTGCGGCTTGCGGCGCAGCGACGGCACGCCGGGGGCGTCCGCGCAGAAGTACGAGGCGTCGATTCGATGGCCGCCGATCTGTCGCAGCAGCTCCGCTTGCACGGCGTGATACTGCGCCTCGGTGAAGTAGCCCCTGCCGATGCCGGCCTGGTTGGTGACGATCACCGCCAGGAGGCCGGCGCGCTTCAGTTCGTCGAGCGCTTCCGGCACGCCGGGAATGAGCTTCACTCGGGAGGGGTCACTGCAGTATTCCACTTCCTCCATCAGCGTCCCGTCGCGATCGAAGAATACCGCCCGGCGGCCGTTCATGGCCGGGCGACGCTGGCCGCCAGCTCGGCTGCGGTCACAGTGGCCGTTCCCAGTTTGCCCACCACGATTCCGCTGGCGTGATTGGCCAGCTCCGCCGCTTCGCCGGGCGTGGCGCCGGCGGCCAACGCCAGAGCGAGGACGGAAATCGCTGTGTCCCCGGCCCCGGAAACGTCAAAGACATCCTTGGCGTGCGCCGGAAGGTGAACCGGCGGCGCGTCCCCTTCGAGCAGCAACATCCCCTGCGCTCCCAGCGTGACCAACATGCTGTTCGGCCGCCAACGCTCCATGAGCCGCCGGCAGGCAGCGAGCAGCGATGGATCCTCCAGCGGCGGCAGAACCGGCGCACCGGCCGGAATGCCGGACTCCAGAAACGCTTCCCGGCGGTTGGGCTTGATGACGGTGGCGTCCCGCCAGACGAGCGACGTGTGCGGATGAGGATCGACCGACAGGATTTTGCCCGCTGCCCGCACTTTGCGGCTGATGTGATCGGCGAGCTGTTGGGTTAGGAAGCCCTTGCCGTAATCCGCCACGATGACGGCATCCACGGCGTCAATCGCCCGCTCCAGTTGCGCCACCACGAATTCGGTCTGCGTAGCGCTCAGCGTGGCGTACTGTTCGCGATCCACGCGCGTCACCTGTTGATGGCGGGCGATGATGCGCGTTTTCACGGTGGTGGTGAACGAGGTATCGCGCAGCACGCCGCTGGTATCGACTCCGGTGGCTTCCAGCAGCTCGACCAACCGGCCGCCCGCCGCATCGACGCCGGTAATTCCCGCCACCCGGGCCGAGGCGCCCAGTTCCCGGACATTGCGCGCCACGTTGGCAGCGCCGCCCGGGAAATAAGATTCGGAGGTGACCTCGACCACCGGAACCGGCGCTTCGGGCGAGATGCGCGACACCCTGCCCCAGATGAACTCGTCCAGCATCAGATCGCCGGCGACCAGGACGCTGCCAGCGCCTAAGCGCTCGATGATCTGGTTCAACCGCGGGTTAGACATTGGCCTCACTGGCAAGCTGGCGGATCTCCGACACCACCGAGGCGGCTTCCTCCACCGTCGTCGGTACACGCATGAAAAGACATGATAGCAGTGGGGCGATTTCCGGTAACGCCGGCGGTCGTGCCGCCGTGTGTTGGAGCTTGGCCGGAGAGGGAGGAACTTCTGGCAGTGTGCACCGGCGGCAAGGCCGCCGGCGTTACGCAAACGCGGATTAACCGTCGCCGCGCGCGATCGGCATCCGCCAGCCGGTTCCGAAGGCTCGTGAAGTCACCTTCAGAACGGGCGCGGCCTGTTTCCGCTTAAACTCGGCGTTGCGCACCAGGCGCAGGACACGCTGCACGTCGGCTTCGGCAAAACCCTGGGCGATAATTTCCTCGGCGGACTGCGATTGCTCGACGTGCAGCTCGAGGATCTGGTCGAGCAATTCATACGGCGGGAGCGAATCCTGGTCAGTCTGGCCGGGTCGCAGCTCCGCCGAGGGCGCCTTAATGAAGATGTTCTCCGGAACACCCTGTTTACTCTGGCTGCGCCACCGCGCAACACGATAGACCATCATTTTGGGAAGGTCGGCGATCACCGCCAGGCCGCCGTTCATGTCGCCGTACAGCGTGCAGTAACCGACCGCCAATTCCGATTTGTTGCCGGTAGTGAGCAGCAGGGAGCCGAGCTTATTGGATAACGCCATCAACAAATTGCCGCGGATCCGCGATTGGATGTTCTCCTCGGTGACGTCTCGCGGCAGACCAAGAAATGATTCAGCGAGCACAGTATCGTAGGTCTGCATGATGCCGGTGATGGGCAGCGTCATGGTGCGAATCCCCAGGTTGTGCGCCAGTTCCAGCGAATCGTCCACGCTGCCCTGGCTCGAGTAAAGCGAGGGCATGAGCACGCCGAGCACGTTCTGCGGCCCGAGCGCTTCCGCCGCGATGGCTGCGGTGAGGGCGGAATCAATGCCGCCGGAGAGCCCGAGCAGCGCCTTCTGGAAATGGGTCTTGCAGGCGTAGTCCCGCACACCCATCACCAGCGCATTCCAAATCTCGGCCTCGGCGGTGAAATCGTCTTCGGCGATGGAGCCGGTTCCCGCGTCCAGGTCCACCACCACCAGGTCTTCCTCGAATCCCCTGGCGCGGGCGAACATGCGGCCCTCCCCGTCGAAAGCGCAGCTGCGGCCGTCGAAGAGGAGGTCGTCATTGCCGCCCACCTGGTTGACCACAACCAGCGGCAAGCCGTGCCGCCGCGCCATGTGGCTGAGCATGTCTTGCCGCAGAAGCTGTTTGCCCACCCAGAACGGCGAGGCCGAAAGGTTGAGGATGGCTTGGGCGCCCGCGGCCGCCAGCGTTTCAATGGGGTCGCACGGATAGCGGGGGCGCTTCCAGAAGTTGCTGTCGTTCCAGACGTCTTCGCAAATGCTGATGCCGAGGCGGTGGCCGTGCCAGTCGAGGACTTGCGGGCCGGCCGCGGGCTCGAAATACCGGTCCTCGTCGAAAACGTCGTAGGTGGGCAGCAGCGTCTTGTGAAAGGCCGGGCCGACGCGTCCCTCCTCCAGCAGCACCGCGCTGTTGAACAAGGGACGGCCGCTATCGGCGTCGTTGGGGGTGGCCGTTCCGACCAGCAGGGCGGGCCCGCCAGCCAGCTCAGCGGCCATCTTGACCAGCATTTCCCTGCTATGACGGACGAAACCGGCGCTCAGCAGCAGGTCGCGCGGCAGGTATCCCATCAGCGCCAGCTCGGTGGTGACCACCAGCTCGGCGTCCAGCTTCCGGGCCCGCATGGCGCCGTCGATGATCCGCCTGGCGTTGCCGGACAGGTCACCGGGGGTTGTATTGATCTGCAGCAGCGCGACTCGCAAGGGAACAACCGCCAATCCCAATTATCGCAGGAAGCACCCTCCAACCTTTGCTAGACTCTGTATTCTCGATGAAGCTTTCGATCCTGATGCCGGTCTACAACGAGCGCACCATGGTGGAGCGTTGCATATCCCAGGTGCTGGCGGCGCCGATTCCGGAAGACATGGAGCGCGAACTGGTGATTGTGGACGACTGCTCCACCGACGGAACCTATCCCATCCTGCAACGCCTGGCCGCGTCGTTTCCCCAGATCCGGCTCTTCCGCCACGAACGCAACGGCGGCAAAGGCGCAGCCGTCCGCACCGCGATCGGCAAGGCCACCGGTGACTTCGCCATCATTCAGGACGCCGACCTGGAGTACGACCCGGCCGAGTATCCGCACCTCCTGCGTCCGCTCCTGGACGGGCGCGCCGACGCGGTTTTCGGCTCCCGCTATATGGCCGGCGAGCAGAGCCGCGTGCTGCCGTTCTGGCACTCCATGATCAACAAGGGTCTGACGCTGGTTTCCAACATGTTCTGCAACCTGAACCTGACAGACATGGAGACCTGCTACAAAGTCTTTCGCACCGATCTGCTCAAAAGCATCCCCATCCGGTCGGACCGCTTCGGTTTTGAGCCGGAAATCGTGATGAAGTGCGCCAAGCGGAAACTCCGCATTTACGAAGTCCCGATCAGCTATCACGGCCGGACCTATGAGGAAGGCAAGAAAATCGGCTGGAAGGACGGCCTGAAAGCGCTGGGTGTCATCTTCAAGTTCTGGCTGATTGACGACCTTTACGCGGCGCCGTATGGCCGCGGAGTGCTCAACAATTTGACCGGCACGCCGCAATATCTCGCCTGGCTGGCGCGCCGGCTGCGCCCGCACGTGGGTGACACGGTGCTCGAAATCGGCGCCGGCATCGGCAATATCGCGGGCAGGCTGATCGGGCGGCGCGTGCTTTATGTGGCTGCCGAGAAGGACGCCCTGCACCTGCACGCCCTCAACAACCGGTTCCTGCGCACGCCGCACGTGTTGGTGCAGCGCTTTGATCCGGAGCAGCCGAGCCTGGCCGGCCTGGACGGCGGGTTTGACACCGTCCTGTGTTTCAATGTGCTCGAATACCTGGACGATCCTGGCGTGCTGCTCGAGTTCCTGCGCGGCGTGCTCAACCCCGGCGGCACACTGCTGGTGCTGGTTCCCAACGTGGTGAGCCTCTTCGGCAGCCTGGACGCCCGCCTTGGGCACCGGCGCCGCTACAACCGGGCAGAATTGACGCGGCTGCTGGAAGCCCACGGCTTTTCGCTCGATCGAGCCTATCAGCTCAACAAGGCAGGCACTCCGCCATGGTGGGTTTACAGCCGCATCTTGGGCAGACAAAAAATCAGCAAACTGGTGCTGAAGATCTTTGATAAAACCGTCTGGCTCTGGCGGCGCCTGGACCCGGTGATGCCCTGGCCAGGGTTATCCCTTATCGCGGTAGCGCGGAAGCGGAATCCCGCGGGCTGAGCCCCACCTTCACCTCGAAAAGCCACCGTAGCGCAGCCTGTCCAGGCTGCTGAGCCGGGAGTCATCTCGTCTTTTCCCGGCCGCATGGGCAGGGCTTCGCGTGTGCGCTCGCGTTGCGCGTACTGCAAGCTCCGAAAGCTGAGTCGAGATGAGTCTCGACTCAGCCGGCTGGACAGTCCGCGCCACGAACTACACGCAAGATGCCGTAGTCCCATAACCAAAGGATACAGTCGGTTCAATACCAAATTCGACCTATCCTATTAACCCTATCTCTCGAATAATGAACACATTGGACGCGCTCACACTGGACGTGTCCCGCGCGTAGGAGGTTTGCGGCCGGTGAAGGTGGTTATTTTGTGCGGCGGGTTGGGAACGCGACTCCGCGAAGAAACCGAGTTTCGACCCAAGCCGATGGTGGAAATCGGCGGCCGTCCGATCCTGTGGCACATCATGAAGACCTTCGCTCACTTCGGCTTTCGCGAGTTCGTGCTCTGCCTGGGCTACCGGGGCAACACCATCAAGGATTACTTCCTGAACTACGAAGCCATGAACAACGATTTCTCCATCTGTCTCGGGCAAACGTCGCACATTCATTATCACGGCCACCACACCGAGCAGGGGTTCAGCGTCACGCTGGCCGACACCGGCTTGAACTCGATGACCGGCGAGCGCATTCACCGGATCCAGAAGTACGTGAAGGACGAAACGTTCCTGCTCACCTATGGCGATGGGCTGGCCAACGTGAATATCGCCGACCTGGTGGACTTTCACAAGGGCCACGGGAAGACAGCCACCGTCACCACCGTCCCGCCGATCTCGCGGTTCGGCATGGTGGATCTGGGCGGCGACGACCAGGTCGCCCGGTTTACCGAGAAGCCGCGAACGGACGGCTGGATGAGCGCGGGCTTCTTCGTCCTGAACCAGGAGGTTTTCGACTATCTCGACGGCGACGACTGCATCTTCGAGCGCCGGCCGCTGGAGCAACTGGCGGCGGACGGCCAGCTCATGGCCTATCGCCATGAAGGCTTCTTCTATGCCATGGACACTTACCGCGAGTACCAGCGCCTGAATGAGCTCTGGCGCAGCGGCAACCCGCCCTGGAAGGTCTGGTTATGAGCAGGAATTTCTGGCAAGACCGGCGCGTGCTGGTCACCGGCGCAAGCGGGCTGCTCGGATCGTGGCTCACGCCGCGCCTGGTCGAAACCGGAGCCGACGTGGTCTGCCTGGTTCGCGACTGGGTGCCGCGCAGCGAGCTGGTGCGCTCGCGCACCTTGGAACACGTCACGGTGGTGCGCGGCGACGTCTGTGACCGCGACCTCATGGAACGGACGATCGGCGAATATGAAACCGGCATTGTGCTCCACCTGGCCGCGCAGGCGATCGTTGGAGTCGCCAACCGCAACCCGGTGTCCACCTTCGAGACCAATATTCGCGGCACCTGGAGCCTGCTGGAAGCGTGCCGCCGCACGCCGGGGGTCGAATCGATCGTCATCGCTTCCTCGGACAAGGCCTACGGCGATCAGGAAGAACTGCCTTACACGGAAGATGCGCCGCTCGCCGGCCGTCATCCGTACGACGTCAGCAAGTCCTGCGCGGATCTGATCGCGCAAGCCTACGCCCAAACCTACGACCTGCCCGTGGCCGTGACGCGTTGCGGAAATTTTTACGGCGGCGGCGACCTGAACTGGAATCGCATCGTTCCCGGCACCGTGCGCAGCGTGCTGCGCGGCGAGCACCCGCTGATCCGATCCGACGGGCAGTTCGTGCGCGACTACTTCTACGTGGAAGACGGGGCCGCTGCTTACATGCTGCTGGCCGAACAACTGCGCTGCCGCCCCGAACTGAGAGGGCTGGCTTTCAATTTCTCCAATGAGAGCGAAGTGACGGTGATCGGGTTGGTGCGGCGGATACTCGCCGCCATGCACTCGGATCTGGAGCCGGTGGTGCTCAACGAAGCCTCGAACGAAATCCGCTGCCAGCACCTGAGCGCATCGCGCGCCCGCAAGATGCTGCGCTGGTCGCCTCTGTTCACGTTGGACGAGGGCCTGGAGCGCACCATCGCCTGGTACAGGGAGTTTGCCGCATGACGCAGAGATCCGGGCAGCTTCGCCAGCGAATTCTGGATCTGGTCGGCGAATACACCCAAGAGGCTTTCCCGGCGCGCCGGTTTTCCCCCGGCGAAGACCCCGTGCCGGTTTCCGGCAGAGTGTTCGACGCCGCCGAGATGCGCCTGCTGGTGGATTCCGCGCTCGATTTCTGGCTCACCGCGGGCCGTTATGCGCAGCAGTTCGAGCGGGAATTCGCGCGCTGGGTGGGAGTGCGCCGGTGCCTGCTGGTCAATTCCGGCTCCTCCGCCAACCTGGTGGCGCTTTCGGCGCTCACCTCGCCGCGGTTGGGCGCCCGGCGGCTGAGGCCCGGGGACGAGGTCATCACGCTCGCGGCCGGCTTCCCCACTACGGTCAACCCCATTCTGCAAAATGGGTTGGTTCCGGTCTTCGTCGACGTCACCCTGCCCACTTACAACGTCGACACCTCGCAGCTGGAAACAGCTCTTTCGCCGCGCACCCGCGCGCTGGTTTTCGCCCACACGCTGGGAAACCCGTTTGACCTCGGCGCGGTGGCCGCCTTCGCCCGCAAGCACGATCTGTGGCTGGTGGAAGATTGCTGCGATGCCGTCGGGTCCACCTATTTCGGACGCAAGACCGGAACCTTCGGCGATCTGGCAACGGTGAGCTTCTATCCGGCTCATCACATCACGATGGGCGAGGGCGGCGCCGTGCTGACCAATACGCCTCTGCTGCACACCATCGCCGAATCCTTTCGCGACTGGGGCCGTGACTGCTGGTGCGAACCAGGCTGCGACAACACCTGCGGCAAGCGATTCGACTGGCAACTGGGAGACCTGCCCGCCGGATACGACCACAAGTACACCTACTCGCACATCGGCTACAACCTGAAGCTCACCGACATGCAGGCAGCGATCGGCGTGGCGCAACTGGAGAAGCTGGACGGGTTTGTCGAGGCCCGGCGGCGGAATTTCCGGGCCCTGCGAGAAGGGCTGGCAGGTATGGAAGAGTTCTTCATTTTCCCCGAAGCCACCACGGGCGCGGAGCCGAGCTGGTTCGGTTTCCCGCTTGCCGTTCGCCAGGACGCGCCGTTCACCCGCAACCAGGCGACGCGCTTTCTGGAGGATCGAAAGATCGCCACGCGCCTCCTGTTTGGTGGCAACCTGGTCCGCCAGCCGGCCTACCGCGAGGCGCACTACCGGGTCGCCGGCACGCTGGCCCAAACGGATTTTGTCATGAACCAGGTGTTCTGGATCGGTGTCTTTCCGGGGATCCAGGGGCAAATTCTTGAATATATGGTGGACACACTGCGCTCGATTCCGGAGAGCGTCGCGGCAATGGCGGGCTGAGGCACATGGAAAGCATTCTGCATAACGATCTGGATCACGTGTTGCAGCGCACCGAACACCTATGGACGGATGCGCGAGGCGAGCGATTCTTCATCACGGGCGGAACAGGCTTTGTCGGCACATGGCTGATGGAGAGCCTCCTCTGGGCGAACCGGCGTCTCGGGCTGGGAGTCTCGGCGGTGCTGCTGACGCGCAATCCAGCCGCTTACCAGACACGCCTGCCGCACCTGGCCGAGGACCCGTGCGTGACGCTGCACGCCGGCGACGCTTCGTCGTTCCAGTATCCGGAGGGTTCGTTTCCGCTGGTGATTCATGCGGCTACCGAGCGGCATGCGCCTCCCACGCTGCATCAGCCGGCCGCCGCGTTTACGCGCGATCTGGCAGCCACGAAGCGAGTCTTGGAGCTGGCGCGGGCGCGGGGAACCGTACGGTTTCTGTTTACCAGCTCGGGTGCAGTCTATGGCGAACAGCCCGCTCACCTGCTCAACATCCCGGAGGACTATGCAGGCGCTCCGCTCCCGACCGACACCAACTCGGCCTACGGGCAAAGCAAGCGCGCCAGCGAGTTCCTGTGCACCAGTTATGCGCGGGCTTGCGGATTCAGCGCTACCATCGCGCGCCTGTTTGCGTTCACCGGTCCCTACCTGCCGCTCGACGCGAACTACGCCGCCGGCAACTTTGTGCGGGACGCGTTGGCCGGCGGCCCGGTACGCCTCACGGGAGACGGCGGCGCATACCGCTCCTACCTATACGCAGCCGATCTGGCGATCTGGCTGTGGACCATCCTGTTTCGCGGGCAATCCGGGGCTGCCTACAATGTCGGCTCGCCGCATTCGGTGAGCATCGCGGAACTGGCGCGGCGCGTCGTCAAGATCGCGGGCGGCGAAATCGGGATCCACGTGGATCCGTCCGCTCAACCGGCTTCGCTCCGGGCGCGCTATGTGCCTGCCGTCCAGCGCGCCGAAAGCGAACTTGGCTTGCGGGTATGGGTGCCTCTGGAGCGCGGCTTGCGCCGTATGTGGCAGTGGAACCACGGCCCGCAGCCGGCGCTGCCGGCCGGCACGCAAACCGCAGAGATTGAACCAGTCGAGGCGGTGACAGTCGGATGAACGGCGCGGTCAAGCTATCGGACTATGTGGCCGGCAGACTGGCAGGCTGGGGTGTTCGCCACGTGTTTCTGGTCCCCGGCGGCGGCGCGATGCACTTGAACGATTCGATTGGCCGCGCGCCCGGCCTCCGCTATATCTGCACCCATCATGAACAGGCTGCCGCGATGGCCGCCGAGTGCTACGCGCGCGTGACCGGCGGCACCGGCGTGGTGAACGTGACCAGCGGACCGGGCAGCATCAACGCACTCAACGGCGTGTTTGGCGCGTGGACGGATTCGGTTCCGATGCTCGTCCTCTCCGGTCAGGTGAAGCGCGAGACCTGCATGGCCGTGACCGGAGCCACCCATCTGCGGCAGCTGGGCGATCAGGAAGTCGACATTGTGCGCATGGCGGGCGGCGTCACGAAATACGCGGTTCTGGTCGATGATCCCGCCAGCATTCGCTACCACCTGGAGAAGGCCTGGTTCCTGGCTTCTTCGGGCCGGCCCGGCCCGTGTTGGATCGACATCCCGGTGGACGTGCAATCGGCGCTCATCGACGCTGCCAGCCTGAGCAGCTACGATCCCGTCGCAGACACGGCGCAATGGGACCGTCTGCAGGTGAGTGAGCAATGCCGCGCGGTCATCGAGCGGCTGTCCAGCGCTTCCCGCCCGGTCGTCATGGCCGGTACCGGCGTGCGGGCCGCCGGCGCACTCGAAGAGTTCCGCGAGGTGATCCGGCGGTTGGGGATTCCGGTCACGACCGCCTGGACTCACGACCTGATCGCCAGTGACGACCCGTTGTTCTGCGGACGGCCCGGGACGATCGGCGACCGCGCGGGAAACTTCACCGTGCAGGGCTCCGACGCGCTGCTGGTGCTGGGTTCCCGCTTGAATATCCGGCAGGTGAGTTACAACTGGCCGTCCTTTGCGCGGCAGGCGTTCAAAATGCAAGTGGACGTAGACGCCGCCGAACTGGCCAAACCCACGGTGCGCCCCGACCTGCCCATCCATTGCGATCTCAAGGTCTTTCTGCAGGAAATGCTCAGGCAGCTGTCCGGCGTTCCCTACCGGGCGAGCCGCCATGCCGCATGGCTGGCGCAGAGCCGGGAGCGCGTGCAGAGGTATCCCGTGGTGCTGGACAAGTTCCGCCAGGGTGGCTCGCCGCTGAGTCCCTATTACTTCGTCGAGGAGTTGTTTGCAGCGCTCGCCGACGATGAGGTCGTGGTGTGCGGCAATGCCGCCGCTTGCATCGTCCCCTACCAGGCCGGGCATTTAAAGTTGGGCCAGCGGTTGATTTCGAATTCCGGCGCGGCATCCATGGGATACGACCTTCCAGCCGCCATGGGCGCTGCGGTCGCGCTCGAGGGCCGCCGCGTGATCTGCCTGGCGGGCGACGGAAGCCTTCAATTCAACATTCAGGAGCTGCAGACCATCGTTCACCATCGCTTGCCGGTGAAGATCTTTGTCCTGGACAACGGCGGTTACCTTTCCATCCGTCAAACACAGGCCAACTTCTTCGGACGCCTGGTGGGCGAAAGTCCGTCCAGCGGGATCTCTTTCCCGGACATGGTGAAGCTGGCGCAGGCGTACGGGCTGCCCGCCACCTGCATCGAAAGCGACCGTGATTTCCCGCGCTTGGCCGGGGTGCTCGATGCACCGGGGCCGGCGCTGTGCCGCGTATGCCTGGACCCGGCGCAGGAGTTTGAACCCCGCCTGAAATCGCGGCAACTGCCGGACGGCTCGATCGTCTCGCCCAGTCTGGAAGACATGTACCCGTTTCTGGAGCACGAGGAGGTGGAATCCAACCTCCTCATGGGCCAGGAGGCTTAGCCATGGAAACCCTGCGCCACGCCATTTTCGACCTGGATGGGACGCTCATCGATTCTCTGCCCGGCATCGCCTGGTCGGTAGAACAGGCGCTGGCTGCTTGCGGCCTGCCGGAGCTCTCGCGAGATCTGCGCCCGCTCATCGGTCCGCCCATTCGCTCCATCCTGGCCACCGTGTCCGGTCTCCAAGACGCGCCGGCGCTGGACGGCCTCGAACAGGCCTTTCGGACCAGTTACGAC
>Ga0181535_10006303_pt1 | contig 12334 bp, 9 predicted proteins | sample PEATcosm2014_Bin_44_FD_119774 | JGI IMG/M metagenome (GOLD analysis project Ga0181535, IMG submission 119774) | Peatland microbial communities from MTU Mesocosm Facility, Houghton, MI, USA - PEATcosm2014_Bin17_30_metaG | ecosystem: Environmental > Terrestrial > Soil > Wetlands > Peat | place...
CGAAATCGGTGATATTTTTGACGGTTCCCTTGCGGATGTCGCCCGGGGTCATGTCGGTCAACAGTTTGCTGCGCTTCTCGGTGCGCTGCTGTTCGATCAACTCGCGGCGCGACAGGACGATGTTCTGGCGTTCTTGGTTGATCTTGACCACTTTGAATTCGTAGCTATTGCCGATGAATCCCGCCAGATTTTTGGGCGGAACAATGTCAATCTGCGAGGCGGGCAAAAATGCTTCCACTCCGATGTTCACCAGCAAACCGCCCTTGACCGCAGCCTTGACCTTGCCGGTGATGGTGCCGCCTTCGTTGCAAATGGTCAGAATTTTGTCCCAGTTCTTCTGGAATTCGGCCTTTTCCTTGGAAAGCACAACCATGCCTTCTTTGTCTTCAAGTTTTTCGATGAGGACATCGACCTCGTCGCCGACTTTGACGGCTTTAATATCGTCGAACTCGTTGCCGGAAACGACGCCTTCGCTCTTGTAACCGATATCAACGAGGACTTCCTTGGGGCGGACTTCAATGACAGTCCCTTTAACGATTTGGCCTGTGGCAAAGCGGAGAGTGCTTTGCTTGAGGGCTTCTTCCATTGTGAGCATAATTATTTGGTATTCCTAAACTGCGGGAGACTTTTGTAAGCACTAATGCGCTACCGAAAGCTCCATTGCCTTACCTGACCGCGTTGCCTGACAACAGAGGTTGAAGGTTAGGTTTCAGCGTTAACTTGTTTTTCTCAGCCTTAATGAACAGCCGCACACGCGGCGCTCAGGCAAGATTAATCATACATTTCTTCTCACTGATAGGCAAGTGCAAAGAAAATGGCCAGGGAACGACGGAACAGGGACAGGCTGCGCGTGGCCGGGGTGTCGCGCCCCGTCAGCACAGCACTTGCCCTCACAGCCATAGGATTCTTCAGATAATGTTCGGTCGCTAACAACCCGTCAAAGCGACTCCCTCCGATTCGGCAATCAGCCGTATCGTGACTGTACTGAGCAACCTCGATTCCGGTGGCACCACCCGCCAAACTATCGGCCAGAGGAATAGACATGACAGTAGTGGAGCACATCCATGACAGGGACGTCAGCCATTTTATTCCAAGTCATTGTCCTCCAGCGCTCAAACCGGGTTTCTGGGCAGCCGCCCTGCGCCCCCTGCTGAGATTTTCACTTTAAGGGCTTGCATCCCTAAGACGGCTGCGGCTACAGTATCACAGTGTTCGAGAGGAACCTGTCCAACCCAGTCCTTGACCCTGACTTGGGCGTAATGCGTGCCATTACGCTCCCGCAGGCCATGGGTGCGTCGATTACGGAAATCGAACACCTTGTTAAGGCGATTGGGAGCCGGTTTCTGCGCGTCATTACGTTCCACCACGCTGGAGTAAGACAAACGCAAGGTAAATCCTCAAGAATTGTCCATTTTCCCTTGTGCCTCGGTAGCTCAGTTGGTAGAGCAGTTGACTCTTAATCAATTGGTCTGGGGTTCGAATCCCCACCGGGGCACCACTCTTTCAAGCACTTACATCGGTTAAGATTTTCCGGGAAAAATCAATTATACCACTGGTTATACCATGAACCACAAATCAACATTCCCCGTCGTCCTCGCCATCGCCGCGCATCCCGATGACATCGAATTCATGGCGGCGGGCACTCTTCTTCTGTTGAAAGAGGCCGGTTGTGAGACGCATTATCTGAATTTGGCCAACGGCAATTGCGGCACCGTCCAATACAATGCCGCCACCACTGCCAAGATGCGCGCCGCCGAGGGACGGCGGGCCGCGAAGTTGCTTGGCGCCCGTTTTCATCCCAGCCTGGTCAATGACCTGGAAGTTTTTTACGACTTTAGGACATTACGCCGTCTGGCGGCGGTGGTCAGGGAAATCAAACCGTCCATCGTATTGACGCACGGTCCGGCTGATTACATGGAGGATCACATGAACACATGCCGGCTGGCTGTCACGGCGGTGTTTGCCCGCGGCGTGCCCAATTTCAAGACGCTTCCCGCGCGCCCCGCCTACGAGGGTGATGCGGTTGTTTACCATTGGATGCCGCACGGCTTGCACGATGGATTACGCCGGCAGGTCATACCCGGCGCCTACGTCAATATAACTTCCGTGCAAGCCGCCAAACGGGCCGCCCTTGCCGAACATCGCAGCCAGCAGAATTGGCTTGCCGCCAGCCAGGGCATGAATTCCTACATCGCGTCGATGGAGGAGATGTCCCTCAAATTGGGTCAAATGTCCGGCAAATTTCGGCGCGCGGAAGGTCTGCTCCGGCATCTTCCCCTCGGCTTCTCGGCTGAAGAGTGGGACCCGCTTGCCCAATTGCTCGGCCGCAATTACATTGTCAACCAGACCTACGAACGTTCGCTGGCCGGTTGACCGCCTGTTAAAAAACGCGCATCAAGGCTGCCTTTGAAGCTGATTCGTTCCGGCGCGACATGGGCCGGGCGGCGGCTTGAGCCAGAATGCCGCGGATCAGGTTGTGAGCGATCAGGCGGCTGCAGGCTTCCTTTTGTGCCGTATCGGGGGATTGTCCGCGCAGCGTCTCCATCTCCAGGGTGGAATGGACTTATTCGGAATCGCCGACTGCTGATAATTTGAATTGGACGGGGTGGGGGAATGGTGTAGTTGTGTGCGCCAGTATGGATGCGAATTCTTCTATTTTTCCCTGGTTTGCCCGCGCCGTGCGTTGCGGGTTGGTTCTGGCGGGCCTTTTTGCGGGAACAGGAGCGATAGCCGGGACGACGGCGCCGCTGACCGTGTTGGGGTTGCGTTGCGAGGAATTGAGTGATCCGCGTGGTATTGACACGGTGCGACCCCGGCTGAGTTGGAAATTGGAGTCCAATGAGCGGGGGCAAATGCAGACCGCCTACCAAGTGCAAGTGGCGTCCAGCGCAGACGGGTTGCTCGAAGGCAAGGCGGATTTGTGGGACAGCGGCAAAGTGGAATCGGGGGACACGGCGGAGATTTATTATGGCGGGGCGCCGCTCGTCTCGCGTCAGCAATGTTATTGGAGGGCGCGGGTGTGGGACAAGGACGGACGGATGTTTGAAAGCGCGCCGGCGTTTTGGGAAATGGGACTGCTGCAACCGTCCGATTGGCAGGCCCGGTGGATTGGGCGCACCACGGACGACAAAGTGGCGGGCGCGCCGTTGCTGAGGCGTTCGTTCGCGCTCGACGGCAATATCAAGCAGGCCCGGGTTTACGTGTGCGGCCTGGGTTATTTTGAACTTTACCTGAACGGGAAGCGGGTGGGCGATCATGTGTTGGATCCGGGTTTTACACGGTATGACCGGCGGGATTTATATTTGACTTATGACGTCACGCCGCTGCTCCGGCGCGGGGACAACACGGTGGGGGCGATATTGGGCAACGGCTGGTTCAATGAATTGCACCGAACGGCGTGGGATAACGACCAGTCGCCGTGGCGGGCCGCGCCCAAATTGCTGTGCCAATTGGAAATCGAGTTCAAGGACGGACGGCGGGAGGTCGTGGACAGCGACGAAAGCTGGAAGACTTCGGACAGTCCAATCGTTTATAACACGATTTACTGCGGCGAGATTTATGACGCGCGCCGCGAACAAAAAGGATGGAGCGCGCCGGGGTTCAATGATTCGAAGTGGGATGGCGTGCTGCTCGTCCAACCGCCAGGAGGAGTGATCAGCGCGCAGATGATGCCGCCGATCCGGGTTGAGCAAACATTCAAGGCGGCGGGCATCAGCGAACCCAAGCCGGGCGTGTATGTTTTTGATTTTGGGCAGAGCCTGAGCGGGAACGCGCGGTTATCCGTGCGCGGGCCGGCCGGGACCGAGGTGACAATGACCTATGCCGAGCGGTTGTCGAAGGACGGACGGGTGGACCAGTCGGGCATTGCGCAGCATTTGAAGCGGTTTGACGCGAAGCAACGATTCCAGGCGGACACCTATATTCTCAAGGGAGCCGGGAAGGAAAACTGGTGTTCGCGGTTTTCCTATGACGGATTCCGGTATGTGGAAGTGGAGGGTTTTCCGGGGAAGCCGGACAAAAATTCGGTCACGGCGGTGTTTTTCCATTCGGATGTTCCGGTGATGGGGAATTTTGCCTGCTCGAATCCGTTGTTGAATCAGATTGCGGCGGCGGCGCGGCGGTCTTACCTGGGCAATTTGCAGGGGATACCCACCGACTGCCCGCACCGGGAGAAGAATGGTTGGACGGGTGACGCGCATCTGGCGTCGGAGTTGGGGATGTATAACTTTTTCCCCTCGGCGGTTTACAACAAGTGGATTCAGGATTTGGCGGACGAACAGCGGCCGGATGGGCGGTTGCCGGGGATTGTGCCGACGAGCGGGTGGGGTTATCAGTGGGGCAACGGGCCGGCATGGGACAGCGCGCTGGTGCTGATTCCTTACTACCAATACCTGTATTACGGCGAGACGGAGCCGTTCCGCCGGCATTACGAGACTTTGAAGCGTTACGTGGATTACCTGACCAGCCGGGCGGAAAACGGGATTGTCAACATCGGGCTGAACGATTGGGCGCCCTACAAGACGCAGACCGGCGCGGCGATCACGGACACGGGCTATTATTATGTTGACACTAAAGTGGTGGCGCTGGCGGCGGGATTGCTGGGAAAAGATGGTGATAAACAACATTACGAAGACTTGGCGATGGGCATCAAGACGGCGTTCAACAAGCGTTTTTACCATTCTGCCACCGGCGATTACGACAACGGAAGCCAGACGGCGTTGAGTTGCGCGCTTTATCAGGGGTTGGTTGATCCCGAGAACCGGCGGCGCGTGTCGGATAACCTGGTGGCCGCAGTGGAGAAGGCGAACTGGCATGTGGACACGGGAATTCTGGGGGCGAAATACCTTTTGAATGCGTTGACAGAAAACGGGCGGGCGGATGTGGCCTACCGGGTCGCGGCGCAGAAAGACATGCCAAGCTGGGGGTGGTGGATCGGGCAGGGGGCGACGACCTTGTGGGAGCAATGGAACGGCGACGACTCCCGTTTCCATGTGATGTTCGGGGACATTGACGCGTGGTTTTACCGGGCGTTGGCGGGCATCAACCCGGATCCGGCGTCGCCCGGTTTTAAACATTTTTTCATCACGCCGCAGGTGGCGGGAGATTTGACTTGGGCGAAAGCGGAGTATAATTCGGCGCGCGGACGGATTGTGAGCGAATGGAAGTTGGAAAAGGGCCGGTTTTGTTTGAAAATCGTGGTGCCGGCCAACACGACCGCGACCGTGAGCCTGCCGGTTTGCGACCCGTCGCAAATCAAGGAAGGCGGCAAGGCGGCGAGCGAATCGGACGGACTGACCCTGCAGAAGACGGAAGGGGGCAGGTCCGTGTTTTTGGCGCGGTCCGGCGCCTATTTTTTCACCGGACCGATGGGTGCGCATTGATCGGCGCAGAAATTTCGTGTCAAATTGAAATACCCGACATATAATAGAGAGTAATGATTATGAGTGAAAAAGCTAAACTTCAACTGGACGGAAACACCTGCGAGTTGTCGGTTGTCATCGGCAGCGAGGGGGAAAAGGCGTTGGATATATCCAAACTGCGAGACACGACCGGCTACATTACGCTGGACGACGGTTACGCCAATACAGGAGCCTGCTCCAGCGCCATCACCTTCATCGACGGGGAGAAGGGGATTTTGCGCTATCGCGGCATTCCGATTGAGGAACTGGCTGTCCAGTCTAAGTTTACCGAGACGTCGTATCTGATCATTTACGGAAAACTGCCGACGCAGGCGCAGTTGCAGAAGTTTTCATCCCGTCTGACCAAGAACCAGAATCTGCACGAGGACATGAAGCATCATTTTGAAGGCTTTCCGCCGGGGGCGCATCCGATGGCGATCCTGTCGGCCATGATCAATGCGAGCAGTTGTTTTCAGCCCAACCTGACAGGCATGCCAAATCCGGAGCAATTTGACGAGCAGGCGGCGCGGCTGCTTTCGCAAGTGCGGACCATCGCAGCTTTTTCGCATCGCAAATCGCGGGGCGCTCCCTACGTTTATCCCAAGCCCGACTACGCTTACACCGCGAATTTTCTGCACATGATGTTTTCCGGTCCATATGAGGATTACGAATTGAAGCCGGAAGTGGTGAAGGCATTGGACTTGATTTTTCTCCTGCACGCGGATCATGAGCAGAATTGCTCGACTTCGACCGTGCGGATGGTGGCGTCGAGCGAGGCGAATTTATTTGCGAGCGCGGCGGCGGGGGTGTGCGCGTTGTGGGGGCCGTTGCATGGGGGCGCCAACCAGGCGGTCATCACCATGCTGCAGCAGATACACGATTCCGGGGATGACGGGGCGAAGTTTATCACGGCGGCGAAGGACAAGAACAGCGGCAAGCGGTTGATGGGTTTTGGCCACCGGGTTTACAAGCATTACGATCCGCGGGCCAAGATCATCAGGGAATCCTGCGACGCCTTGCTGCGCGCCTTGCATAAGCAGGACCCGCTTTTGGACATCGCCAAGAAACTGGAGCAGGCGGCGTTGCACGATTCCTATTTTGTGGAGCGCAAACTTTATCCGAACGTGGATTTTTACAGCGGCATCATCATGCGGGCCATTGGAATTCCGACGGAGATGTTCACGGTGATGTTTGCCATCGGGCGGATGCCGGGATGGATCGCGAACTTCAAGGAAATCATGGATAATCCGGACAAACGCATCAGCCGGCCGCGCCAGGTATATGTCGGTCCGGTGAATCAGCATTACGTGCCGATGAGTGAGCGCAAATAATCAGACAGACGCCGCCGGGGTTTGCCGTCCGGCGGCGTTGAGTGGGCGCGTGTCCGCTGTGGTTGGGGCAAAAAAAAACAAGGTGGGGTTGCCACCTTGTTTTTTTGTAGTCGTTTTGCTTACTTGGCCGCAGGCGCAGGCGCGGTTGCGGGCGGGGTGGCCAGCGCGACCTTGTAATCAACCTTGAGTTTCTCCATGTAGGCGGGAAGTTCCGTCTTGGCTTGCTTCTCCATGAGGTATTCTTTAATTCTGTCTTTCACCTCGGCAAATTGTTCGTGCTTCGCCGGATATTTCTCAAGCAGTTTGATGATGTGATAGCCGAAACGGGTTTCGACGAGGTCACTGATCTGGTTGGTCTTGAGGGAGAAGGCGGCGGCTTCGAATTCGGGGACCATCTGGTTGCGGGGGAACTTGTATTCGCCGCCCTTGTTTTTTGAGCCCGGGTCGTCGGAATATTGTTTGGCTAACGCGCCAAAATCCTCGCCTTTGTCGGCGCGGGCTTTGATCTCCTTGGCCAGTTTTTCCTTATCCTTCTTTTGCTCGGGGGGAAGGGGACGCTGTGAGATGGGATCCAGGGTCGAGATGAGAACGTGGGCGGCGCGGACTTGTTCCGGCTGCTCGAATTTGTCGGGATTATCGGCGTAGAATTTCTGGGCGGCGGCGTCGGTAATGACGATGCCGTTGGTGATTTCGCGCTGCCAGATGCGGCGGCAAAGCTGCTCTTCGTAAGCGCGGGTGCGGATCGTATCCAGTGTCATGCCGCTGGCCTTGATTTGGGCGTCGAAGGCTTCAGGGGTGGGGGCGGATTTGCGGGCTTCTTCAATACCGTCTTCCACCAGTTTCTTGGTTTGGACCTTGTCATCCGCCGTGGCTTTTTGTACCAGGATTTTGTTGATGATCAGGTGGTCCAGCAAGTTGGAGCGGACGGTGGCGCGTTGGTCCTCCGGGACGCTGCCACCGCTGGCGGCCAGGCTGGTGTTGTAGCTGATGAAGGCTTCATCAAGCTGGCTGCGTTTGAGTTCGAAGCCCGTGCCCGAGGCAACCACGGGGTCGGGGAAAATGTCAGCTACTTTATCCGCGGCGGTGGCCTGGATGGTGGATTGTGGTTGGCAAAAAGCCAGTGCCAGTCCGACTGCCCATAGATGTTTTTTGGTGATTGAATTCATTATTTTGTTTGCAATTAAAGTTTAACAATGCGGACGTTGCTGATGTCGGGGTCTTTTTGGATTTCTGCCAGCACCTCCGCCGATGGAACGCTGTCCAGGTTCAGCACAGTCAAGGCCCTGCCTCCGACGGTGTCCCGGCTCAGGCTCATGCTGGCGATGTTGACATGGTGTTTGCCCATCAAAGTGCCGATGTATCCCACGATGCCGGGGCGATCCTTGTTGTTCATGAGGAACAGCACGCCTTCGGGCACAATTTCCACCGGTTGTCCGTTGAGCCGGACGATGCGGGGAAGGCTTTTTGCCCCGAACATGCTGCCTGAGGCGGAGATTGTGTCTTTGCCCGACAGCACATCGACGTGGAGCCATTCATTGAAATCGGTTTGCTCGCTGGATTTGACTTCCTGAACTTCCAGGCCCAGAGATTGGGCGAGGGCGTAAACATTGACCTGGTTGACTTCCTTGCCTCCAGCCAATTCAAGGAAGCCTTTGAGCACGGAGCGCGTAATGGGATCGCTCGGCAATTGCGCGGCGCGTCCGCCGTAGGTGACGACGATGCGGTCGTTGCGTTTGGGGGCGAGTTGAGCCACGAGGCGTCCGAGTTTTTCGCCCAGGTTCAGGAACGGCTTGACCACTTGGAATGTCTGGGCGTCCAAGTTGGGCAGGTTGACGGCGTTGCGCACGGCGCCGCTCAAGAGGTAGTCGGTGATCGCTTCGGCCACTTCGATGCCGACGTTTTCCTGGGCTTCGTGGGTGCTGGCGCCCAAGTGCGGGGTCATCACCACTTGCGGCAGGCTGCGCAAGGCAAAATCAGCCGGAGGCGGCTCGACTTCGTAAACATCCAGGCCCGCGCCGGCGACTTGGCCGCTTTGCAGGGCGGCGAGGAGATCGGCTTCCTTGATAATACCGCCCCGGGCGCAATTAAGAATGCGCACACCCTTCTTCATTTTTGCGAAGGCGGCGGCGTTAACCATGCCGCGGGTTTCGTCCGTCATGGGCATGTGGACGGTGATAAAATCGGCCACGCTATAAACATCGTCCACGTTTTCGCGCAGATCGACTTGCAAGGCTTTGGCCCTGGCCATGCTCAGGAAAGGATCATAGGCGATGATTTTCATGCCAAAGGCTTGGGCGCGCTTGGCGACTTCGGTGCCGATTCGGCCCAGACCGAGGATGCCGAGGGTTTTGTTGAAAAGTTCCGAGCCTTGAAATTCCTTGCGGCTCCACTTGCCTTCCTTCATGGACATGTGGGCTTGCGGAATCTTGCGGGCCAAGGCCATCAGCATTGAGAAAGTCAGTTCCGCGGTGGAAATGGTGTTTCCGCCGGGGGTGTTCATGACGATGATGCCGCGCTGGGTGGCGGCATCGACATTGACGTTATCGACGCCAACTCCGGCACGTCCGACGACGCGCAAATTAGGGGCGGCATCAATCACGTTTTTCGTGATTTTGGTTTCGGAGCGGACAACGATGGCGTTGGCGTCCCTGACCAGTGGGAGCAGTTCGGACTCCGGTATCTTTGATTTGAGGACGGTGACTTTGAATTCTGCGTGTTGCTGCAGCAGAGCGATGCCTTTCGGCGAGATAGGGTCACAAATCAAAATATTCATATAATGACAGGGCGCCAGTCTAAGGACTGAGGCAGGGCAGGTCAAACTGATTATGCGAACTTATGACGGCGGAGAGACCAGCAAAAACATCGCAACGCTTCATTTAGGTCACTTAAAGTCGATTACAAATTGATGTGGAATAATTGATTGTAATAGTGCTGAGTATTTGTAGTAATGCACGTTGGCGGGATTTAAATGTGTTCAGCGGATTCATGGACAGCCTGACAGCTCAAGCCAACAAAACACAAAAGCATTATGCCTGACCTCGATAAAATCAAAAATGTCGTGATCGTGATGATGGAGAACCGCTCCTTTGACCATATGCTCGGTTACCTGAGCCTGCCGCCGTTCAACCGTGCGGATGTCGCAGGTCAAAGCCTCGATCCGGCCTGGTTGAGCCAGTTCACAAATTTTGACGCCGGTCAGGCCAGCCAGCCCTTCCTCTCGACCAATCCATACACGATGCCGAATTCCTTTGACCCGCCACACGAACGCCCCAATGTCGCCGCCCAGATTGATCCGCGCCAGGATAGCTCCTTTCCCATGAACGGGTTTATCAGCGCCATCTCGACGAACGTGTCCAACGATCCGGCGGTGCGCAATCTTGTGATGAGTTATTTCGGCGCGGAACAAGCGCCCATAAATCAATTCTTCGCCAGCCATTTCACCATTTGTGACCGTTGGTTCTGTTCCCTGCCGGCCGGAACGCAGCCCAACCGCCTCATGTCCATGAGCGGCTTTTCCATGATCGATGTCAACCAAACGCCTTTGCCGGACCAGAGTCTGGTTTATGATTGGCTGAACAGTATCGGGGTTTCGTGGCGGGTCTATCATCGGGGCGTCCCGTTCTTCGCCATGATGCCCAAATGGATGCCGGCCATTCTATTCGACACCGATCATTTCAAGAGTTTCGATGACTTTGCGCCGGATCTGCAAAACAACCCGCCGGACAAATTGCCGCAAGTTATTTTTATCGAACCGACTTATGGGGACGCTCCCAGGGTGGGCTACAGCACTGACGACCACGCCCCGGCGGGAATCGCCAACGGCCAGGAGTTCCTCATGCAGATTTACAATGCGGTGATCGCCGAGCCGTTCTGGCAAAGCGCCCTTCTAATTATTGATTATGACGAGCACGGCGGTTTTTTTGATCACGCAGCTCCGCCGTTGATACGCACTGACGCTCCCGCGGGGGCGAAATACATGACGCCTTTTGCGTCCCTGGGTGTTCGGACTCCTGCCTACCTGATTTCACCTTTTGTGGAAGCGGGCGCGGTGAGCCACAATCTGCTGGATCACACCTCGGTTCTGAAATTTCTTGGGGAGAAATATAATAGCGGGTCTTACTCGCCCCTTGTTGATTCCCGGCCCGTCGGCAGCATTTCTCATGTGCTCGACTTTTCCAATCCGCTGACCAAACCTGCGGGGGCGCCGGCGCTGGATGCATATCTTGCGGCGCGCCCTCCGGCGCCGGCGGGCGTGACCATTCCCACTGCCAACACCGAGTTGCAGCGGGGCTTTAGCGACGCGATAGTCTCCATGAAACAGCATGGAGCCGACGCTACGCACCCAAAATTCGGCCCGCTGCTGGCATAAATTCACAAGCCATCGCAACGCGACCCCAACCCATCCTCCGCCATGAAAAGCAACTTTGTATTTTCGAAAAAGGCTCTGTCGCTTGCCGCGTGTTGCGTCATTCTTGCGGCGGGATGCTGCCTGTTCGGCCATCACAGCCACTACCGGACCATTCATCAATTAACCATCGACGACGACAGCAAAGGCGTCGCCGCAGACCTCGCGCGTCGTCCAGCGGATCTTGAGTTGCGCAACGACGCCGGCCAGACGCCTCTGCTTCTGGCGGCAAATCAATGCAGCACCAACGTCCTTGCGCTCCTGTTAAAAAAAGGGGCGAAGACGGATGCCACGGCGTCGGGCCGCTCGACGGCCCTTCACCTGGCTGCGCAGGCGGGCTGTTCCACGGCAGTGACTCTGCTACTTGATTATCACTGTGAAATTAATCCGCGTGACGATCAGGGCCGAACCCCACTGACGAGGGCTGAACAGTTCAAACAGCAGGCAATCGTCACCCTTCTTCGCGACCGTGGTGGCACTGAATGAGGGAATTTTCATCCACGATCCCCATAAAAGCCGTCCGAGCCGTGGTTCCGCAAGTTGTCGCACCAGATCAATTACGCCGGTCTGGAAAATGCGATTGCACCCATACGCGGTACAACGTGATGAATATTCCCCAACCAACCGGAAGAAAAAAAGGACAAAAGTCGCTCTGCCGGGCGAACTGTGCAATCAGTCCTCACTTTTTAAACTGGTTGACGCAGATCAGTTATGCTCCCGTCTGGAACTCCGCGCGCTCCGCCGGAATACCCCTGATTTGTCTGACAGCGTAAATACGACAACAATCAGGAGCAGCGACGCGAAGAGCGTCGCTGGCAGAATAATCAGAGGCTCCCTTATCAGAATGAGGCGCACATAAGGGATAAACATGAAGGCCAAAGGCGCAAGCCCGATGAACGCGACGGCGTCATGCCAACCTTTGGCTTTCAGCCACCATGAGCAACCGGCGATCACTCCGCCATAACAACAAAGAAAGACCGGCAGCGAAAGTCCCCATCTGTAGGAAGTGTCCGGGAAAAGCCGCAGGGGAAAAATGATTAGGCAGACATCCGCTGTCAAGCCGCAAAGGCCCAATGCGGTGATTCCGAATAAGACCTTTTGAACTCCGGAGAAGAGCGACGGAGCGGAGATGGCGGGTGGTCGGCTGTGTGGATGGCGCAAGAGAGGATGCCGTGCAAAGGGGTGCCGGACTTCTTCAA
>Ga0181535_10006304_pt1 | contig 12334 bp, 10 predicted proteins | sample PEATcosm2014_Bin_44_FD_119774 | JGI IMG/M metagenome (GOLD analysis project Ga0181535, IMG submission 119774) | Peatland microbial communities from MTU Mesocosm Facility, Houghton, MI, USA - PEATcosm2014_Bin17_30_metaG | ecosystem: Environmental > Terrestrial > Soil > Wetlands > Peat | place...
GAAGGATTTGCTTCAGCGGGCAGCTACATTCTTTCAACAACGATCGGGCTGCGAGGCGGTCGGAATCCGGCTGCGCGAGGGGGAGGATTATCCGTACTTTGAAGCGCGGGGATTCTCCAATGGGTTTATCCGTCTGGAGAGCAAGCTCTGCGTGCTGACGGCCTCGGGCAAAGCCATGCGTGACAGCGCCGGCAAGCCCGTCCTCGAATGCCTGTGCGGATGTGTCATTCGCGGACAAATTGAATCCTCGAAACCCTTCTACACCGCGCATGGGAGCTTTTGGAGCAACAGCACCACGGATCTGGTCGCAGGCGCCACGGAGGGCGATCTGCCGTCGAGCGCGCGCCACCGGTGCAATCGAGCGGGATACGAGTCGGTGGCTCTCTTTCCTATCTACGTCGGGCAGGAGCGACTTGGGCTGCTCCAGTTGAATGACCGTCGCAAGGGGCGCTTTTCGCCGCAAAGCATTGTTTTGTGGGAGAGGCTGGCGGGACACCTGGCTACGGCAGTCTCAAAGTTCCGCGCCGAAGAGGCTCTGCAGGAGAGCGAAAAGCGGTATCACAATCTGTTTAATTCAATGAACGAGGGCTTTTGCGTCATTGAAGTTCTTTTTGACTCGAAGGGCAAGCCCGAGGACTATCGATTCCTTGAGGTGAATGACGCCTTTGAGAAGCAGACCGGCATGCGCGATGCCGTGGGCAAGCGAATGCGCGAACTCGCTCCCGATCACGAGGAACATTGGTTCGAGATTTATGGGCGAATTGCCATGACAGGCGAGCCCGAGCATTTCATCAATGAGGCCAAGGCGCTCAATCGCTTTTACGACGTTCATGCTTACCGCGTGGGCGAACCGCAGATGCGGCGGGTGGCGATTGTTTTCACCGATTTCAGCGACTACAAACGGGCTGAGGAACAGCTCAAGAAACTCAACCGCACTCTGAAAGCCTTAAGCAACAGCAACCAGGCAATCCTGCACGCCACCGACGAGCCTACATTCCTCAAAGAGGTTTGCCGCATGATCACCGGGGATTGCGGCCATGCAATGGTTTGGATCGGCGTTGCCGAGCACGACGAGGAAAGGACCGTTCGGCCCATTGCCTCTTCGGGCTTTGAGGAGGGGTACCTGGAGACGTTGAGGGTCACCTGGGACGAGAGCGATCGCGGCCGCGGCCCAACCGGGACCGTCATTCGCACCGGAGAGCCCGCAATGTGCCGGAATATGTTGACCGATCCCGCATTTGACCCCTGGCGCGAAGATGCAATCAAGCGCGGCTACGCCTCCTCGTTGGCAATCCCTCTGAAAGAGCAGGGCGAAGCGTGGGGAACGATCACCATCTACTCTCGCGAGACCGACGCGTTCTCAGAGGCCGAGATCGAGCTGCTGACAGAACTGGCGAGAGACGTCGAATTCGGAATTCACACTCTCCGCTTGCGCACCGCGCGTGCCCTGGCTGAGCAGTCTCTGCGAGAGAGTGAAGAGCTATTGGGACTGTTTGTCGAGCATGCTCCGGCGGCGCTGGCGATGTTCGACCGTGAGATGCGCTACCTGCATGCCAGCCGCCGCTGGAGGGCCGACTTCGGCCTGGGCGATCGCGACCTCAGCGGCGTTTCGCACTACGATGTCTTTCCCGAGATCTCCGAACAGTGGAAGGAAGCACATCGCCGCGGATTGGCCGGCGAGGTCTTGCGCGAAGAAGCCGACCGCTTTGAGAGGGCCGACGGCTCGGAACAATGGATTCGTTGGGAGATTCGGCCCTGGTGCCACGCCGATGGCAAGGTCGGCGGGATCGTCATCTTCACCGAGGAGATTTCAGAGCGCATGAAGGCCCAGGAAGCGCTGCTGCGAAGCGAGAAGGAGATCTTCCAGCGGCAGCAACTGCGGGCTTTGGCTGAACGAATGCGCCAGGTGCGCGAAGAAGAGCGCAAGATGGTTGCGCGCGACCTGCACGATCAGATTGGGCAGATTCTGACGGCCATCAAGATGGATATGGCCTGGGCGGTGCGGCATCTCCCGGACTCGGAAGGCGAAGTCCATAATCGGCTAAAGGATTCGATTGAGCTGATCAACGATGGCGTTCAGTCGGTGCGCAGGATATGCAGCGGGTTGCGGCCGGGTATCCTGGACGACCTTGGCCTGGCCGCGGCTATCGAATGGCAGGCAAACGAGTTCGGCTCCCGAACCGGAATCAGCTGCAAGGTCACTCTGCCGCCCGCCGAGTTGCACATCGACGGCGACCGCTCCACGGCGGTCTTCCGGATCTTTCAGGAGTGCTTGACCAATGTTGCGCGGCACGCAGAGGCGCAATCGGTCAGCGCTTCGTTGAACACACAGGATGAAGATCTTCTGCTGGTCGTTCGGGACGACGGGAAGGGCTTCCGTGAATCCGAGGTATCAGGCTCTCTGGGAGTTTTGGGAATGAAGGAACGAGCGAAGGCGTGCGGCGGCGATGTGCAGGTATCGAGTTCTCCCGGCAAGGGAACGACGGTGACTGTTCGCGTGCCTGTGCGCGCCGCTAGCGGTGAACGTGAGGACAATGCATATTCTGATCGCAGATGACCACGCCGTGGTGCGCCGCGGCCTGAAAGAGATTGTGGCCGAGGCGCTTCCCGGCACGCGCTTTTCTGAAGCCGCCAGCGGGGATGAGGTGCTGAGCAGTCTGGCCGGATCCCCGGTAGGCATGCTTGTGCTCGACATCAATATGCCTGGGCGCAGCGGACTCGACGTGCTGCGGGATGTGAAGCGGGATTACCCGCGTATCCCCATAATCATCCTGAGCATGCAGCCGGAGGATCAGTATGCGATGCGCTGTCTGCGGGCCGGCGCTTCCGCCTACATCAACAAGGACAGCGCACCGGATGAGCTGGTCAAGGCCATTGAGAGGATTCGGGGCGGCGGCCGCTACGTCAGTCCGCGCCTTGCGGAGACGCTGGTGGCCCAACTCGACGAGCCTGCCCAAAAGCCTTTGCACGAACTGCTCTCAGACAGGGAGTACGAGGTGATGAAAATGATTGCCTCCGGCCTGCCATTGACTGAGATTGGCGGCCGGCTTCATGTCAGCGTGAAAACGGTAAGCACATACCGGGCGCGGATCATGGAAAAGATGCAAATGAAGAGCAATGCCGAGATGACCCGCTACGCCATGATGCACCAGCTCATCGAGTAGACAAGCCTGTCGTTGTAGGAAAAACCCTACGCGTTCCCTCCGCAAAAGCCTACAAGATAACCAGCAATCGCCGACTTGAAATCCTCTGTGACTCCATTATCATGAACCAATAAATTGCACATCAATTGCTGGTAGCTCATTACTTGGCAAGAAGATCGGCGCAGCGAAAGCCATTGATCTCTCGATGGCGAGTTTGGATCTGTGGGGAGCTGTATGTCCGAATTGCAACTTCAAGCCATGTTAGAAGTTCTATTTAGCCGTTCCCCAGTCTTCAGCGTGAGCGCCGATAAGGTGGCACAAGAATCACCGAATCGGCGCCCTCATTCATGTTCCGAAATAGGCCCAGCGCGCAGACGGGAGCATGAAAGACCATGAATATTCTGATCGCTGACGACCATGCCGCCGTGCGCCACGGTCTGAAAGAGATTCTTGCCGATGCGCTTCCCGAGGCGAGTTTTTGCGAAGCCTGCGATGGAGACGAGGTGCTCGATCGCCTCGCCAAAGTCGAAATTGCCTTGCTGTTGCTGGATATCAATATGCCCAGGCTTAGCGGGATGGATGTGCTGCGCGAGGTGAAACTCGATTACCCGAAAACCCCGGTGATCATCGTGAGCGTACAGCCGGAAGACCAGTATGCGACGCGCTGTTTGCTGGCCGGAGCGGCCGCCTATGTCAACAAAGATAGAGCCAATGAAGAACTCGTGCGGGCGGTCAGGAAGATTCTGGCCGGCTGTCACTGCGAGACTCCGCAAAGCTGAGAAGCGCTGATATTGTCAAACTGAACCGGCCTCTCGCCGTAGGAAATTCCCTACAGAACCGGCGGCGAAAAACTTACATAAGTTACAGCATTCGCCTATGGCAACAGAGTTTCGCCTCCCTTACATTCGATCCAGAAACACCGAAGCGATTGATGGGATTGCACCGCTGCCGAAGACCCGCCAGTTCATTCCGCGAAAGAGGGATCGCAATGATGCTCAAGAAATACAAGAATAAAAGGCCGGCAAGAATCCTCGTCGCGGATGGCGAACGGACGGTTGCGCAGACGCTGAGTCGATTTCTGGTAGAGCAGGGATTCGCGGTTTCGACCGCCTTCAGCGGCGAGGAAGCGATCGCGCAAGCGGCATGGTTCTTTCCCGATTTGCTGCTCTCTGACGTCTTCATGGGCGAGGTCAATGGAGTGAAAGCCGCAGCCGAGATCACGGCAAAGCTGCCCGGATGCAGAGTGTTGTTTCTCTCCGGCTCCGCCTCTGTATCCGACGTCATGAGCGCCGCACCGGAACGCCTTGTCTATAGCTTCATGTCGAAGCCGATGCGTCCACTCGACCTGCTCGATGCGGTCGCCTATATGCTGCCGGTGTGTACGGCGCATGATCCGGCTCCCAGGCCCGTGGATCGAGACTCCCGCCAGTCTTCCGCTGCCGGGATGAGACTGGCGGAGACGGCGTTTATTCTCAGCGCCGTTGGGGCCTGAATTCAGGCGCTCGCGGCCGCCTAACCTCAAGCCGGTTATCAATCGATTCCTATTTCTAACAGTGAATGCGCCGGGATCAATCAATGCAGATCGAACCAGTTGCAAGGGGGAAAGATGGCGACAGCAATTCTGCAAACAGCACAGCACGGTCCCGCAGGGACAACGTTGACTGCATCCAACCTCACGGAGCGCGTCGCTCTGATTCGCACTTCACCGCTCTTTGACGGTCTGCCGCCGGATCAATGCGAGGATGTTGCCCGGCAAGCGCGAGCGAAGGTACTGGCTCGCGATGAGATGCTGTTCATGCAGGGAGAGCCCGTCCGCAACCTGGCGCTGATTCGCACTGGCAGCGTAAAAATCTCGCAGCTCGGCCCCAACGGCAGCGAGGTGATTCTCTGGATCTACGGCACCGGCAACGTTGTAGGCGGCCTCTCAGAACCCATCTCCAGCCACCATAGCTGCTCGGCTCGCGCCATGGAACAAAGCACGGCATTGGTCTGGGAGTACTCGGTTCTGCAAGGCCTCATGATGAGGTACCCGCAGATCAGAAAGAACATCGGTCAGATCCTTTTCTCGCGGCTGAATGAGTTGGAGGAGCGTTTCCGCGAGGTGGCGACAGAGAAGGTTGCCAAGCGCGTTGCTCTCGCGTTGCTAAGGCTGCTCAACCACATCGGAAAAAAGGTGCATGGAGGGGTCGAAATCTCGCTCTCGCGCGAAGAGTTGGCGCAGATGACTGGCACAACACTGTTTACGACAAGCCGGTTGCTGTCCAAGTGGGGCGAGATGGGCTTCGTTCTTCCCCGCAGGGAGTCGGTTCTGATACGCGATGCCCATCGCCTTGGGCTCGTGAGTGACGACCTTTAGAGAGGCCGCGAGACCCCAAACCAATGGCTTAAGAGACTCTATCTTGCCACCCGCACCTCAAGAGGCCAGGCAAGAATTTGAAGGATGAATCATGCTGATGAATCAAATCGCTCCGCAGAATGAAGCCACCGTCAGAAACCTCCGGACCGCGTTTGAGAGTGAATTGAATGCTCACGCCAAGTATGCGGCATACGCAGCAAGAGCGGACTCCGAAGGGCTGCGCGAAACTGCCAGCCTGCTTCGCTCCATCGCTCGCGCTGAGCAAATCCACGCCGACAACCATGCCCGCGTGATTCGGCAATTGGGCGGCAAGCCCGAGGCTCAGACTCAGCCGGTCGAAGTAAAGGAAACCCTGGAAAACCTGAGAACGGCCCTGGGCGACGAGATCTACGAGATCGAATCGATGTATCCGCGCTTCCTGGCCGAGAACCGGCGCCCCGACAACTCCACCGCGCGCACGCTCACATGGGCTCTTGAAGCAGAGAAAACACATGCGCGCTTGCTGCGTGAAGAGATCAGTCGAATCGAGGCCGGCAGCGCTGACTCGCCGGCGGACGCACCGGCCGAGTTTTACGTTCGCCCTGTCTGCGGGTACGTCTCAAAGACGCCCGAACAGGAAAGATGCTGGGCTTGTAACCGCTTCTGTGCGACATTCGAGACCGTCCGGTAGGCGGCTCTTCCCCGGAAGCGGTCGAAAACCCTGCCTGTTCACGGAATTATTGTTCCTCGCCACAAGGCACGCAATAACCCTGACATCCTACTCCACGGTGACCGACTTGGCCAGGTTTCTGGGCTGATCTACGTCGCAGCCGCGGCGCACGGCGATGTAGTAGGCCAGCAACTGCAAAGGCACAATCTCGATCAGCGGCGAAAGCAACTCGATTGCGGGCGGGATGTGAATCACATGCTCTACCAGGCCCCCAATCGTCGTGTCGCCCTCGGTGGCTACCGCGATCACCCGGCCTGAACGAGCGGTCACCTCTTGAATGTTCGAGAGGGTCTTTTCGTAACGCAATTTAGAAGCAGGGTCGGACTCGTCGCGCGTAGCCAGCACCACGACGGGCAGAGTCTCATCGATCAGCGCGTTGGGGCCGTGCTTCATCTCGCCGGCCGGGTAGCCCTCGGCATGGATGTAAGAGATTTCCTTGAGCTTCAGCGCACCCTCAAGAGCGATGGGGAAGTGGATGCCGCGGCCCAGGTAAAGAAAATCCTGCGCGGTGGAAAACTCCCTCGCCAGTTGCTCGCACTGGATTTCCCGTGTGCGAAGAACCTCCTCGATCTTCGCCGGAATTCGGCTCAATTCCCCGATGAGGGCTACCGACTGATCCGGGTCGAGACGCCCGCGCAATTGGCCGAGTTTGAGCGCCAACAAAAACAAAGCAGTCAGTTGCGCGGTGAAGGCCTTGGTGGAGGCCACCCCGATCTCCGGGCCTGCGTGTGTGTAGATCGCGCCGTGAGCCTCGCGGGCCACCATTGCATCGACAACATTGCAGATGGCCACGGTCTTTGAGCCGAGAGTCTTCATCTCGCGCTGCGCGGCCAGGGTGTCGGCTGTTTCACCGGACTGCGTGATGAGCAGGCCGAGAGCGTTGCGATCGGGAATCGGGTTGCGGTAGCGATATTCGCTGGCGTAGTCCACGTCGACGGGCAGCCGGGCCAGCCGCTCGATCATGTATTTGCCGGCCAGGGCCGCATGCCAACTGGTGCCGCAGGCGGCGATGTTGATGCTGGAGGCCAGGGCCAACTCTTCATCCAAAATCTTCATCTCGCCCAGGAAGACCTTGCCCGAGTCGAGCGAAACGCGGCCCAGCGTGGTGTCGCGGACAGCCCTGGGCTGCTCCCATATCTCCTTGAGCATGAAGTGCTTGTAGCCGCCCTTTTCCGCCTGGATGGGATCCCATTGAATGCGCGTGATGGCGCGCTGGATGGGGTTGCCGTCAAAGTCGGTGAGCTCGACGCCGGCCAGAGTGAGGATTGCCATGTCGCCGTCCGCCAGGAAGTAGATATTGCGCGTGTGGTGCAGCACGCCGGGCACGTCGGAGGCGACAAAGTACTCGCCCTCGCCCACGCCGATGATCACCGGCGGACCGAAGCGTGCGACCACGATCTTGTCCGGCTCAAGGGCAGACAGCACGCCCAGGGCAAAGGCTCCGGTGAGACGCTTGACGGCGCGACGAACCGCAACTTCAAGCGAAACAGGCAGCCCGGCTGCCTCCGCGCCCCGCTGAACCTGCTCGATAAGGTGGGCGATGACCTCGGTGTCGGTCTCGGTGACGAACTTGTGGCCCTGGGCGGTCAGCTCACGCTTGAGCTCTAGATAGTTCTCAACAATGCCGTTGTGGACAACGACGATGCGGCCCGTGCAATCGCGATGGGGATGGGCATTCTCTTCCGTGGGGCGGCCGTGCGTAGCCCAGCGGGTGTGGCCGATACCGAAGGTGCCGTCGAGAGGATGCTCGCGCAGCACTTCTTCCAGGTTGTGGAGCTTGCCCGGAGCGCGCCGGACCTCAAGGGTAGAGCAGGAAGGACTGCCCACGGCGATGCCCGCCGAGTCGTAGCCGCGGTATTCGAGTCGCCGCAGCCCTTCGATAATCAGTGGAACTACCTTCTTGGGACCAACATAACCGACAATTCCGCACATGCAAGGATTCTAAACGACCACGCATACGCCAAGACTGGCTCGGCTGCCGCTTGGAGACCAGCATTCCCAAATGGGACCACACCTGATGACTGTGAGGCAAGACGAAACCAGCGCCGCATCGTCCAAGCGCTTCGTGCTGGAATTCAATTTGCGAACCGGTATCTCGACTACGGGATGCAGGCTACCGCTCGTGCTTCTTCCAATGAAGCATCTTGTGGTCGTCCACCGTGATCTTCGCGGGAAGGGTCAGTCCGCAGGTCTTGCAAATCAGCACCTCTTTGCCGATCTCCCAATGGGTGCAGTCCTTGCATTTACAAACCAGAAGTTCAATCTGCGTCTTGTCGCTCATCTACAACCTCCTGAATTCATCTTTTACTTCGCGAACAAAATCGGTGAATCGAGCCGTGGTGATGATGCCCGGCTGCCAGCACAGATCCCGGTCAATCAGATTATATTGCTTTACGATGTGGGAACCGGGAAGAGCGTTGCCATCCGCGCCGGGACCATGGCCCATGAGCCAGAGGTGATCGGCCACCGAGCAGGCCGCGGTGACGTCGTGAGTAACCACGATAATTGTATTCAGATCGTCCATATCCGAGACCTTGGCAATCAGCTCGCAGGTCTTCTCGAGCATGATCAGATCGAGGCCCGAAAACGGCTCATCCATCAGAAGAAAGTGCTCGCTGCACAGGATCTGCTGGATGATGGCGCATCGTTGTCGCTGCCCTCCCGATAACTGCGCGGGATAAAGATTGAACTTGTCCGCGAGTTCGAACTCGTTCAGAAACTCCATCACCTTGTCGTGAGCGACCTTCGAGTCTTTTTCCTTCTTCTTTGCGCCTAACATCAGATTGCCGAGAACGGTGCGATGCTCAAAGAGCGGATAACTCTGAGCAACCACGCCGACCTCTCCCGCCATCACCGGACGATCGAATCCGTTGACCGATACGCGGCCCGACGTTGGCGCGTGCAACCCCGCGATAATGCGGAACAGCGTGGTCTTGCCACAGCCGGAGGGCCCGAGAATACCCACCACCTGCCCCTGCACCCTGCCCGGCACAATGATGTCGCGAACCTCCGCGGTAACGCCGCTCAACACGGGACGGCCGTCATACTCAAGTGACACGTTGTCGATCTTCAGCAGTGTCTTGCCAAGGCTGTAAGTCGTCGCCATTATTTCCGCTCCAGCGTCAGGGACGCGTAGGGGCAAGCCAGGTTCTTCAGCAATCCAATGCTGAAGTCCTGAAACAAGCCCAGCAGCAGGATGGTCAACTGAATGGCGAAGACCGCGGCCAGCCGAAAGTGGTGGTTCTGGTCGAGCAGGACGGTGCCGACACCGCCCTCTGAGCGGACAATACCTTCCACCATGGTCAGCATCATCCAGCCCATCGCGGCGTTCTGGCGCAGTACGTCAAAGACCTGGTCAATCTGGCCAAGAACGATCACTTCCCACACCACGCGCCACTCGCCCATGCGCAGCGTGCGTGCCAGGTCGAACATCTCTTTCGGAACGCCATTGATCACATCCGCCATTCCAGTGACGAAAAACACCGAAACCGAAAAGACCAGCAGTGACAGCTTCAGTTCATGGCCGCTCCTGGCCATAAGCGTGAAGAAGAATGTCAATCCGACCAGCGACAAGAAGCGCAGCTTGCTGAGCAATGCAACGATGGGGCGAAAGAAAGGCATCACCGTTGCATAGGCCAGCAGCAGCGTAACGACGGTGGAGAGGAGGATCGCCTGGACGTTGAGATAGAAGCTGGTGATCAGTTCCGCGCCCAGCCCCTGCTCCCACAAGTCTCCAAAGGCATTCAAAACCTCGCCGGGTTTGGGCAGCAACGCGAAAGGGCTGAAGACCCACAGCAAGAGCACGACGGCGACTTGAACCACAACCAGGGCTCGCACGGCGTTCTTGTTCAGAACCGCATTCGGTGAAAACACAGCAACAGCGTGATTCATTTGTTTTCGCTTGTGTATAAGATTCGGGGAGGCTTGCGCCTCCCCGTTTTTTGTGGAAGATTATTGGCCGATCTGCGTGATTTCGACGCGGCGGTTCAGGGCCTTGCCTCCTGCCGATGCGTTCGAAGCGATGGGGCTCTGCGAGCCGTGCCCTGCAACAAGCTTGAAGCGAGAGTCCGGGAAGCTCAACGGCGCCACCTGCTGGAAGTAGCGCTTCACCGCCTGCGCCCGCTTCTCGCTCAACGGCACATTGACCTGGTCGCTGCCGGCATTGTCAGTGTAGCCGTCGATTTGAAGCGCCAACTGCGAGTTGATGGCCAGCGAATCCTTGAGTTCATTCAACGTAGGCACGCTGTCCGGCAAAGGCTGATCGGAGCCGCTGGCGAAGTTAATATACACCGCCTTGTGGCCGAGCACCTGGCCGCTCTGAGCTTCCTTGGAGTAATCCACCGTCTCCGCGCTTGCGCCCTGCACGCCGCTGGTATTCAGCAACGCCTGTGCGCCAAAGATAAATGAGGTATCGACGGCTTCCTTGTACGGCGGAATGGGATTGTCCTTGAAGAGCAGCGGGTAATTCATCGTGGCGATCTTGCCAAAGGTCTCGTAGGTGGCGCGCATATTGTTGTTATGCTTGCCGTCGAGGCCGAAGTAATTGACGTTGTCCTCCAGGCCGAAGACCGCTGAACCGCCCAGCATCTGACCCGACTGCGGATCGCGGAAGCCCGGATAGTACTTATACCAATCCGTGGCGGAATCCTTGTAGAGCGTCGTCGACATCTCGCCGGCCTTGCGGCGAACGGCGTCGAAGGCCTTTACCTGGTCGGCGGCCTGGAAGCTGGCAGCCAGCAAACCGGATATCTCATCGCGATTGTCGTTGAAGAACTTCTTGATGCCCAGAATCACGGCCGGCATCTGCGAAGCATACTCATGCGATGAAACGACCTTGATTGTACCGGGGCGGCCATGCACGGCCTGCTCATCGCCCGGAGTCCACGTTACGACGCCGTCGGGGCAGACACTCTTGGTCTCGCCCGTCGGCCGTCCGTCCTTCACAACCTTGCGGTCTTCGCAGCGGTTGGGGACATACACTTCTGTGACTGCCTTGATGTAATCCTCGTCCGGGGCGGAGATCCAGTTGACCGCATCCGGGTCATACGTCTTCAGGTCCGGATTGTTCTTCAGGCCATTCGACCCCAGATAGTTCAGCGCGATATTCCAGTCGCCGTCGCGAATGACGCCGACTACGGTCTTGCCTTTCATGCTCTGCGGATTCGACTTCCACTCAGGCGGGCCGAGCAGCGCGTCTTCTCCATTCGAGCGGCCCACCGCGCCGATGATCACGGCCTGGTACTCCGGCCCGAGCTTCTTCAGAGTCGGATTTATATTCGACATCCACTGGCCGCCGCTGTCTCCCATCACGACGATTGCCTCGGCCCCAGTGGAGCAGCTCTTCTCGCCATCGTGAAGCTGCTTGGCGCAGGCCAGCAGATCCGCGATCATCTGCGTGTTCGAGTCTTCCCGGTGCAGCGTCAGATTGACACCGTTCTTCTCCATCAGCGAACCCTTGGTGGTGTCAGGACCTCCATTGGCGTAGATCAGGGAGAACATCGCATTCCATTCCCAAACGTCGAAAAGGATATGCGTAGCCGACACATTGGCCGGAGCGGTCGATGGATAGGGCAGCGCCTGCACGTTGGCCACCTGCGCCTCCTCTTGCGGCGGAAGCGTCACGCGGGAGGCGACGATCGCCTTCATAACGCCAGGTGTCGGAATCAGGCCATGCTGCATGGCAAAACGAAGTCCGAGGAACACTCCGACAACCACGATTAGAATCAGGACGAACTTAGCTTGCGGCTTCAAACGCGGCATTTCTTTCTTCCCTTCAATGAGTTTGCAAAATACTTCTTACTTGAACATGCTGTCATAATCGCTGTCTGGTTTTGTACTGGACGCGGCCACGCTGGACAAGGTTGTAGGCATCTTCAACGGTTGAGGCGTATCCACCCCAGGGATGTGAATCTGGTCTGCGCCGGTCGCCTGGTTGCCAGAGGTCAACAGCTTCTGGTTGAACTCGGCAAACTTGGCCGCAGCCTCATCCGCGGCCGCGCCCGATTCGATCTGGTCGTCGGTAAGCAGCTTGTCGGTATAGTGCGAAAACTCGCGAATCTCGCCCAGCGTGCGCGAAGTGTCGTCTTCAAGGTATTCGAGCGCCATATCGACCATCTTCAACTGCTC
>Ga0181535_10006306_pt1 | contig 12333 bp, 7 predicted proteins | sample PEATcosm2014_Bin_44_FD_119774 | JGI IMG/M metagenome (GOLD analysis project Ga0181535, IMG submission 119774) | Peatland microbial communities from MTU Mesocosm Facility, Houghton, MI, USA - PEATcosm2014_Bin17_30_metaG | ecosystem: Environmental > Terrestrial > Soil > Wetlands > Peat | place...
CAGGACATTTTCTTCGATTACGATACGTACGACATTCGCAGCGACGCGCAATCGACGCTGTCGCATGACGCTTCGTACCTTGCAAGCCATCCGAATATCAAGATCGTGATCGGCGGCTATTGCGACGAGCGCGGTTCAGACGAATACAACCTTGCGTTGGGCCAGAATCGCGCAGACGCCGCGAAGAATGCCCTTGTAACCGCCGGGATTGCGGCCAGTCGCATTCGCGTTGTCAGTTACGGCAAAGAAAAGCCTTTTTGTACCGAATCGAACGAGCAATGCTGGCAGCAGAATCGCCGCGCCGGCTTCTCGCTCGACCAGTAGCAGCAGGCGGCGGCATCGCCAACGTGCGGTGCCGCCAAATTTCAGAGTACCTGGCACCCAGAGCTTGGCGCCAAGTTTGAGAAGTCATCAGCCATGGGTGAGCATCTAACGGTATAAGAATCTGGGACGCCGTTGCTGACGCATGAGCCGGCAGCAGCTGTTCCACTCGTAGGTGAAGGATGCAAATAGGACGATCTTTTCGCAACAGTCTCTTCGCCGCCCCGGCGCTCGCCTTGCTTTTTTGCTTGGCGCCGGTTCGTGCGCACGCGGTCTCGAAAGAGATGGTTCAGATGCAAACGCAGATCCAACAACTGCTCGACATGGTGCAGCGGCTGCAGACCACGATGGACACGCGCTTCGCCGTGCTGCAGAATCTGGCCCAGCAAACGGCCGATCAGGCGACCCAGATGAATGGGACAGTGAATGCCCTGCAGCAGAAGCTGAATACGCAGGTCGACTCCCTGAATGGGAAGCTCGATACCAGCTCTGGCCAGGTGCAGTCGTTGAACGATTCGGTGGATGAGCTGAAGACGCGCATCGCCAAACTGGAAAAGTCGATTCAGGATCTGCAGAGCCAGTTGCAAAATGTGCAGGGCGCTCCTCAGGGTGGTATACCGAATGGGACAGCACCCGCGCCAAATGGGGTCAACCCGGGCCCAGGTGCCATGAATTCCGCTCCACCCATCAGCCAGACTCCCCCGCTGGAACAGTCGTACCAGGCGGCATTGAGCGACTTCAATGCAGCCAAGTATTCGCTGGCGACAAGCGAATTCCAGGACGTAACTCACTACTATCCGATGGATCCAATGGCAGGCAGCGCGCAGTTTTATCTCGGCGAAATTGCCTACCGGCAACACAATTACGATGAAGCTGTGAAGGATTACAACGTAGTGCTCGAGCAGTTCAGCGGAAGTCCGAAAGCCGCGACGGCTCAGTTGCACAAGGGCCTTGCGCTGATCGCTCTGAGCAAGCGCGATGCAGGCACCCACGAATTGCGCTCGCTGATTCAACGCCATCCTCAGACTCCCGAAGCTGCACAGGCACGCGCCAAGCTGAACGAGATGGGTGTGCGCGTCACAGCCGCCGCCCGGTAGTCCTCGCGCTTTCGCCGCTCCCCTCCTGATTCGCTCCTTCCCCTGCTAATTCTGTAACTGCCGAGCCGCTCTTGGAACCGAGTGGCCCCCCTCCCTCTCCATTTGGGCAAGTATCTGATTTTACGTGGTTTACGTTATCAATAACTTACGGTAACCCATTTGGAATGAAGGAGATGTGGCTAAATATCTCTGTTCTTTGATGTTAGGTGGATAGAGTTGAGAGGTCGGGAAACCATGCAAGGACCCGCCGTACCGTCGCCGGTCTACGCATTCCTACCTTGCCGCAAGCGGGCGTAATTTTGCGCAAGAGGGGGTGCTGGGATTGCAGCGAGTGCGGACCGGAATCGAAAAGCAACCCTCAAGGGCGGGAGCCCGATCAAACGGCGAACTTGGACCATATCAGTTCTTCGTGCGCTGCTATGAGTTCGTGAGTGAGTCAGCTTCGGCTTATCGATAAACACTGGCCGACATTTCGAAAGTAATCGGGCGGGAGGATCGGGAGTCTCAATCCCGGTCCCCAAAAGCGAGGAAAGGGGGGCACCTTCAACTTGATAGATTGTCTCTCCACATCGAGGCCACCGCCGTGTATTGAGGACCTCGCTCGAAGTCTTTCCTTCCCGATTCACTGCGGCGCAAAATGACCTTCCGGCCACACGCTTGCGGCGCACCGGAACCCCATATCGCGGTGGCGCGAATGTCGGGCGGCGAGCTCATCCTTCCAGAGACGCGCGCATCGCGCGCGATGTTATAGAACGAACCGCCTTTCAGAACGTGGTCGCCGGGACCTCGGCCCGCATCCTACACCCACTCCCAAACGTTTCCGAGCATGTCAAAGAGTCCGTATCCGTTGGGCAGCCTCGCGGCAACGGTGTGCGTACTATCGTTGCTGTTGGTATCGAGCGGCTCCCTGGGCAGCTTGCCAGTTCCGCCGTAAGCGGCCCACTCCCACTCCGACTCGGTGGGCAGCCGCATGCCGATCCGGATGCAATAGTCCGTCGCATCGTTCCAGCCCACACTGTCTACGGGATGGTCGGCGCCTTTGTATCGCGAAGGGTCGGCGCCCATCACTCGCTTGTATGACGCCTGCGTCACTTCGGTCCGACCTATCCAGAATCCCTGGGCAACATCGATCTTCTCGCGCTTTCGCTCAAGCCCATAGCATTCCTGGTCGCCCGGCAGGCAGCCGGTAAAGTAGCTGCCGGGGGGGATCCATTGGTAGGTCAGACCGTCGGGGCGATTCAGTCGCGAAGGATTTTCCGGACCTGCCGCGAGAAGAGCAGCCAGCACCGCCAGAATGGCCGGCAGGCAGATCATCCGCATCTTCCGTCTCCAATTGGGCATGAATCTCACCGTACAACAGGCTCGAAGGGTGTCGACTCATAAGTTCGCGGCTGCCACTAGGCCCTGGCCGACGTGCCGTGACTCATTTGAAGTCGCTCGGCTGATCCGGAGTGGTAAACGCCCATTGCGTCAACGAACCGGGCGCCCCCAACAAGACAGCCCCGCTCACGCGGGGCTGTTTCGTGAGCCTTTGAAGATAAGCTATTGCAGGTTAGCCATCAGCGCATCGAGCGCTGACTTCGGTGGCCGCGTCAGCGACTCCGGCAGCGTGGCCAATGGCTCGTCGACCAGGTTGAGCAGATCGGTGAACGTTGGCTTCTCCGTGTTGATGTAGAAGACACCGGTGAGGACTTCGTTCTTCTCTTCAGCTTCCATCAGGGTCCGGACAGCGTTGGCCTTGTCCGTCGGGTCGTAATCTTCGTGGAGTTTCCGCAGGCGCAGACTCGAGCCATCGTGCATCTCGACGTCATAGACCTGGCCAGAGTCGTAGTCGACATCGATTTCCTCGAAGCTGGCAACGAAGCCGATTTCATTGATGGGCTCGTCATTTTCCTGCATGAACTTGTAGCTCTTGGTCGATCCTTCATGATCGTTGAAGGTGACGCAAGGGCTGATGACATCAAGCATCACAGTGCCCTTGTGCGCGATGGCAGCTTTCAACATTGCGAGCAATTGCTTCTTGTCACCAGAAAATGAGCGGCCGACAAATGTGGCGCCGAGTTGGATGGCCAGCGCGCACGTATCGATTGCAGGAAGATCGTTGATGACGCCGGTCTTGAGCTTCGAACCGATATCGGCGGTCGCGGAGAATTGTCCCTTCGTCAATCCATACACGCCGTTGTCTTCAATGATGTAAATCATGGGGAGATTGCGGCGTAGCAGATGTACGAACTGTCCGATACCGATGGAAGCGGTGTCGCCATCGCCGGACACGCCTAGCATGGTCATCTGGTGGTTGGCCATGATCGCGCCGGTCGAGACCGACGGCATGCGTCCGTGCACGCTGTTGAAGCTGTGCGAGCGGCTCATGAAGTAGGCAGGGCTTTTGGACGAGCAGCCAATGCCGCTCATTTTCATCACACGCTCAGGCTCGACGCCCATTTCGAACATGGCGTCGATAATGCGCTCGGAAATCGCGTTGTGGCCGCAGCCGGCGCAGAGCGTAGACTTGCCGCCACGATATTCAAGAACGGGCAGGCCGATGTGATTGAGCTTCGGGCCCGGCGTAGAGGTCGGAGTTGCGGTCGCCATGATTACAGGCCCTCCTTGGTTACAAATTCATCCGTAATGCTGCGGGCGTCAATGGGCAGCCCGTTGTAGAACAAAATGCTGCGCAACTTGACGACCTGGTCAGCCGGCAGATCGAGCTTGAGCAGGCTCGCCAGTTGTCCGTCGCGATCCTGTTCGACCACATAGACCCGCTCATGCGACGCGACAAAGTCGTGGATCTCATGAGCAAAAGGATAGGCACGGATGCGAAGGTAATCCGCATCGAGCTTGTATTCTTTCTTGATCTGATCGAGGCTTTCGCGGAGCGCAAAATCTGTGGTGCCATAGGCGATGAACCCGACCTTCGAGGTTCTATCTTTCACCACGAGCGGAGCCGGTACCAGCTTGCGCGCGTTTTCGAACTTGCGGGTGAGGCGATCCATCACTTCCTGGTACTCATCGGGCTTTTCTGTGTAGCCCGCCGCGTCATTGTGACCCGAACCGCGGGTAAAGTAGGCGGCCTTAGGGTGGCGCGTTCCGGGCAACGTGCGCCAGCCGATGGCGTCGCCATCCACATCGCGATAGCGCGCGAAACCGCCGAGACGCTTCAGATCTTCAGCCGTGAGTACCTTGCCGCGATCCAGCGGCTTCTCTGGATATTTGAACGGCTCAGACATCCAGTTGTTCATGCCAAGATCGAGATCGGTGAGCACGAACACGGGGGTCTGCATCCGCTCGGCCAGGTCAAAAGCCGCCATCGAAAACTCGAAGCACTCCTTCACCGAGCCTGGAAGCAGGATGACGTGCTTGGTGTCGCCGTGCGAAAGGAACGCCGTCGAAAGCAGGTCGGCCTGCGATGTGCGTGTCGGCATGCCGGTGGACGGCCCACTGCGCTGCACATCGAAAATGACGCCAGGGATTTCTGCAAAGTAGCCGAGGCCGGCGAATTCCGACATCAGCGAGATACCCGGGCTGGAGGTCGAAGTCATGGAACGCGCGCCTGCCCAGCCTGCTCCCAGAACCATGCCTATAGCGGCAAGTTCGTCTTCAGCTTGAACGACGGCGAAGGTCGCCTTGCCCTCGGGGGTCACGCGAAATTTCTTCAGCAGGTCGGTGGTCGCTTCAATCAGTGATGTGGACGGCGTGATGGGATACCAGGCAACGACCGTTACGCCTGCGAAGACCGCGCCCATGCCGCAGGCCGCATTGCCGTCGATGATGATCTTGCCCGCGGTCTGATTCATCCGCTCGATGACGTAGGGATCCTGCTTGACCAGCTTCTGCTGCGCATAGTCGAAGCCCGCTTTAACGGCGCCGAAGTTGAGATCGAAGACCTTCTGCTTCTTGGCGAATTGCTTTTTCAGGCCACTCTCGACAACTGTAAGATCCAGCGACAACAACTGCGCGGCGACTCCCACGTACACCATGTTCCTGACCAGCTTGCGCAGCTTGGGCTCAGGGCAGATCGCAGCCGTGATCTTGTCGAATGGAACCGGGTAGCACGCGACATCGTCGCGATACTGCTTGAGGTTGAAGCTTTCCTCGTAGATGGCCGCGCCGCCCGCATCCATTTCCAGCATGTCCTGCTTGGCCGTTTCTGGGTTGAGCGCAATCAGGACTTGCGAACCACGCTTGCGCGCCACGTAGCCATCTTTGCTGGCGCGTATGGTGTACCAGGTGGGTAAGCCGGCGATGTTTGAGGGGAAGAGGTTTTTCCCACTGACGGGAACTCCCATTCCGAAGATGCTCTTCAGCAGAACGCTATTGGCGGATTGCGAGCCGGAACCGTTTACCGTTGCTACGATAATGCTGAAATCGTTGGATACGCGCTTTTGCGCGCTTAAGGCGCCCTGCTCTTGACCCAGGGCCAGGTCTCCTGTCGCCATTTGGCGGGATTCCCTTCGAATAAATTCTTGTAAGAGCCGAACCGCTACTCTACTTCTGTGATTATAGTCACCTCCCGGTTAACTCGTACCGTCAGGGGGCACGACCGATTCGCTCAAAGTAACTGGATCGACAACTATTTATTGACGCGCTCAAAAAGCGAGCTACTCCGGCCCCTGGATCGCGACGCAAGTTGCATTGCAGGAAATCCGAAGATGCCAATTTCAGAATGAAGTGAGATCGATCCAAGTGCAATCGATTCAAGCAGTCATGGCCATTCGAGCTGAATCGTTGCGCCACCGGATGAGCAGGGACGATGCGATGACTACCAGCGCAAGCGTCAGCCCGATCCAGGTGCCATAGATTCCCCAACGAAGTACGAAGCAGAGCGTGAGCCCCAGCGGCAATCCCATGATCCAGTACCCGATGAAATTCGCGACCATCGGCACGCGCGTTTCGCCCAGGCCGCGGAGTGCGCCGGTACAGACGGTCTGAATGCCATCGAAGACCTGAAAGGCTGCTGCAATCCAGAGCAGAGTCGGCCCGACGGCAAGCACACGCGGATCGTTCGTGTAGAGCGAAATGAGTGCTCGGGGCGCAATGAGGAACACCATTCCTGCAACTAGCATGAAGCTGGTGCCCAGACCCAGGGCAAGCCAACCGGCGCGGCGAGCACGAGCCGGGTCGCCCGCTCCCACAGCATGGCCCACGCTCACAGCAGCCGCTGCGGAAACGCCGAGCGGGACCATATAGCTGATGCTCGCATAGTTGAGCGCGATCGCGTGCGTGGCGAGCGCGACCGGGTCAAGATAGCTTGCGGAAAATGTCGACAGATTCCATGCGCCGACTTCGAGAAGAATCTGGCCGGCAGCCGGGGCACCAAGACGGATCATCTTCCGCAATCGGTCCACTTGCGGAGCGGCCCAGTGACGAAACAGCGGATGGCCTCGCTTGCGTTCGTACCGCCAGGCAAATAGGAGGAGCGCCGCAGCCATCGCAAAGCGCGCAATGCAAGTGGAAATAGCCGAGCCATCGACTCCGAGGGCGGGAAAACCAAGTTTGCCGTAGATCAGCACCCAGTTGCCGCCCCAGTTGAGCAGGTTTGCCAAAACATATGTGACCGTAATAACGCGCACCTGTCCCACCCCTTGCAGGTAGCGTCGAATGCCACCGTAGAGCAGCAATGGCAACGTGCTCCAGTTGAGAATCCTGAGATAAGTGCTGGCCGGAGTCGCAATCGAAGAGTTCACGCCGAAGCGCCCAAAGTTATAGCTCATAGCCGCGATCAGCAGCATGAGGAACGGCGTAATGAAACAAGCGAGGTAAACGCCTTGCGCCAGCCATCGATGACATTCATCATGATCGCGGCGGCCAAAAGCCTGCGACACGAGCGTATCGAGACTGAGCAGCAGGCCAATCCCAAAAAGAGAAGGCGTGTAGTAGACCGCGTTGCCCAGGGACACAGCGCCAATGGCTTCGGGGCCGAGACGGCCGACCATGATGTTGTCGACTACGCCCTGGGCCATCCAGCCGAGTTCGCTCAATACCACCGGGACCGCGAGCACGACCATCGCGCGCAGTTCCCTTCTCCATTCGGCTTGTGCGTGACCCATTGTCATGATGGTACCGGCGACGGCGATACGGATGGTTGATGCGAGAGGACACGACGGTTCCAGCGTCAGACCGGATTCAGAAAAACTCGCGTTGCGAAGAAAGGAACGACTCGATCTACGAACCGGATCCCGTTCGAACCGCCTCGTGGCAGAGTTTATCTGCCCGGGCTGAGTCCTTTGAGACTGGACGAGTAGGCATTCTGAAGCTCGCTGCTTGCGCGGACTTCATCTCGTGCAGCAGCTTCACCAGTCGCGCGAAGCCCTGTTCACGCGCGGTTTTGTTGGCGGGATTGGTGTTGGTTGGATCTTCCCCGGCCCTCATGAAACCATGACCAGCACCATCGTAGGTCACCGGCTCGTAGACCTTGCCTGCGGCTTTCATTGCTGCCGTTGTGTCAGGGACGGTAGCTCCAATGCGCGCATCATTGCCTGCGTAGAACCCATAAACCGGCGCCACCACGGTGGAGACGTCCGCTGGGCCGGGGCCATAAAAAACAAAAGCCCCAGAGAGGTCCTTACGATGGGCAGCAAACGCAAACGATTTGCCTCCGCCCCAGCAGAAGCCCACAACTGCGATTTTGCCGTTTCCGGCTGGGATCCGCTTTCCGTAGTCCGCAGCCGAGTCGAGGTCTTCGAGGACAACGGCCGGATCAAGCCCGGAGACTGCTTTTATGGTTGCGTCCTGACTGGCGAATTCACTCGAGCCGCCGCCATTGGGACCGAATCCGGACAGCAAATCGGGAGCAACCACGATGAAACCTTCCGCAGCCAACTCGTCGGCCATCTCTTTCGCCCAATCGGAAAGGCCGAAGATCTCGTGGATCAATACCACGACTGGGGCCTTTTCTTTCACCTCGGGATAGACGACGAAGGCTTGCACGGCACGCGAACCATGTTTCAGCGTGACGTACTCGTGATGACGCGGAGACGCATCCAGGCGCGCCTTGGCCCAGTCCTGCGCTTGAGTGCATGTTGCGGCGAGGAGAAGCAGAGCGAAAATCAAAGCGGGGAAAAGGCGCACTTTTGTCATGGGCAGGAGTCTAGCGTGTGGCTCGATTTTGCCGCAAGAGGGGAAATTTCAGACAGGAGTTTTTAAGGCTCGTGAGGCTGCGGGTCTGGCCGATAGACTATTGAACCGGTCTGGACTCGACGAGCGTTACGGAACCAAGCAGGCCCGACGGCAATGGATGCAGGTCATTCATGCCCTGGGGAACGAATCGCATACCGTAACGCGCCCAAAGAAGCCGGTAATCGGGCAGCGACTGGCCGGCCAACTCATTGATCGCCGTGTTGGCAACGACGATGCGCAGCCGGTTGGAGCCGGCATGAATTAAGCCCGTGACGTCGACACGGTAAGGCGGCCGCCAGATTACTCCGGCGCGCTGGCCGTCGATAGATACCTCGGCTACCTCTCGGACGGGCGGGTCGAGGTAGGCGCGCATGTTGTTCTGACCCGGCGGCGATGGCATGGGCTCTGTGGTTGCGGTGCCGAAATCGAGGAGAAGCCGCGTGCCGGACGCGATTTGCCCGGGCTGAAGTTCAAAGCTCTTTTCATAGACAGCTTTGCCGGAGAAAAACTGCGTCTTCGAATCGCCCGTCCACGATTTAAGGGTTTCCATGTTGCTGGTAATTCCGGTATCGCCGAAAGCGACCTTCCATTGCTGCGAAAGGTCGGTCAGAACGGCCTCGCGCCGGGCTGGTTCGGGCTCCCCTGTCCTGGCTTCGTTCGAAAAGAAGATGAGCCGCGACTCGTATGGCGCAAGATCGAGTGCAATATTTGCCGGATTGGGAAGGCCGATGATGTTGGCCGTGAACGGGTCCCACATCTCTGCGCGTTTTGCACCGTCCCGAAAATGCGCGGCGACGTGTTTCGCCTCGTTCGAAGTGTTAGTCACAAAATATAGATCGCCCGCGGCGAGCTTTCGATGAATGAATCCGATCGCCGGCGTGCGCGGGGATAATGTCATGTCCGGCCTGGCATCTTTCTCCAGTTCCGCACCGAGATCACTATCGTTCTCAACAAAATGCGCCGAAGGAATGCTGCCGTGAAAAAGCTGCTGCGAGAGCTCGTTGATGCGCGCGGATTGCTCGGTCGCATGCAGTAAGCCGGGAGCTGTGGCAGGCAGGTGCCGCGTTGCGATCACAACTCCGCCCTTCTGGGCAAAAGCAAGAATTCTTTCGTACGTTGCTGGCGGCAGCCGGTCGATGTCCGGGAGGATGAGCGCCTTGTAGGGAATCCCAACGGAATCGATTGCATCGGCATCAATGAAGTCGAGGTTGAATCCTGCATCGAGAATCTGCGCGACGACTTGCTTGCCGAGAAACTTGTCCATCGACTCATCGACGCTGACGTTTGACCCCGATTCATCAAAACCCGCGGCCGACGTGGGTGACTGGCGCTTCGAGATCGTAGCGTGGAATGAGGCCCAAACATCGTCATTCGGCAGCAGCAGGGCTACGTCGTTAGCGGGTTGGCCTTGACGCAGAGCAAAACTGACCCGCTGCAGATAGCTCGTCAAATCCGGCAGGACAAAGAACCAGGGGTTGTGTGCGTTGAAAGCCGCGGCCGCATACATGCGCCAGCCAGGCTCGCCGGCAGAAGGCGGGGAGTAGGGCCATCCATGTCCGACAAGCTGATTGATCCCCTGGAGAAAATGCAAGTCCGCCTCAGCCTTCATGTCGAGCGGCGTGGCGCGGAAGGCAGGCGAATGCAGCCACGTCCAGGTCTCCGAGGAAATAACGGGGCGATGATAGAGGTGGCCCGCCGATGCGGCCCAGCGCGTGTCAGAGAATTCTCGCCACATCATGAATGTGGCTTTGCCTTCGCCCTCGGGCAGATCTTCAATGCGATTGCTCGACAATGTGACGGGTGGATATCCGTAGCTCTGCGAGCGCAGTTGCGTGTGATGCTCAACTGCCCAGGCGCGCATGGGCTTGAGATAGTTGTCGTCAGCCATCTCAGTAAGCGTTTGGCCCCAATCGTGGCGAATCGCAGCAGCCTCAGGTCCGGTGTCCAACACAAGCGAGAGCAAATGCGGCCGAAGATCGTACCCTCGCCGGCGCTGGAACTCGTCGAGCAGCGCGGGACTCCAATCGGATCCGTAGTCCTCTAGGCTGTCGCTGAAAACCGCGTAGGGCGGGTGATTCCCGAAAGCCGACAGCAAGCGATCGCCGACCGCATGCAGATGATTCTCGATAGCCGTCCGGTCATAGTGGTCGAGGACAAATCCTTCAGCCCCGATGGACGGCCTCTTCACTGTCATACCGGTGCGGCTGGCAACGAAGCAGACGAACTTGCGTGGCCGGTCTACAGCCGTGAATAAGTAACGACCAGCGACGGGAGCGGGGAGTGGCTCAGCGTGTGCCGGTTCGTCCGCAGAAGCGGGATCAGGAACTAGAAAAGCCGAGATCAACGATTCGCCGGTATCGATATGCGGGGCCAGTGCGCATGTTGCACCGGGAGCGACCATGGCGACTTCGACGCGCAGTTTTCCTGCCGCCTGAGTGACCGGAATATGCGGCCCCCCGAAGGGCCAGCCGCTGCCCAACGTCACATCAGCCCGAAGCCCCAGACGCCGCGCTTCCTGGCCGGCAAAGCGCATCGCGGCAAGATGCGCCGGAGAAAGAAACGGCGTGTTGTGGAAGCCGCTTTGAGGATCGTCGAGCGCCAGGGGATAAAGATTCGCAATCTCTACGCCGCCGATTCCCGCCGCCTTCATCTGTTCCAGTTCGCGGGTAATCTCGGCATTCGTGGCTGCAGGCCCAAACCACCACCAGCGCATCATGATTCGGCTGGAATTCGGCGGATCGGCGAAGCCACGACGTATCTCCGTAATAGTCTGCGGTGCCTGTGTGGAAGCGCTGTGGGACGCCAGAAGGACAAACAAAACGGGCAAATAGCACATTCCCCTTCTGGAATTCATGCATGCGCGACACAATCTACGGATGGGGTCCATGCCACTCCCGCTTGAGCGTTTCATTGATACCAAATGCAAACCCTGCCTGCAAGGTAGGCACACGCGAATCTTACGGTGCGCCGGGTTCGCTGCGCCCAATCGACCCACCCACTGCTGTTATCGTTATGGAAATCGCCGCCAGATACGGGACGACGGCGCCGCCGGAGACAAGCAAGTCCTTGGCAGGAGATGAAATCAGCGCATGAAGCAGTCCGCGATTGCAAGCGAGCCTCTCTCGAACACCACGCCACCCACAACGAACAAGCACCTGATTCGGTGGGTGGAAAAGATGGCGGATCTCTGCAGACCCGACGCCATCCATTGGGTTGACGGTTCGAAGGCCGAATACGACGCAATCTGTGAGCGCCTCATTGCCACTGGGATGTTCGTCCGCTTAAACGAAAAGAAATGGCCGGGCTGCTTTTATGCGCGTTCCGTTCCTGGCGACGTGGCTCGCGTCGAAGACCGGACCTTTATCTGTTCCTTCTCGCGCACCGCTGCCGGCCCGACAAACAACTGGGAAGACCCCTACATAATGAGGCGTCGGCTGAAGCAATTGTTCCGCGGATCGATGCAGGGGCGCACGATGTATGTGCTGCCGTTCAGCATGGGACCGGTGGGCTCGCCGTTGTCGGGGATTGGGGTGCAGTTGACCGATTCGGCCTATGTGGTGGCGCAGATGCGTACGATGGCACGAATCGGCGCTGAGGTATTTGCCGAGATCGACAAAGATATCAAGCGCGTGGTGCCCTGCCTGCACTCGGTGGGCGCGCCGCTGGTGCCCGGCGAGAAGGATGTTCCGTGGCCCTGCAATGACGAAAAGTACATTGTTCATTTTCCGGAGACGCGCGAGATCTGGAGTTACGGGTCGGGGTATGGCGGCAATGCGCTGCTGGGCAAGAAGTGCTTTGC
>Ga0181535_10006307_pt1 | contig 12332 bp, 5 predicted proteins | sample PEATcosm2014_Bin_44_FD_119774 | JGI IMG/M metagenome (GOLD analysis project Ga0181535, IMG submission 119774) | Peatland microbial communities from MTU Mesocosm Facility, Houghton, MI, USA - PEATcosm2014_Bin17_30_metaG | ecosystem: Environmental > Terrestrial > Soil > Wetlands > Peat | place...
CCTTCACCGGTACCTTGACGCCTGTGACAGGTTCAGCACGTGGTCAATGACCACCCCATGCGAATCAGAATATGCGGCAGGATGGTGAACAACAAGGGGAAAATGGATAGAAAATCATTGGTCATCGGAGGAAGTTATCAGTTATCGGTTAGTAGCTATTGAATAAGCATGACGTTGCCATCCCGCGACACCTTGGCGATGAAGGGAGGTTTCGTCTTGGCGCATAGTCTTCTGATTCGGGGTAAAGCTTTGATGAATACCTCCGCCATCTCCGTTCCGCTCAAATCGCCCTTTGCTGTCAGGACAAAGGCGCGAACCTTGGCGGCGCACAATGCGTTGGTTTCAATGGCGCGATACCGGATGCGTGTATCTTTGGTAAGAACAATCCAATCATGTTGACCAACTTCCTTTAGCCAGGTTTCGTCCGGTGTGTTCTGGGGAAAATGATCGTCATGGACTTGTATTTGCTCGCCTGCTGCGCGTAAAGCGCCAGCAACGACGTTGCGACCAAGGCTGCGGTCAACAAAGAAGACCAACGGTTCAGGCGGCGATGTCAAGTTCGCATCGGATAGCTTCTTCGACATAACCACCCTCACACCCGTAGTCTTTGGCTAAATCGCTGATGGACTCACCGGCTTTATAACGTTCGGCGACAATGCTAGTAACGATGCCCGTTCCCGTTATTGTCGGACGTCCGAACGAGACGTAAGGATCCATGACAATATATTTAGGTTCCTCCAGCTCGCGCTTGCGGGTGAAAGGATAAAGCCTCACCGCCAGATTGGCATCGTATTCTATTCGTCTCAAGTGGGACGCCAACATGGCCTTCATGGCCAACTGGCCGTCCTGAGAGGTGGATATGAACTTGCCTAGATGCGAGATCAACAGGTCAACGCCGTCGGTTTCAAATCTATGGTCGGCCAACGGATGTTTGGAGCCAAGTTCGCGCGTCACATAATTCAGAGTCGTGCGGACTTTGGGAATTGCGATGTTGTGTTCACGCCTGATTGCGTCCAGCACATGCGCTTCGATCAGATTGACGAAGGAGAGCGACAGTAAGTCCGGGTTGGGGAGTGTCAACAGCGGTTTGAAGAAACGGTTTCCACGCTCCGTAGGATAGGCCCGCCCACGCACCCATGATCGCAGGGTCGCGATCGGAATACGCAAATAGTGCGCAGCCTCGCCAATGTTGTAGGCGGGCATTTCGCGGGGATCTTCAGATATAATACGACTATTCTTGAATTGCATTGTCTCCAAAGCCTTTCGACGGTCTTCTTGCCTTGTTTGATTGACTGAAAGGCCTCCAAAGAAGCGTATTGTCGCAGAAAACACATTCTCCTGTCAATAGCCACATGGCAGCGATTCTCATTATCCAGCCATCTCCCAAATGCTGAAGAAGCCCTTTTCACAGGGGCATTTGCGCTTGTGACAGGTTCAGCATGTGGTCAATAACCATCCCATGCGAATCAGAATATTCGCCTGGATGACGAACAATAAAGGAAAAATGGAAAGGATTCGTTCGGCGTCCGTTTAAACTACAATGAACGGAGGAGTGTGTCATATTCGTCGTGAGATCCAATCCAAACAAATTCAACACCACCTTCGACAATATGACCGATCGCCTTGCAGTTGTCGCCGATGCGGACGGAGAATCGCTCTCCACGACCGTGCAGTTTCTTGAAACACAAAGAAGGGTGCCGCGGGTTCTCGGTCCAGAGATGGTAATTTTTGGCGGCCAGTTTCCTGATCGCGGAGGGGAGTTGATCGTGAAGGAACCAGAACCGAGTCGCAATTCCGGGATTTCGTGCCTTTTCCTGCGCCTTGGGTCAGTCGCGTTCTTTGTCGGCTTCCTTGAAAAGAAAATCCAGTTTGCCCGAAGCGGCATCCTCGTCCATCTGCTTGTCCCAATTCTTGGCGTCTAATTCGACAGCCACACGGATAGTTTGGCTACACCGGACGGAGTCAATTCCCGGATGGTTTCAGAAACGCTTACTCGTTCATTTCCCATGTGATGATCCTTAACGTGATTGTTATTTATATTACATGCAATATATCGCCAACAACGCTCTGCCAACATTCAAGATAACTAAACCAGTGCGAAACCAGGGTGTTTCTGGAATGGATCGTTATCTAGCGTAGCCACTCCATTTTGTCAGGTGACCGGCCGCAATCGGAATCACTGTCTGGTATCAATCGGAAAGCGCACGATTATGAGGAATGGGCTGATTTACGGGGCTGATTGAGGGTGCTATTTGGGCGGCATAATGGATTGAAGCGGGCGGGAGAAGGTGATAGGGTGAAGGCGTTATGAAGGAATCTGAGACTAGAAAACGGGACATCATTATCAGTGTGCTTGTTTACGGTCTGATTCTGCCTTATATGTTCGCCATTGCCATTCGCTCCCATAGCCTTCGTAACTATAGATCCCAGATAAACCAACATTAGACGATGCCATTAAAGCAACTTCAGAGCTTAAGGTCGGAATGTCTGAGAACAACACTAGAGCCGTCCTCCAGAATCGCGGCATTCTGTCTTTTGGCTATGGTCATAACGAAGATGTGGTGGAACGGTGCTGCTTGAGTCGTTGGGATGTGGTGGATATGAAATTGGATGGAAATAACGAGGTTTCGGCGTGAAGTTGATGGTAAAAGCAGTTTTTGTCAGCATCGTTTTTCCGTTCCTTCTTACATTGACTGCGCACGCTGATCTTGTTCCCGCAGCCCTGTTGACGGATTGGACGCCAGGTGTGCGCGTTGGTGTGCCAGGCGGGATTGATCAGTATTTGCCGGGTGGTGCGAATACGCGCACGAATCTCATCGACGTGACGCAGGCCCCTTACAACGCCGACAATACCGGGGCTACAAACGCTTCACCTGCAATTAATTCAGCCGTTGCGGTTGCTGGTAATGGGCAGGTCGTTTATCTGCCAGCTGGCACGTATAGGTTGGACAGCGCGATTTATATCCCATTTGCTCATAATAATTTCTCCATCCGAGGAGCCGGGCCTACGAAGACAATTATCAAGGCTGGCAGCGATGGAATCTATTTCGGAGCAAGTGATGATTGGATTTATCCCTCTACACCTGCGACGGTAATGTCGGGCCTAAGTAAGGACAGCACGAGCATCGTGCTCGACGATGCTTCGGCATTTTCCATCGGTAAGATCATTCGCATCGCCTTTCCAGATCAAACTGACGACACCGCCTTGGAGAATGGCGCGGTCATCAATTTTGCGGTGGGCGGCCCGATGATAAACAACGGTCTGCGAAAGCAAGTCTGCCGGGTGACGGCAATATCGGGCAATACTCTAACCATCTTCCCCGGCATTTATCGCACGCCTGACACTGGATTGTCGGCAGCAAAGGTTCTGACAGCTCTCCTACAGAACGATGGCGTGGCGATAGAGGATTTGGCCTTCGACATGTCAAATTCAAATGGTGCTTTTGGAATCCTGATGGAGCATTGCTATGCGTGCTGGATAAATAATGTAAGTATTTACAATGTTGCAAACTACGCGGTGGATTTGGAAGGTTGTTTGCAATGCGAGATTCGTCATTGCAACTTTCACGATCGTCAAACAGGCGGTTCCAATGGCGCGGGCATACTTCTAAACACAGTTTCTGGCTCTCTTTTCGAAGACAACATGATTTCCAATATCATCCCTTCATTCGAGGTGAATGCTGGATCCAGTGGAAATGTATTCTCTTACAATCTGTTGGAAAATCCTCCCATCAGCGGGGCTATAGGTTTTGGTGCGGACTCGAATCATGGTCCGCATAACTCGTTCAATCTCTGGGAGGGCAATATCTCTCCGAACCTGATCTCCGACGGCTACTTCGGCAGCGACTCTGAGAATACGGTAATCAGGAATTGGTTTCATGGGTCGTGTTATGACAGCAGCGCGACGACATTCACTTTTGCGCTCGAAAGATTCACCCGCAATTACGTAATTGTCGGAAATATTCTCGGCAAGAATGGCGTGCAACAAGGCACATTCAGTTACGGCAATCCGAATCTTGGAAACGGCAGCCATACAGGAACATGCCAGCCAACAATGGGAATATTTTGGAATGACTGGAAAGCAACCGCGATCATCACAACTCGTGCCAGTGATACGGGGGCTGTTCTGACGTTGAATAGCGGCAGCCTTTTTGCCGGCCAGTTTGCCAATATACAATGGAATAACGCGTCAAATGGCCAGAGTTTTACTGTCGCAAGCATAAATGGATTAACAGCAACTTATAATGGGGGTTCTGGCAACGCTCTTCCAATAGCCGGCACCGTTGTAAATTTATTCACACAACCGGGCGGTTTTCAGGAATTGGATCTCGACGTGCAGACGTCTACCGTTGAAAAAGGCAATTACACCTACGGCACGAGCGGCGGCGCGGGAAGCATGAGCAGCCTGGGAGGCGACACTCTGCCGACCAGTTTGGAATACAGCAACAAGCCGAGTTGGTTCAATTCGCTCGCGTGGCCGCCGTTCGATCCGGCAAATCCCGATGCGGCTGGCTACGAAGCCATCCCTGCCGGCTACCGCTTCGTGCATGGCACTGATCCTTTGGGTGGCGGTAGCAATACACCGCCGGGCATTATTGCTCAGCCGACAAATACTTCTGTCACGGTAGGTCAGTCTGCGACATTCGGCGTGACGGCGACCGGCACTGCGCCGCTGTCGTATCAGTGGCAGACCAACGCTGTGAACGTTCCCGGAGCGACAAACGTGCTCTACACGACACCGGCCACGACACCGGCCGACAACGGAACAGCGTTCAAGGTGATTGTGACTAATTCGAAAGGCAGCGTCACCAGTGGAGTGGCGACCTTAACGGTGTTTACAAACATAGCGCCACCGACAGGGTTTAGCGCATGGACGAACATGATGAATATCACGTTCTCTGGTTACAACAAGGCTGAGACTCTGACAAACTTTCCGGCGCTGGTGGTATTAAGCACGAATCTGCCGGGCTTCTCATACAGCCATTTCGCTTCGACAAACGGATACGATCTGCGTTTCTCGGCGGACGGTTCGACTGAACTCAACTATGAGATCGAACAGTGGAATCCGGGCGGCAGCTCGTATGTGTGGGTGCAGGTTCCGCAATTATCTGCGGGCAGTTCAATCTGGGCATACTGGGGCAACGCTGGTGCGGCGGCTGGTCCTGCCGGCTATACGATCAACGGGGCAGTGTGGCCGACGAACGCGTTTGCGGCGGTGTGGCACATGAATCAACCAAACACCACGGATTCGACGGCGAACGGGAACAACGGAATGGGGAACGGTTCTGTGAGCGGTGAACCCGGCATTGTTGGGAACGCCCAGAATATGGCTGGCGACTCTGGACGTGTCTCTATTCCTAATTCCAGCAGTCTTTCGTTCACCACGACTCAGGCGACCTATTCCGGTTGGGTTTGTTTCAATACTTTGTCGAGCGGCGAGCAGGTAATAATGCGAAAAGCCCAGAACAGGGAACTTGGATTCAGCGATCCGGGACATGTGAGAGACATGCTCAGCACGACAGGCACAAGCGGTTGGACTGCCGGGAATGACGATCCGGTGGGAAGCCCCATTGCGGGTCAGTGGTACTACCTGGCCTTCACGTACAATGGCAGCGTGATCAGGAACTTCTGGAATGGCTCGCCGCTTAACGCCGGGCACGCCGTTACTGGCACGATCAATGGTGACCCGTATACCGTTGGACTCGGAGCATACAATGGAAACACAGACGGCGGTCCGATCACTCTTGGGCTGGATGCGATCGTTGATGAAGTGCGTGTTGAGCAGGTGTTTCGTTCGCCGAACTGGATTCTGGCGACGTATCTGACGGTGGCGTCGAACGCCAGCTTCAGCGCCTATGGCAGTGTGCAGGTGAATGGCGGCAGCACCAATACGCCGGCAGCCGGGATTCCGCCGTCGGTGTGGATACAGCAATACTTCCCTGGAACGCCGACGAACAACTATGCAAGTCTGGCGGCCAGCGATGTCAATAGCAACGGCATGACTGTTTGGCAGGACTATCTGGCAGGCATAAATCCGACAAATCAGGGCTCTTCTTTCTCCGTGCTAATTACAAATGTGGCGGGACAAATCATCGTTACCGTTCCATCCGTGCAGACAAATTCGGACTATACTGGAGTGAATCGGTACTACGAGATTGACGAGTGCACCAATCTGATGGCGGGTGCTGGATGGCAGACGGTCTCGGGCTATGCAGGTGTTCCAGCAAATAGCGGCACTCTCGCCTGCACCAACGCTGCACAGAAAAACACCACGTTCTATCGTGCCAAGGTGTTGTTGCAGTAAGAACAGGTTTCAGTGGTCAGTGTTCAGGTTTACAAAGTGCAATGGACTTGCTTTGTTTTTTCGGGTAAAATACGACGCTAAAAGCGGAGGTACTGGATGATATCAATGACACGATTGGCAAGTCGCGCAGGTGCTGCCGGTTTTGTGGGTTGTCTTAGTCTGATTGTTCTGCTCGCGTCAGCCGTCAGTCCGGCACGTGGCGCCGATTGGCCGCAATACCGCGGGATCAATCGGGATGGCGCATCGGCGGAAACAGGTTGGCTGCAAACCTGGCCGCCGACAGTGGTGTGGCGAGCGGCCATCGGTTATGGCTTCAGTTCTATGGCCGTCAGTGAAGGTCGTGTTTACGCAACAGGTGTATACCGTTATGGCAGCGTTTACACGCCGTCCGGGACGGATACAGTTTACTGTTTTGACGCTTATACCGGAAAGACGAACTGGACATATTCATACGCGAGCGACTGGCCCGGATTATACCCCGGGACGAAAGCAACGCCCACGATTGACGGCACAAACGTCTACACTTTCAGTGACTGCGGAGTTCTGTATTGTTTTGACAAGGTAATGGGTACGCTAAAGTGGCAGACGAATCTGGCTATGGGATCCGGTGGCGGCTGGGGCTATGTGGGATCGCCCCTCGTTGACGGCAACCTCGTAATTGTGAATTCCGGCGGCGGCGTGGCAGTAAACAAAAATACGGGGGCCACGGTGTGGAGCAATTCGGGAAGCGCAGGGTGCGGCTCACCGAAGGCGATAACCTGTAATTCACAGCGAATAATCTTGATGCCCTTGACCAGCGGCAGTTCCGGTTTGAATGAGACTACAGGGGCGGCGCTATCCGGATGGGGCTTCTCTGTCAGCGGCGAGGCTAATGCGGACTCCGAAGATCCGGAGCTTTACGGCACGAATGAGTTTTTTTGTAACAGCGCCCTCTGGCAGTTCAGCGGTAGCGGAATAACCCAGATATGGCAGGAGGATTACACTGTTCCAGCGATGAGCCCGGCATGCAGCACAACAGTCATTGTTGGCGATTATGCCTACGGATTCTATAATGGCGATACACTAAGATGCGATTCTCTTCTGACCCACACGTCTAAGTGGGGAGCGGGAATGAACGAAGGAACGGTCATAGCTTCGGACGGCAAACTCATCTGCTTCTCCGGAGACGGAAAGTTGAATGTCTGCGACGCGACTCCAACGGGTTATAATACTCACGGTCGTGCAGCGTATGGTGGAATCGTAACGTTGCCCGATAATAGCGGATCCACTAAGGTTGCTAATCTTGCCTGTCCTGCGCTTGCTGACGGGTTGTTGTATTGCCGCAGCTGGTCAGGCGATCTGGTTTGTCTCAGTTGTGGCAGCGCTTACGGGTCATGGTCGAATCGGATGGAAATTGCATTCCCCGGCTACACCAATGCCGAGACGTTGACGAATTTTCCGGCGTACGTGGTGTTGAACACGAACCAGGTAAACTTTTTGTACAGCCAGTTCGTCTCGACGAACGGTTACGATCTGCGCTTCACATCGTCAGACGGCTTGACGAACCTGAACTACGAGGTTGAGAGTTGGAATCCCAACGGCAATTCCTGCATATGGGTACAGGTGCCGCAATTCACTAATCAGTGTTCTATCTGGGCATTCTGGGGCAATGCGAGCGCGGCCTCAGCGCCCGCTATCTACACCACAAACGGCGCAACATGGTCAAGCCAGTTCAGCCTGGTTGAACACATGAATCAGACAAGCGGAAGCACGGTAAACGACTCAACGGCCAACCGCTTTACCGGCACAATAATGGGCGCGTATACCTGGACGAACAGCGGCATAGTGGACGGATGTGTGCAAATGCCGCCTGTAGGCAATGACTCGATAACGATGAACAACACCGTCAACGTAGGGACTACCAACGATTGGACTATGAGCGCATGGTTCAAGGGTGTGCTCCCAAATACGGGCAACCGCATGCTGTTCTACGCTCATGACGGCGCAAAAGGCATGTACGATGGCCATATGATCGAGTTGTTGAGCGGTTCTGATGCCGTGGAAAATTATGCCTCCCACTTCAATGACTACCCATCTTCGCCGCCAGTCATAATAACCGCGGCTTCCAGTTCGAACCAATGGCAGCAGATTACAGCCGTTGGCACCGGGCCAATCAATGCGGCCGGTGGTGTAACAACTTTATTCCTAAATGGAGTATACGGCGGAGTCTGCGCTGATAAGGAATGTCCCGTCATAAATTCGATCAATGGCATGGTATACGGCACGGTCAATTCCGGATTCCAGTTCGCGCAGTATTTGTACGAAGTGCGGATAGAGACCGCGGGCCGATCCACCAACTGGGTTTGGGCTTCATACATGACAGTGGCATCGAACGCCAGCTTCACCATCTATGGCGGCGGACCGATAGGTGCGGTGCAGTTCAGCGGCGCTTCTTATGGTGCGATGGAAGATGACGGTTCCGCGCTGATCACAGTCACGCGGACAAACGGCAGTGCCGGCGCTATTACAGTAAACTACACGACAGCCAATGGCACAGCGACGGCTGGCACAGATTATACCGCAACCGGCGGCACGCTCACTTTCGTTGGCGGGGTGACGAACCAGACGTTTGCAATACCGATTCTGAACCCGGGCATTCCTTCCGGCAGCAGGACGGTGAATATTGTTCTCTCCAATCCCACAGGCGGAGTATTGATGGGCAGTCCGAGCAATGCTGTGCTCACGATAACAGATGACGATGTGCCTGGCACCGTGCAGTTCAGCGGTGCGGCCTACAGTATAGCCGAGGGTGGCGGCACTGCGACTATCACTGTGGCGCGCACAAACGGTAGTTATGGCGCTATTACAGTAAACTATACGACAGCCAACGGCACAGGGACGGCTGGCACAGATTACACTGCAACCAACGGTACGCTCAATTTCGCCACCGGGGTGAAGAGCCGGACATTTACGATACCAATTATCAATGGCGGGGTTCTCGCGCCCGACAAGACGGTTAATCTTACGCTGTCCAATCCCACTGGCGGGGCATCGCTAGGCAGTCAGAGTAATGCAGTCCTTACCATAATAGGCAACAAAGCTGGAACTGTGCAGTTCAGCGGCGCGTCGTACAGCGCGATTGAGAATGGCAGTACCGCGACTATCACTGTTACTCGGACAAACGGCCTTACCGGTGCTATTACGGTCAACTATAACACTGCCGACGGAACAGCCGTGGCCGGCACGGATTACACCGCGGCATCCGGCACACTCACTTTCGCCGGTGGGGTAACGAGTCAGACGTTTACGGTCACAATCCTCGATGACGGCCTGGGCGGAACCAATACGACGGTGAATATCGCGCTGTCCAATCCCACGGGCAGCGCTTCGATAGGGAGCCAGAGCAATGCGGTTTTGACGATCGCAAACATCAATGGACCGGCAAGCCTCAATAGTTGGGCGTGCAAGATGAAGATTTCATTCCCCGGCTACACCAACTCGGAGACGCTGGCGAGTTTTCCAGCGCTCGTGGAGTTGGGCACGAATCTGCCTGGGTTCTCGTACAATCAGTTCGTCTCAACGAACGGGTACGATCTGTGTTTCTGGTCGTCGGACGGCACTACGAATCTGAACTACGAGGTCGAGAGCTGGAACCCTTCGACTGGCTCAGGGCAGGCGACGAACGGCAAGTCCTGTTATTGGGTGCAGGTGCCCGCGCTGACCAACGGCAGCTATATATGGACAACCTGGGGCAACACGAATCCGGTATATGCCTCCGCGGCGGCAGCATGCACAGCGAATGGCTCCACATGGTCAAACGGCTTCCAGCTGGTGCAGCATATGAACCAGACGTCTGGGAGTCAGGTCAACGACTCTTCACCAAACCATTATGGTGGCGCAGCAATACAAGGAACAGGCGTATGGACAAATAATGGCGTCATTGCCGGTGGTTTGGAATGTCCGACCAATGGATCCTTGAACAATGGCATATATATGGGTGGAGTCCAACTGTGCTCGAGTTGGACAATGAGTCTATGGTTTGAGAATACGGTCGCAAACGGAGGCGTTGTATTCTCCGCTACCGGAAGCGATCCCGATGATATAGCGATAGCTGGCGGCAGCGGTGGCTATGATGTCAGTTATTATAGAACCGGCAATTATTACAATTCGCCCTGTGCTGTTACTCCATCAAGTTCGGCCAACCAATGGCAACAACTTACGTGTGTTGGCGCCGGCGGCATAACTTCCATATATCTGAACGGTGTGTATGGCGGTTCCTGCAATGCTCAAATGCAACTGTACACAGACATACGTTGCATCGGTATGTGGTCGGATAACGGCGGATATAACTGGGGACGCCAGTTTGCGCAGTATCTGGATGAGGCTCGAATCGAGAGTGTCAACCGGTCCGCCAACTGGATATGGGCGAGCTACATGACCGTGGCGTCGAATGGAGTGTTCAACAACTACGGAACGATCGGTACTGCATCAGGCGTGGTGCAGTTCGCCAGCGCTTCATGCAGTGTAAGCGAGGGTGGCGGTTTCGCGACCATTCAAGTTTCTCGAACTGGCGGCATTTCCAGATCGATCACGGTCAACTATGCCACTGCAGGGGGCACAGCTCTGGCAGGCACAGATTACACCGCGACCAACGGCACGCTCAGTTTCGCGGCATGGGAGACAAGCGGGACATTTACGGTGCCGATCCTCAATCCTGGCATCGCCGGACCCGACAAGACGGTGAATCTTTCGCTGTCCAATCCAACAGGGGGAACTGCGCTCGGCAATTCCGCAAATGCGGTCCTTACTATAATAAACGACAATGGCGCGTGCAGGATGAAGATCGCCTTCTCCAGCTACAACAGGGCGGAGATACTGACGAACTTCCCGGCTCTTGTGGTCTTAAGCACGAACCTGTCCGGTTTCGCATACAGCCAGTTCGGTTCAGCGAACGGGTACGATTTGCGCTTCTCATCATCGGACAACTCGCAGGAACTGAACTACGAAGTCGAGCAATGGAATCCAAATGGTAATTCCTACGTCTGGGTGCAGATTCCGCAGTTGTCCAGTAATTGCTATATATGGGCAAGCTGGGACAATACAGACTCCAGCGTAATCAGCGCCCCCTCCATTTATGCGACCAACGGCTCGGTGTGGCCAACCAATGCCTTTGCGGGTGTCTGGCACATGGGGCAGTCAAGTGCGCTGGACTCTACGGCAAACAGGAACAACGGAAGCGCAGTGGGCAATATAACCAATGCGACCGGTCTGATTTGCGGAGCTGAAGGCGTTGCCGGCGGCTATGTCCAGGTTGCCGATTCACCCACTTTTGATTCCATCTCCGGCGCGATGACCATCTCAGGGTGGGTGCGTTTCAATTCATTACCAACCACTGAGCAGGCGATTACACGTAAGGACAACCAGTGGGAACTCGGGACATCGGATAATGGTACTAAAATGCGAAGCTTGCTTAACACTGCCTCCCCAAGCGGATGGACGATAGGCAATGACGACGCCTTCAGTCCGGGACTGAGCGTGGGGCAATGGTATTACTTCGCTTTCTCGTACAATGGCGCGGCTGGTCAGCTATGGAACTTCGAGAACGGTGTTCCGATAGGCGCAAGCCCTCATAGCATTGGCGGAACGATCACTCCGAACAACAACAATCCTGGTCTGGGCGGCTGTAGCGCCGGTGAAACGCTGGTCAATGCGATCATTGACGAACTCAGAGTGGAGCGCGTGTTTCGCTCCACGAACTGGGTGTGGGCTGCTTATCGAACAGTGGCATCGAATGGAAGCTTCACTGTCTATGGTAGTGTGCAGGGTTACAGCGGCACCAATGCACCAACCACCGGGATTCCGCCGTCGGCGTGGATACAGCAATACTTCCCTGGAACGCCCACGAACAACTATGCGAGTCTCGCCACGAACGATGCCAATGGCAATGGCATGACGGTGTGGCAGGACTATGTGGCGGGCATAAACCCCACGAATTGCAACAGCTGTTTCTCGGTGATTATTACGAATCTGGCGGGACAGATTCTCGTGA
>Ga0181535_10006308_pt1 | contig 12331 bp, 8 predicted proteins | sample PEATcosm2014_Bin_44_FD_119774 | JGI IMG/M metagenome (GOLD analysis project Ga0181535, IMG submission 119774) | Peatland microbial communities from MTU Mesocosm Facility, Houghton, MI, USA - PEATcosm2014_Bin17_30_metaG | ecosystem: Environmental > Terrestrial > Soil > Wetlands > Peat | place...
CGCCGGCCACAATCCGCGTTCCTTCTCCCCGAGGGAGAAGGCCAGGATGAGGGGGAAGGGGGTCTCCAACGGCCCAGCCGCGTTCTGCTCTTTGAGAACCCACTGCCTTGGCTTTACCCATTATAAACGTCGAGGAAGCTTTCTTTTGCGGTTCAAAGATTCAACGCGCGGAGCTTTCAGCCGGAAATCAGGATGGTATTGGCGTACTGGATGGTGTCGCCGGTGCGGATGAGGCCGATGGCGTGCGGGACGCGTTTTTTGAATTCGCGGTGCGGCTCGAAGGTGGTGGGCACGTCCTGCAAGGCGGCGGCGAACTTCTGGCGGACGGCGGGGGTGTTATTTTTGACGAATTCGGCGGCTTGGAAGGCTTGGGTGAAGTGGTGGTTGGCGCGGACGGCGGCGATGAGTTGCAGCACGGTGGGGAGGTTGTCCACGACGGAAACGTCCACGGTCTCAATCATGGGCCAGAACGGGAAACCGCGGTCGGCGATGACGAGGGCGTTGGTATGGCGGATGCGGGCCAGCAGCGAGAGCAATTGCGGGTTGAGAATGCCGTGGTTGATCATGCACCCACTTTAGCGGCGGCGCGGGGCCGGGCCAAGCGGCAAAAGACAGCCGGCCCGGCGCGGCGGTTTTGCGCGTGCCGGCGGGGGCGGCTTCGTGGTTTAATGGCCGCATGAATTACTGGCTGGTGAAATCCGAACCGGAGGCTTATTCATGGACGCAATTTGCCAAGGAAGGCCGGACCGCGTGGACGGGCGTGCGCAATTTTCAGGCGCGACTCAACCTGCGGGCAATGAGACCGGGCGACTTGGTCTGCTTCTATCACAGCGTAACGGATAAACAGGTGGTGGGCCTGGCGCGGGTGGCGCGGGAGGCTTACCCCGATCCCACCGCCAAAGAAGGGGACTGGGCGTGCGTGGATTTGGAGGCGGTGCGGCCACTGAAAGTCCCGGTGTCGCTGGAAGTCATCAAAGCGGACCGGTTGCTCAAGGAAATGAAACTGGTGCGGCAGTCACGGCTGTCGGTGACGCCAGTCACGCCGGCGGAGTTTGCGCGGCTGTTGGAAGTGGGGGAGACGAAGGTGTAACAATCAAGCTCCTTACGGATGGGCGGCGGTCAGGGCCTGGCGGAAGAGGGGTTCGATCTGGGCGGCGATGACCGCGTGATCGGCGCGAGTGGGGTGATGATCGGCGGGGTTGCCGGGCACATAGCCGACGGGGGCCAGCGCCACGCGGGGATCGCCGAGTCGGCTGATCGTTTCCTCCAAGTACCGGCGCAAGATGGTGCGCGAGGAATGCGGGCGGGGATCGTCTTCGAATAGCGGGCATTCCAGGAGAAAGATGCGCGCCTGCGGAGCGTCGCGGCGGACTTCAGCCACGAAATGAACATACGTGTTGACGAACGTCTGCTCGTCCGGCACGCCCAGATTAAAGTCATTTGCCCCGAGACAAATGCCGATGACGTCGGGGACATAGCGTTGCGGATCCCAGGTGGCGGAAGGATCATCGGGCAGCGCGAGCTTATAAAACTGCGGAGCGTTGCAAAGATTGGTGAGCCCCTGCCAGTCGCGGGTGACGCCGCGGCCGCCATAGCTTACCAGATGGCATTGGGCGTCGAGCTGGCGGGCGAGGATTTTACCGAAGGAGACTTGGGCGTTGCACCATTGGGTGTTGTGGGTGGTGCGGGTGTCCGGGGGGTCGTTGGTGGAATAGTCGGCGTTGGCGCCGCAGGTGATTGAATCGCCAATGAACAGAAGTTTGCGCGCGGGCAGCGGCGGCGGCGACAGCAAGCGTCCGTCGGGGCCGAGGTCGAAACCGATCACGGTGCAAACGCCCTCCCAGCTTTCAGTGCGGCGGCAGATTTCGATGACGTGATCCGCAGGCGCCGATTCGCGTAGGATGGGGTAATCGTGTTCGCCGGACTGCGTGCGCAGGAGGGTGGGGGCGCCGTGATCCACTATGAGGTCAAAGAACGCTTCATTGCTTGAAGCCGTGAGGCGCAGGGTGAGGGCGCGGCCGTGATAATGGAGATGCAGGGTGACACCGGGAAAGCCGAGGCGGACGGCGCCGGCCGGGGTGGCTTGGGAGCGGCCTTCCACGACAATGGCCGGGTTGGCGGCCGGAACGAAGTTGGCGGGCGCCGCGAGGGAAGGCGCCGCGGGCAGGAGTGAAAGCAGGAGGAGGGTTCGCAGGCGCATATTATTTTTCCAGGTTCAGGAGGATCGGCGGCCGGCGGCACACGCGGGGTTTGCGCCCGGCGGGGCGGACGGCGGCGCGCCCGTCGAGCGCGTCAATTTGCGCCTGGAGCATGGCGTGCAGATGGTCCGGGCGGTCGTGGAGGCCCACCGCGAAGAAGCGGGTTTCGACAAGGTGCCGTGCGCCCGCGGCGTGCGGGGCGATTTCGCGCTCAAAGACCCGGCAGGCCAGCAAGGCGGCCCGCGGCGGGGTGAGGCGGAGTTCGCGCAGGTTCATGTTTTTTGCAACTCAACTTCAGTTTTAGCGGCGGTTCGGCGGTCATTGGCCGGTGGCGGTCACGGTGAGTTTGCCCCCGTCGTTGGTGGCGGGAAGTATCAGTTGCAGGACGCCCCGTAACGGGCTGGTGATTTCCACTTTCTGGCCGTTAAAGACGGCTTGATATTCGTGATCCGGATTCAGGCAGACCAGCAGGCTGCGGGAATGCGGAGCAGTGGCCTGGTCAAAGGCCAGCGCGGCTTCAAAACGCGAGCGGGAGACGTCGAACGCCGATTGTTTCAGCAAGATTTCGAAGCCGGCGGTGACGGTGCCGGGTTGAAAGTAGGCGGCGAACCAGTTGAGCACCGGCGCGGACAGCGAGGTGAATTGATGCCAGCCCGCGCCGCGGCCGGAGTCGGCCAGGAAATGTTCAAAGACGCCGTAGGATTCGTCGGTTTCGGTTTTCCAGACGTCGAGGGCCTTGTGGGCGATGGTCCAGGCGAGGTCGGGGCGGCCGAGGTCGAGCATGGTCTTCCACAGGAACCACTGGTGGGGCATCCAGACGGTGCCGTTCCAATAGCCGTCGTTCCGGTAATAAGACGCGGATTGGTCCACGGCGCCGATGCCGGAAGGCGTCCAGAGGTTGGTGGGGGAGAAGATTTTTGCGAGCAGGATCGCCTGTTGTTGGGGCGTGCAAATGCCCGAAACGAGGGGGTAGGCGCCGTCGAGCCCCATATTATAGTTTTGGCCGTCGGCGGTCCTGAGAAAGTTGGTGGGCTGGCCGCCGGCATTGTGAACGACATAGCTGAAATAGCCGCTCTGGGCGTCCCAGGCGTCCGTCTGGAGGGCGGTGGAGAATAACTCGATGTCGTGGTCGTAGGCCTGGACGTCGGCGTCCAAACCGAGGCTTTGCGCGGCCAGGCGGAGGATTTTGGCAAAGCGGATGCACTGGGCGGTGGTGACCACGGGCGTCACGGATTTTTCCTGATGATGTTTATGCACGGCGACCTGGGGGGGATAATCGTCCCAGCCGCCCGAGTTATAAAAATAGTCCCAGGTTCTCAGGAGGTTGGAAGGCAGGGCGCGGGTGGTGGAACCGCCGGTCTTGCCGGCCAGGAAATCGTAATAGCGTTTCAAGCGCGGATAGAAATAGCGCAGCAGCTCCGGCGACTGGGTGCGGTTCCACAGGTCAAAGAAGGCGAAGACCTGCGTGGGCACGAGGGATCCGTGAGCGATGAAGGCGGACTGGCTGTCGGCGGGCGTGGTGTAGGTGTTGAGGCATTCCGCGGCGAAATCCGGGTTGATGGTTTCGAGTCCCAAGGCGAGGAAACCCTCGTCCCAAGTGTAGAGACTGTCCCACCATTTGCCGGGGGAGAAGTGGCGGATGTATTGCTTTTGCGTATAGACGGGATAGACGAGGTTGGCGAGCAGGGCGGCTCGCATCATTTTTTGGCTGAAAACGTAGGGCTGGCCAGCAGGCAGGATGGTGGCAAACGGATCGTCCGGCCGGGGTTCGCGGGCGATGAAGCCGCTGGCATCGGTCACGAAGGCGGCGGTCTCCTGGCGCACGTCCGCTTGGGAGCCATTACACAGCAGGGCGCAGACGGTGCGTTCGCCGCCGGCGGGGATTTCGACGGGCCGGAGATAGGCGTTTTCGTAGTGGCCAAGCTTATTGCCGGTCAAAACGGTGTCCACATGGTCTTGCAGGCTCTTGCGGAAAAAGACATCGAGGTCGTCGTTGAGGAATTGCCGGACGACGGCCGGCGAGAAGTTCCAGGCAATCCCATAACAGTCCGCAATGTCAGCGTACTTCAGGATGAGCGTGTTGGTCCCGGGAGTTTGCACCTCGGGCGTGAACTGCCGGGCCGCCGGCTGGATGCGGATGCCGTCGGCATCGGCTTGCGGGCCGATAAAGAAGCCGTTCAATTCAATGCCGCTGCCGCCCGCGGAAACGAGGGTCAGCCGGCGATCCGGGCCGGCCGTGGCGGAAAACGGAACCTGCACCAGTTCGAACTTACCCGTGCCGGTAAGAGTGAGCTTTTCGTTTGAGATCCCACTTAGCTGAAATGTCTGCCGCGATTGGTCTGTGAGGCGGTATCTCAGACTGATGACGCCATCGGCCGGGGCGTTCGAGCCCAGGTCATAAGTGACCTTATCTCCGGCGTCGGCGCCAAAGCCGGCGGCAACGGCGCAGCCATCGAGATAGTCGGTGCCCCGGGCCTCGCAGCGCATCCAGCCGTTGAAGACCAGGCCGTCATCGGCGCGGGGGTGGGCGCGGGTGAGAGTTTCATAGTGGACGGCGTTGATCCAAGCGGTGGCGGGAGGAAATTCGGCCCGCACGGCGGGATATTCCCTGGGAAAATCCACGGACGCCATGAGGTTGAGCGCGAGGTTTTGGGGCAGGGCCGCGCGGTTGACGCAGTGCATGGCCACCAGGACGGAATGGGCATCCAACAGCGAGTAGGTGACGTCCACATAGACCCGGTCCTTCCATTCCAGTTCGTAGCGGTAAGTGAGCCGCGTCAGCGAGGGGTTGGCGTCCCAAGGGTAGTAGTCCGAGGCGAACAGGACATTGGGAACGAGGGTTTTGAAGCGGTAAAAGCCCGGGAGGACGGTGAAGTCGAACCGGAGGCCGCCGGCCAGATCCGGCACGTGGGAGATGCCGGCATATTTCTTGGAATAAGGGCCCCAGGCCGGCGCGCTGACGAGGTCGTGGGTTTGGTCGAGCCGGCTGAAATCCTCCTGGAGGGGTTGGGCGGGGGCCGGGGATGTGAAGACGGCCAAGGCAAACGCGAGGCCCAAAAGGGCGGCGCAGGGGTGATTAATTTTGCAGGAGCGCGCGGTCATCAGGACTTTTTTGGTTTACGAACCCTGGCGGCGGCGGAGTGGGCCGGGCCTCGGGTCAAGGCATGGCATCCGGCGGAGAGGCCAGGAACGCCGTCATGTTCGAGGAACATAGGGCGGCTGTCGCAAATGACAACAATTATTCTCGTGAACAGAGTTTTTCGCGCAGCCCGGTATTGCATCCGGCCGCGGCAAACGCTAGAAAGACAGGGAATATGCGTCTGTTCCTGTTGTCACCTGTCCCGCCCCCACATTGCGCCCGCCGCAGCCCCGGGCGGGGAACGTGCCCGTATTTAAAAATTAGGCCGCTTAACCGGCGTGATCTGTTCGGCGGAGGCGCGCGATGAGCACGCAAGTCCTGCTGGTGGAATGCGCGGACCGGCGCGGGCTCGTCCATGCGGTCACCGGCGTGCTGCTCAAGCACGGGGTGAACGTGGTGGGCAACCAGGAATTTGTGGAGCGCGGCGCGGCGCGGTTTTTCATGCGCACGGAATTCGACGGCACGGTCAAGCCCGGCCAGCTCGAAAGCGAGCTGGGCAGCGTGCTGCCGCCGCATGCCCAGGTGCGGCTTTCCGACCTGAAGCCCAAACGCATCGTGGTGCTGGCGTCCAAGGAACATCATTGCCTGGGGGACATTCTCATCCGCCAGTCGTTCGGCGAACTCAACGCGCAGGTGCTGGGGGTGTTCAGCAACCATGACGTGCTCAAGGGGTTGGTGGCGCGGTTCAACCTGCCGTTTTATTGCATCAGCCACGAAGGCCTCACGCGCGAGACGCACGAGGCGAAGCTGTTGAAGGAGATCGAGCGGCTCAAACCGGATTACCTGGTGCTGGCAAAATACATGCGCCTGCTCACGCCGGGGTTTGTGGGCCGGTTCCCGTCGCGCATCATCAACATCCACCACTCGTTTTTGCCCGCGTTCGTCGGCGCCCGGCCGTATCAGCAGGCGTTCGACCGCGGCGTGAAAGTGATTGGCGCCACGGCCCATTTTGTCACCGAGAATCTGGACGAAGGCCCGATCGTGGTGCAGCGGGTCATCCCGGTGACGCACCGGCACACGGCGCAAGACCTGACGCGGGCCGGGCGCGACGTGGAGCAGGTGGCGCTGGCCCGGGCGCTGCAATTGATCTTTGAGGACCGTGTGTTCCTCTGTGGCAATCGAACGGTGATTTTTGACTGATCCCTGGGTCTTTTTTATTCGCCGACTGAAATTTAGGTTGCCTCCCGTGTCTGGGCCGCCGACTTTGAACATTATGAAATGCAATTCCATCTGCCTGGCAATCTTGCTGGCGGTCACGGTCGTTTCTTTCCGGGTGGCCGCCCAAACGGCGCCGGGAATCATCACGCCCACGCAGCGCACGGAACTGTTCGATGGGAAGAGCCTGGACGGGTGGACCTTTGTGTCCGCCGGCACGAATGCGCCGGCGGCGGCCATCTGGTCCGTGACCAATGGCGTGATTTTTTGCGAGGGCAAGCCCAACGGCTATGCGCGCACCTTGAAGTGGTATCGCGATTACCGGCTGCACGTGGAATGGCGCTGGCCGGCCGGGGCCGGCAATAGCGGGGTGTTTCTGCATCTCAATCCGCCGGACAAGGTCTGGCCAATGTGTTTTGAGGCGCAGTTGCTGGCGGGCAGCGCGGGAGAAGTGCGGCTCAATGGCGGGGCGAAGGCGGACCTGGCGGATGCCAACGCCAAGTTCGTGCCGCGGCAGCATCCGAGTTCCGAAAAGCCGACCGGCGAATGGAACGCCTACGACATTGTCTGTCGCGGCCACACCATCAGCGTGCGGGTCAATGGCGTATTGCAGAATGAAGTGACCGGGACTTCGGTGGATTGCGGGACGATTGGCTTGCAGGCGGAAGGCGCGCCGGTGGAGTTTCGAAATGTGATTTTGGATAAGCTGCCGGATGGGCAGTGAATTTTTTTGAAGTGCGGCGGACAAGTGCCAGCGTTCCGACCTGTCGAAATTTCGCACGCACGAGCCAGTTGCGAGCTTTTGAGGGCCGTTGCCCGCGCGAAAGCGGCGTGGCGCTTCCCGCCGCAGTCGGTTGCTGGACCCGCGCCCCGGACCGCGGCTGTGTCGCAGACCAGCCGCAGCAGCTTCGCAGGGATGACGCCGTCGGAAATACTCAACACGGCTTGAAGCCCGACGCGCTGCGGCTGATCCCGCGCTGCGCAGGACACAGCCGCGGTCCATGACGCTCCGCGCAATTGCGACGCGCCTGGTAAGGCCGTTCGCGTCTTGGACTGCGCCGGCCGCGCACGAGCAAGTTGCAACTTATGCCGGGTGATGCCACAGTATGCAACCGTTGGAAAGGAAGGCATGTTGAACCAGCAGACAATAGACGTAGCGGAGCCAGGCTCGAATCGTTCGCCCGTCCCGGAGCCGCGGGTGGACGGCTCCGCCCGCTCGCAGCAACCGTTTGGCGCGCCAGGCATGGAGTCGCGCTGGGCCTCCAGCGCCAAGGAAGGCGTGGGCACGGCGTATCACACGAGCTGCCGCGTGTGGTTCACGCTCAGCCACGGGATTGTAAACGAAATCTATTATCCGCAGGTGGATCGGCCGAACACGCGCGACTTTCAATTTCTCATCACGGATGGGCGGACGTTTTGTCACGAGGAACGGCGCGATCTGGAGCACGGTGTGGAATACCCGGAACGGGACTGCCCGTTCTACCGGCTGGTCAACACCGACCGCGGCGGCCGCTACCGGGTGGTGAAACACGTGCTGGCGGATCCGCACCGGTCCGTGCTGCTGGTGCGGACGCGGGTGGAAATCCGGGACGAAGCGCTGCGGGGCAAGCTGCGACTGGTGGCGCTGCTGGCCCCCCACGGCAACGACAATTCCGGGCGGTGCATGGAAATTGGCGAGATGACGCTGATGCACGCGCAGTGCGCCGGGCCGGAGGATGTGCACCTGGTGATGGGATGCACATGCGGATTTGTCCGGCGATCCATCGGCTATGTGGGCGCCAGCGATGGCTGGCAGGACCTGATGGGGAATTTTGAAATGGATTGGGAATTCAAATCCGCCACGAACGGGAACATCGCCCTGACCGGCGAGATCGCCCTGCCGGAGGACGGGGAATTCACGATCGCGGTGGCGTGCGGGGGGAGTTGCCAGAGCACGGCGGCCAAGCTGCTCCAATCGCTCTCCGAACCCTTTGAAGCGCATCGCGAGGGCTATGTGCGGCAATGGCAGCGGGCGGTGGTGTGTCCGCAGTTTGAGTTCAGCGGGGATACCGGGGACGGCGGGGGGATGTACCGGTTGAGCCGGTGTGTGTTGTTGTGCCACGAGGACAAGGTGTTTCAAGGCGCGCTGGTGGCTTCGATGAGCATTCCGTGGGGGGAGACCAAGGGCGACGACGACCGGGGCGGCTACCACCTGGTGTGGACGCGCGATTTGGTGCAGAGCGCCACCGCGCTGCTGGCCACCGGGCAGACCGGCACGCCGCTGCGGGCGTTGATGTGGCTGGCCGCCATCCAAAACACCGACGGCAGCTTTCCGCAAAACAGTTGGATTGACGGCACGGCGTATTGGTCCGGCCTGCAGCTCGATGAGATCGCCGCGCCGCTGCTGCTGGCGTGGCGGCTGTACAAACAGGGGGTGTCGTTGCAGCTGTTCAATCCGCGGGTGCTGATGATGCGCGCGGCGGCTTATCTCATGTTGCAGGGACCGGTGACGAGCCAGGAAAGATGGGAGGAAAACGCCGGTTACTCGCCTTCCACCTTGGCGACGGTGATCGCGGCCCTGGTGTGCGGGGCCGAATGCGCCACCGAGCATAAGTACCGGTCCGTGGCGGATTTCATCCTAGTGTATGCCGACTGGCTGGCGGCCCATCTGGAAGATTGGACGGTCACGACGGCCGGCGAATTGGTCGCCGGCCAGCCGCGCCATTACATCCGCATCAACCCGACGGATGCCCGGGCGCCCGACGCCCATGCCGACCCGAACCGGACGATGATCCAGCTCGCGAACGGCGGCGGGCTGCGCCCGGCCAGGAATGTGGTGAGCGGGGATTTCCTGCACCTGGTCCGTTTTGGCATCCGCGCGGCAAACGATCCGGTGGTGCTGGATTCGCTGGCGGTGATTGACCGGGTGATCAAGCGGGATTTGCCGCAAGGGCCGGGCTGGCGCCGGTACAACCACGATGGCTACGGGCAAAAGGACGATGGCGGGGCGTTCGACGGGACGGGCACCGGCCGGTGCTGGCCCATATTGACGGGCGAGCGCGGCCATTACGAAGTGGCGGCGGGGCGCGACGCGCTGCCGTTCATCCAGGCCATGGAAAGGTTCGCCAACGAGGGCGGAATGATTTCGGAGCAGCTCTGGGATGCGGCAGACCTGCCGAATGGGAGCATGCGGCTCGGCTTGCCCACGGGGGCGGCGATGCCGCTCTGCTGGTCGCACGCCGAATATATTTCACTGGTGCGGAGCCGGCATGACGGCGTGTGTTTTGACCGGGTGGAACCGGCGTACGATCGTTATGTGGCCCACCCGGTGGCCAGCCGGCACGAAGTCTGGACCCGCCGGCACGGTTTGCGGCGGCTGGAACGCGGGAAGATCTTGAGAATCATCCTCGCAGCCCAAGCCACCGTCATGTGGTCCACCGATGACTGGGAGCACACGCAGCCTGCGGAGATGATTCACGAAAAGGGGCTGGAGCTTTGGTACGCCGATTTTGCGTCGGCCGAATGGCCGGTGGGCTCGGCCTTTACGTTTGCGCTTTACCAGCCCGACGATCCGGCGTGGGAGGAGCGGAAATGGCGGATCGTGATTGGCAACGAGGACATCATGCACGGGAACGGGCAGACGGAGCATTAAGCCCGAAAAGGCTAAAGGCTAAAGGCTGAAGGCTAAAAAAATCATGAAAACATCGCGCGCCAATTCCCCATTTCAGCCTTTAGCCTTCTCTTAGCCTACGCCGTCAGGATGCCCCCTTGGCTGGCGTTGGTGACGAGCTTTTGATAGCGCGCCAGCCAGCCGCCCAAGGTGCGTTTGGTGGGGACGAAGTGCAGCTTGCGCTCGGCGAGTTCGGCTTCGGGCACGAGGATGTCCATCTTGCGGTTCGGAAAATCAATGCGCAGGCGATCGCCCGCTTTTAGCAGGCCGATGGGGCCGCCCTCCGCCGCCTCGGGCGAGACGTGGCCGATGCAGGCGCCGGCGGTGCCGCCGCTGAACCGGCCGTCGGTGATCAGCGCGCATTTGTCGCCGAGCCCCATGCCGACGATGTAGCTGGTGGGCGAGAGCATTTCCTGCATGCCGGGACCGCCGCGCGGCCCCTCGTTGCGGATGACCACGATGTCGCCGGCCTTCACCTTGCCGGCGAGGATGCCGGCGCAGGCGTCATCCTGGCTTTCAAAAATCACGCACGGGCCCTCGAAGACGAATCCCGGGCCGCAGTTTTCCTTGAACGCCTTGCTGATGCCGGCGGTTTTGACGACGCTGCCTTCCGGCGCGAGCTGGCCGTAAAGGATCGCCAGGCCGCCGTCCGGCGTGTAAGCCGTGTCTTTGGTGCGGATGCAATCGGCGGCGTCAAAGCGGAACGACGAATCGTAGGGCATGAGGCCGGCGGATTGGGCGTCCTTGAGCGAGCCGGGGCGGGAATCGTGGTAGGCGCGGGAAATTTCGGTGCCGCGGAGGCGGCCGGTGCGGAACAGGCAGGCCAGTTCCTTGGCGCCGCCCTGATAGCGCCAGACGAGCAGCACGGGCGCACCTTTCAATGTGCCCAGTTCGGCGCGGACGGCGCCCTTGAATTCGGCGAATTTGCCCTGCAGGCCGGCTTCGATTTCCGCGCGGCCCTTCCAGGTGAGCGTCTCGTTGGCTTGCAATTCGGCATCGGTGGCGAACAAAGCCGCGGCCGCGGCCGCGTCGCTGGCGTTGAACGCCGCGGCAAAGCGCCACAGCGTGATGGCCCGCGGGTCGGCGGGAAAAAACAGCATCGGCTTGGGGGCCAGGTTGCCGCCGGCCGTGCGCGCCGTCATGCCCAGCTTGTCGGTCGGGTCCACCGCGATGGCCGAGGCGCCGGAGATCCGGACGGTTTTGGCCAGGGCGGAACAGGTTTCGGAGCGCAGGTCCCAGGCGTCAATATTTTCGCCCAGCGTTTTGCCGGTGACGGTTTTGCAGTTCAGGTTCAGCACGCCCTGGCGTTTCAACTCGCCGAGGATGGTGTGGATGCCGCCGGCCCGGTGCACGTCCTGGACGTGGAAATCCGATGACGGCGCCACCTTGCAGATGCAGGGAATGCGCCGGGAAATGGCATCAATGCGCTGGATGTCGTAGGGAATGCCGGCCTCGCGCGCGATGGCGAGCGTGTGCAGCACGGTGTTGGTGGAGCCGCCCATGGCCACGTCTAGCATCAGGGAGTTGTCGAATGCCTCCAGGGTGGCGATGTCGCGCGGTTTCAGGTCTTCCTTCACGAGGCGGATAATGGCTTCGGCGGCGCGCTGGTACAGGGCTTCGCGTTCCTTCGAGACGGCGAGGATGGTGCCGTTGCCGGGCAGGGCCATGCCGAGGGCCTCGCACAGGCAGTTCATGGAATTGGCGGTGAACATGCCGGAGCAGGAGCCGCATGTGGGGCAGGCGGTCTGCTCGAGCTGCTGGAGCTGCGCCTCGGTGATCTGGCCGGCCTGGAGTGCGCCGACGGCCTTGAACACGGAGATCAGATCGGCTTTCCCGGCGGCCGGCTGGAGGTGGGGCGCCAGGCCGGCGTGGGCGGCCGTCTGGCCGGTGATGCCGGCCGCCATGGGCCCGCCGCTGACGAACACGGTGGGAATGTTGACGCGCATCGCGGCCATCAACATGCCGGGCACGATTTTGTCGCAGTTGGGGATGCAGACCATGCCGTCGAAGCAGTGCGCCCGGAGCATGGTTTCCACGCAGTCGGCGATGAGTTCGCGCGAGGGCAGTGAATACAACATGCCGCTGTGGCCCATGGCGATGCCGTCGTCCACGCCAATGGTGTTGAAGATGAAGGGCACGCCGCCGGCCTCGCGCACGAGGCGTTTGACCAGCGCGCCGACCTCGTTCAGA